>Ga0080004_1108346_pt1 | contig 15902 bp, 29 predicted proteins | sample WasSprMetagenome_FD_69207 | JGI IMG/M metagenome (GOLD analysis project Ga0080004, IMG submission 69207) | Sulfidic aquatic microbial communities from Washburn Spring, Yellowstone National Park, USA - WS (SPADES assembly) (version 2) | ecosystem: Environmental > Aquatic > Thermal springs > Hot... | reverse complement strand
CATACTCATAGCCCCTGAACACATATAGCCACTTGTAGCTCCCATACTTCACTATCGCCAGCCTCCTAGCCTCCCTGTAGTATGGTAGGGGGAGCCTGGCAAAGGGCTCCAAGACGCCTGCCGAGATATTCAGCCTGTAAATATACCTGTATCCATCGCTGAGGCTTATGTAGACATAGTTGGTGTCAGGGTCGTAGACTGCATGGGTGCCCATGGAGAAGCTGAATGCTTTTGGAGCATAGTTGAAGGTTGACCAAGAGTTCCCAGAAATAGAGTAGAGATATATGTCTGCCGTCCACCCTCCCCTTATTACCAGTATCTTGTCTGGATCATATTTGTATATCCAGACTCCTATGCTTCCAGAGCCTAGTCCTGCTGGTGCAGATGCAAGTGCCGTGAAGCTGTTCCCTGATATCGAGTATCTGTAGAATGCTGAAGACCCGTTTGCAGGTGCATAGTAGATGTGGTCATCGTTAGCACCACTACTGAGAGAACTACATGTGTGCACTATCCAAGAGCCATAGTTTGACGATACTGGGAGCGAGGCCACAGATGTCCATGCATGTGTTGATAGATCGTAGTAGGCGAATCCTGTGCCTGCATTGCCCTGGATAGCCCACAGCCTGCTCCTCGATGGGTCAAAGATTATTTGTGCCCCATACTGTGCGTTCCACGGAGCACTTGATAGGTACTGGTGTGAGTCGCTCAGGACATCATACCTCCTGAACGAGTTGCTGTTGTAGCCTCTGAGCCAGTAGATGTACCTGTTGCCATCGTAGACAACTGCTGTTCCATGGTACTGTGAGTCGGGAGTTGGCTCCATCCACTGGACTACGGGTATGTCTATGTATGGCCTCAGAGCCATACCTCAATCACCTCGCCGCACCTTGGGCAGACAACTCTAACTGCTCTAGGAGGCTTAGTCTCCTCCTGGTACATCTCAACGCTGCACTTGATGCATATGTACTTCACGTCCTCGGGCTTAACGCCCCTGCCCCTTGCTCTTGCCTTATCAACTACTTTGGGTAGCTTGACGGGGTCCCTGAACTCCACGAACTCGGCTCTACTGCTTGATTTATACCCGCAGATAGAGCACTCGTAGACCTCGCTCACTTCGTGACACCTATCCACTTCCTGTAGAACTCCGTGACTGCCTCATACAACAGCTTCTTCTCGTCCTCGCTGAGCTCGCCCTCGAAGTACACTACTACTTTTGCATTAGCATTGTCGACAGTAACAGACAACGGCTTGAAGCCGACTTTCTCAAGGTGCTTGTGTAGCTCCGTAGCGTTCCTAATAGGCTTCTTGGCTAATTCATCTGGCATTGGGAGCGGTATCTCGTAGCTCATTCAACCACCTAGTTGTAGTATTCAATGTCAATTGTGCTTGTTCCGCTTGCAACTTTATAGTTCACCTGTGTAACTCCCTTGTGGGGTATGACCTTCACGGTCCTAGCCCTCACAGTGAGTGGGTTGGTGGTCGGCACTGTGCCGTTTATTCCTATTAGCACGTCGACGTCTCCCTTGTTCTTTATTATGAGTATCTTTGCTCCAGGGGCCGATATGCTCGTTGAGGCTTCAGTAGTCGATACAGATATGTTCTGAATGGTGTATGGTTGCCTGGAGGGTGTCAGCATATTCACGACTGCCAACGCGTTGGCTGTGCTCCCTATCACGTCGAGGTTTGTGAGGACTCCGAGCGGGTTAGGTATCTTACTGTCCTTTAATAATCCAACATTATCCTCCTGTAGTGCTACTTTAAAGTTGCCGCCAGTGGTGAGGCTCGCTGGGAGCCTGCCTAGGATGTTGTTGAGATCTGTGTCTAAGTCAGTCAGGGTCTTGTTGCCAGTGCCTCTAATAGCGTCCCTCAATGCACTGAGGCTTATGTCAAGGTTCGATGGGTTGGGTATAGAGTCTAGTGCAACCTTCAACCTGCTCGATGAGTCTGCCGCTATTCTACGCCAATATGTGCCATCCCAGCCAAGTACTGCGGCACCAATAATGGTTGTTGTTGGGTTTGATAAGTTGTCTGCTAGGACGGCGGCTGATGGAAACTTGTTACTGAATGCTGATAACGTGGACTCTGATGCCCTTGTGCTCAGAGCAACGTCTAGCTTTGATAGCACATTGTTAGCAACATTGTAAATATCAGTGAGGGTTCTAGAGTCAGTTCCCCTCAACGCATCCCTCAGGCTACTCAGCGATATGTCTAATTGGTCTAGCTTGGACTTAATGTATGCTGGATCTAGGAATTCTAGCACCATTTACTTCTCACCTTTTTTCTCCTTCTCTTCGGGGCTTTTAAACTGCTCGGCTGGAGGGGATGGAGCCAGCCTCCTTGCAACGTAGTCAGCTATTATCTTCTTTACTAGTGCGTCGAGGGGCATGTTGTCCTGCCTGGCAATCATCAGTAGCACTGTGAAGTCGCTTGGGTCGATGTCTATGCACATCTCTATCCTCACGCCCGTCACCTCAAGGCCTCAATCCTCACCCTTGTCTTGAACCCTGATGGCGCCTTGAGGTACACCTTGGCACCGGCCCTCGGCAATATGTAGTAGCTTCCAGGGTACACAACCGTGTACTCCTCCCCAACAGGCCTGTCGACGTTTAGGTACACTGGGTAGTCCCCTATCACTTTGATCTTGTAGACCAGCCCGGGTATTGACAGGTCAACCCCGGCATCAGTCACATCTAGCTCTGGGACAAAGCTGTGGTCTATGTAGGATGATGATGCAAGTACGCCCTCCTCCTCAAGCCTCTTAATTATGATTCCCAAGCTCTTCTTTAGGAAGTTTAGAGTCTCAACTCCACTCACGCTCTCACCTCGCACACGATTAAGTATATGAGACTTGACGCCTATTAAACGTTAAGCACTCAGTACTTCTCTATCTTCGCTATGACCTCCCTGAGCTTTATGCTACCTGAGAGAGATGGGGCGATCCTGAAGTCTATGACCAGGCTTGATGAAAAAGATATATCAGTTAGCCTGAGCACGAATGATCCGTTGTTCTCGAATGCGTCTATCCAGTCGCTGTACTGGCTTATCGACTGGTACCAGGTGAACAGACCGGATGATGCGATCCTGCCGTCAACTATGACAGTTAGCTCGTAGCTGTTCGTGTCGCTCACTGCCACCAGCTCAACAAGCCTCCCGGGCCCCGCCTCAGATATGATTGTGCCGGGCTCGACGTCGGTGAGCCTGATGATCTTGGTCTTCCTTGGCTTCTGAGGCTCGACTGAGACCTCCACCTTAACGCCCCTTGCAACCTCCCTCGCAGCCTCCTCTGTAGCTACTATTGACATCGCCATTGAGAGCAGTTGCTCAGCTGACACGGCCAGCGCCCGGCACGTAGTGTATTGCTAGGACTCTGCCCTGCTCATCCCTGTCGAATACAACTGATGCTGGGGCCTGGGCTGGTGGCAACTTCACTAGTGCTTGAGCTATCAGCCAGCCTATTGGAACCCCGACCAGCAACCCGACCAACAGCCCCACAACAAACCAGTCCTGCTCAGCCACTGAAAACCCCTATTTATCTGCCTCTTATCTTCCTCAGCAACTCCATCAGATCCTCTGGCCTTGGATTATCTGGGAGCGATGCGTCAATCAACCTGAGTAGCTTCGAGAACCCCCTTACCATGCTCATGAACTTCTCGAAGCTCTCCCTACTGTACTCGAATATCCATATCGACACGTCGATTATTATTATCCTGTTGGTCCTGTTTATGAACCTGACCTCGAAGTACTCCTGTTTAGTTGTTGGAGTTATGTGTGGGTAGATTACGTCGATGATTGACTCAACGAGTGGATCCCAGTGGTACTTCATCCCCCTGCCTCTGTGCCAGAAGCCTATTTGATCTGTGTACACGACCTCTCCAGTATTCAGATCCCTTGGCTTGCCGAACGACAGGGCAAATATCACTTGTACTATGTTGTCCTCCTCTGGAGTCCACTTGATGGTCACGTCTAGGTTGGGTGGGATCACCCAGTATGAAGTTATGTGGTAGAACTGACATACTCCTAAGTACCAGCACATCTCGTTTAATATAGGTACTTGTACGGGGCCCGAGCTCATCTCACTCCCTTATTATGAGTACTACCCTGTCGCTGGGCTCTATCCTGAACTTTACATCGCTCCTCCTAGTTATAAAGACCAGCTTGCCCTGTTTAATTGCCTCCTCTACCTTCCTCTTCTCCTCCTCAGTTAGGTTGAGCGGCTGGCTCATTTAATCATCCTCGTCCGTCAGCTCTACCTCCACCACCGCGTATATGGTTCCAGCACCCGTTGTGTTGGCGTATGATAGCTTAATGCCCTCCTTACCCGTCCTGGCCTGAACCACTATAGGCCTCCTCTTCTCGAGCTCCAAGCTACCTGCATTTGCCATATGCTCTGAGTCAATGACATACCATGTAGGTGATGTGACTGTGACGTCGTCGGATGCCTGGATCTGCAACGTGAATCCTGCAGTGCCCGCCAGCCTCTTGGCCCACACCTTGGCCTTGAGGCCCTTGGGGATCCTGACTAGCGAGAAGGTGCCGTATGCGTCTGTGTTAGTTAGCGTGAAGTCACCGCTGGCACCGCTGTCCGTGGGCGATGCGGTTCCATATATAGTTATTAGCCACTTCACTTCAACCACCCCTACACCTTGAGCTGCTTTAGTATATATGTGTACTCCTTAACGGCATTGCTCCTCTCATCTGCTCTGTACACCTTGAACCCGAGGCTATCTCTCGGGAACCCGTACACCCTCACCAAGGAGTCCGCTATCTTCGTGTCAATGTACGCCACAGGTAGCGTGATCCAGTAGCTTGGTGCCTTCCTGGTTACTATGTCGAATATGAGGTCTGCGTTCCTTGGGATCTCAATCAAGTACTCGCCGTACACGAACTTCACGAAGGTCTTCAGGTTTAAGTTCGTGTCGTTCCCGAACCTGTAGCCGTAGTCGACCATTGGCAAGTGAATTACCTCAATGAACCCTCTGTTGAACCCGAGCTCTGAGTCCACTCCAGTTATTACTCTCTCCCTCTGGAACCTTCCCTGAGTTACCTTTGACGGTATCTGCACATCAGTCCTTATGATCGGTGGGTATACGTACATCTTGACGTGGAACAGCCTGTCCCTGTCGTCCTCGCCCAAGTACCATATGTCGCTCTTAGTGTACACGTTCTCCATGCCCGTGATGGATGTGAACGATATGCCGTCCCTGACATATGACCTGGCCGGTAGAACTCCGTCAGCTGGGACAGTTGTTGAAGTTCCCTCATAAGTTGGTAGAGATGTGCCGGCTGTTATTGGCAGTGGACCGTAGTTGAAGACCTCTCTGCCCTCGTTGACCCTTGACTTGACCCTGAAGACGAGGGCTGACTCTGTTGCTGGAATGAATACTGTTAAATAGTCCCCGCTCCTAACTAGACCCAGAGAGTCCCTATCCAATATATCACCCAGACACACCCTCTCCAGTATCTAGGTTGTAATAAATGGCTAATAAATTTATATTCCTGTAAACCAGATACTCCTATGTGGTGGGAGAGTGCCTATTGAGTCCATGTGCGGTAGGCTCACAGCGAGGATCTCGCTACCATGGTGGTTTACTAAGGGTGACGTGTCCTTCTTCTACCTCGGACCATATGAGAATATACTTGAGATGAAGGCGTATAATAAGCCATACACAGTTGAGAGGTTCAGGATTTATGGTAAGATAACGGCTAAGACTGATATAATTGGACTGGGCGTGCTGTCTGCTAATTACCTTGGGAGGCAGGGAGTTGAGGTTGGCCTCGGGGAAATAAGGCGCTCGCCAGCAGAGGGGGCAACGTACATAGAGTTGCCGGTTGACAAGTACATAGATGTTGACAGAGAGTGGAGAGGCCTCGGGCTCCAGGTCATAAAGGTACACGTTGAAGCATACGGTGGTTGTGACGTAACTGTTACGGCCGACCTATGCTTCGACCTCACATGGGTGGGATAATGCCGCTGTTTGAGGTAGGCAGGAGATACAGCGTCACAGACATAGTCTGCACTGCTAGGGGAGAAGAGAGCGATATCAAGGAGAAGTGCACTGATACAATACAGCCTGGAAAGATATATGAGATAAGGTATAGCGTTGACCCAGCACTTAAGCCTGAGGATATTGGGAGGCTCTACGACTTCTTTAAGCAACTTGAGGCCAAGTACCCGAGGATAGGCATAAACTACTTCATGATATCTGATGATGGGAAGACTATTGTAGTCCAGGTGTTCGACCCTGAGGAAAAGAGCTTAGTTGCAATAAGCACAATCATATTCGCAATACTCTTAGTCATACTGGCAATATTCACATACCTCACGGTCACTAAGATTGAGACAATTGTTGGAAAAGTACTCGAGAAGGTACCGACGCCGCCGGAGTGGCTATACCCAGTGATATGGGCCGCAGTGGCACTGTGCTTTGGAGGAATTGGAGTATACCTAATAGTCACTACGTTTAAGAGAGCTAAGGGATAGGGTTAAAAAAAGAAATTGATTTGAGCTTACACTCCTAGCACTATGACCTTCACATTTACTGTGACTGTTGCTGGCGATGTGCCAGGGTTGAATACTGTAACAGTTACTGTATCAGTTGTTGCGTCGAAGCTCACCAGGCATCCTGTGCTGAGGGTTACCTGTGATACTCCTAGGACTGCCAGCTTCTTGCCGAGCACATCCATTCCGAGCGAGATGCTTATATTGCCTGTGCTACCTGCTCCAACTGTTCCGCTACCTGTCCCAGTTATCTCAGCAATCTTCTTGCCGTCAGCTGTGACCGCTAGCAACGGCAACTAAGTCACCCCTAAGATATCCACTTGACGTCGCTGGCGAAGTCGTGCTCGTAGAACACTAGCCCGAGCAACTTCAGCGTCATTGTGCCAGTTCTTCTCGGCATGAAGTACCATTTGACTCCTGTCTGGTAGTCTACGAACAGCGCTCCGAGCGGTGTTGGGTACTGGTATATTGCCTTAGCCGCATCTACTGGAACCTCAACAAGTGGCGCCACTGTGTATATTCCGTAGTCTCCCTTGGCATCGCTTAAGAGCCTGAACTGCTCAACGCTTGGGGTTGACCCGTACTCGATTAGCCCGTTGTTGAATATCAGTATGCAGTGCCTAGATCCCTCTGTTGAGTTGGTCTTGTAGGTTGATGCGTCGCTTCCAAGTATGTACGCCTTGGTTCCAGCTGTTATCGATATGTCCCATGAGTTGTTCGCGTAGCCTGTTGGAGTTGTCGTAGTGTACTTTATTGCCTGCGGGAACAGCCAGTTTACTCCGAGTTGCCCTCCAACGCTTGGGAACGAGTAGATCTTGTAGTCCATTAATGCCTTTGCAATACCAGCGAAGTGTATTGCGAGTTGTCTCTGCTTCTCTATGTCTGCAGCAATTGTGGGTGATACCTTCTTTAGAACCTCAAGACCTCTGTCAAACACAGTATTTATGATAGCTATTTCGTTGTCAGATAGTTCCTTGTATGGTAGTTTATCCCTACCCAGTGCAGCGATAGGTATCCTTGTGGCCTTGTACAGTTCGTCCATTGTTACGTAGTTCCTTCCTGGGGGTATGCTCAATTACCTCACCTCAGTTATAGCTTGGTTATTGGGGTATATAAGCGGGCTGTGCCTTAGTATACCTTAGGTGTCGCTGATGGGCAAGTCAATGACCAACTCTGAGAGAGCTGTGTATAAGTGGTTAGTTGAAAAGTATGGGCCGGGCGTCAAGTACAACTACAACAGGAGCCCTGACTTCATCCTGCCAGACGGTAAAATGTTTGAGGCAAAGTACGTGCCCAGCAACTCTAACGTATTGTTCTTCACTAAGAAGCAGTGGGACAGCCTTGCAGACAACGTCGAGATAGTTGTTGTTGACAACGGGCTGGAGCTACTCTGCACTGTTAAGATGGCCGAGCTTAGGAAGCTTAGATCTGAGGGTAAACTGCTCAAGTGTGGCGACAGGAAGCTCATAGTGAGAGTTGATGTTGGAACAACCAATCTAGTTATAAAGTGCTCCGAGGAGACTGCATGGAGGTTTAGGAGGTTTGTAACTGAGTACAGGTTCAGGGACTATGAGGATGCACTAGTCACATTGCTTAACATCGTAGAAGATAATAAGCACTTACTACAGAGGGGCCGGGGCAAGTTTGTTGAAGTTTATTAATTGACCTAAAAAATGTTGTGTTAGTATACTTCGCTTCTCTCAGTGTACTCTTGAGCTGTTTCGGGTGCTTGTTGTGGTGATGGTGCAGGTGGAGGCAGTGGTGTTGGAGCTGGGACAAAAGCTGTCACTGTTGTTGTTCCACCAGCTGTCTTAGTGCCTCCACCCATCCTGAGTGCGGATTTGATTTCCTCAGGAGTTGCTAGCACCGCTGATAGTGCACCATGCACATTTCCTGCCTTGAGTTGAGCTCTGAAGCTTTGTAGGGATGATACTACCTCTGGGTTGGCCATGTCCTTAATTGCGCTCATTGCTAAGTGAGTGCCAATTGGTATCAGCTCTCTTCTTAGCCTCTCTGGCACGTCCTTCGCAAACATAGAGTAGCCTAAAGCTATGATTGCAGCACTACCGTTGATTGCTGGCTTCAACCAGCCCTTTGCGAACAGCCCACTTATAAACTCAAGTACGTTACCTATTACTTCTCCGCCGATTTGGGCACTCAGCTGCTCTCTTGGAATACCCGTCCTTCTAGCCGGCTCAGTGAATAGCTCATCCAATAACTTGGTTAGTTCAACCAAGTTCTACACCCGATATAAGATAATGATTAATGCCTTAAAAATCTAATGTCATACATACTATATAAGAACCATGAACATCACTGCTAGAGCCACTATCACTACTCCAATAATTACGAATATCAGGCCCCAGAGCCAGTGGTGAGGCCTATCTAGCCTTGGGAAATCAGCTATGTCGTCAGCTATCATTGCAGCTCCAGTAGCCACCATGTCTATTGCGTGAATTGCTGCATCCCTCGCACTGTTCACTGATGAAACTATGATGTCCTTTACCTTGTTTCCAACGCAGACCAGATCCCACCTTGATATGCATTCAACTACCTCGTGCCAGCTCAACTCTGATTACCGCCGATTATCTGGTTCCTGAGGTAGTCTATCAGCTTTGAGCTCAGCTTCGGGTACCTCTTCAAGTAATCGAGCAACTTGGTGAGGTCCCTCTTCTCTGCCTGCTTAACTACGTTTTCATATGTGAACTTCTCTATCCACTCCCTCTTCGCGAACCTCCTAGCGATCCCGATCCCAACTGAGAGCATGTTGTCGATTATCTTCCTAGTGTTCTCATCGGCTGACTTGAGGGCGCTCTCAACGTCGACTCTGTCAGCTAGCTCTTCTACAATCGCGAGTATGTTCTCTGGGGTTGGGTCGAGCCTTCTCTCGACCAGAATCGACTGTACATCGCTCCAGTTGAGTGCAACTGAGTATGCTAAGTACTCCATCATGTCGCCGAGCAACATGTTGACTATGTCAACTGCAACCTCCTCTATGAGCTTCTTTGATAGCGATGAAACCCTCTCGGCTGCTCTCTCAACAACTTCACTCACGTAGTACCACCGCTAACTGAGTTGTTTATTGCTTGGGCTTCTGTTGCTCTTTGCCACTGCTCAACTGAGCGCTCTGGCCACTCTGCTGACTTGTCGATGAGCTCTGAGATATCTGCTGTAGCCTCATGTACAGCTGTCTGCTTAGGTACTCCTTCTGCACGTCTGTTATCGTCTTGATTATTGGTCCTCCTACCTCCCTTATCACGTCCTTTATTATGTCCGTTATTGACTGAATCCTTGCCTTCTCAACTTCAAGCTCCCTCTCAAGCTCCTCCCTGAGCCTCCTCTTCTGCTCCTCAAGTATCTTGTTCAAATCCTCTGGTGTTATTCGCTCAACCCTGTAGCCATACTTCTTCAGTAGCTCAGCTAGCTCCTCTGGGTTCATATGAGTCTGCTGTGCTGGGGCAGGCTGTTGAGAGGTTTCTTTCCTAATTAGCCCGTACTGCTCTGCAAGCTTTATGGTTTCGTCCAGCTCCCTGAGTGCCTCAGCTATCACGGACTTTGCGGGTTGTGCCTGAGGCTTAGACAGCTTCTCCTCAAGAGATATCAGCCTCTCCTCAAGCTTCTTAATTACATCGTTTATTATCTGTGGTTGCTGTTGCATCTGCTGTTGCTGTATCCCCTTCTGGCTAATCTCGGCAATGGTCTTCCTCAGCTCGTCTAATTCCTTCCTTAGCTCTTCGACTGCACTCTTTGCACTCATCTGCTCAATTAACTTGTTGTACATATCTCTAAGTTGCCTTATCTCCTCTGCAAGGGCCTTGACCTGCGGGTCTTCGTCCCTAAGTGACTTTATAAGCTCCCTGGCTATTATTATGTCTGTTGGATTAGTATCATTCTTAGTGGGCCCCATAAGCTCCTTGAGTATTAGCAGTGATGCTGGTGCTTTTGCATCTTCTGGGAGGCTCTGTATAACCGGCTTCACTGATTCCAGCTTTGATACGAACTCCTGAAACTCCTTTAGCTTGTCCTTCTTTGACAGCAATGGCTGTATTATCTTCTTTGCCTCATCAAGTGGTACGTTGTACTTCTTCGAGTACACTAGCGCGAGAACTTCTAGCAACCTGTCATCATTGCTCATTCTCACCACCCAGTGTAACCTCCTGTTCTATCCTGCGTGGCATCATTTCCTCTCCTCCCTCTATGATCCCAATTATCTGCAGCATCCTCACGTGCTTGTCGATTTGTTCCTTATCCATTATTGCCAGTGCCATCTCGTACATCCTCTTTAGCTTCTCAAACCTCTCAGCTAATATTAGATTTTCTGTACTGATCTCATCCATTTTTTTCTCAAGCATTGCAAGCTTCAGATCCTTCTCAATGAGTTGCTCACGCAGAGCCAACAGCTCTTGTTGTGACTTCGCAGCCGATATGAAGTTGTACAGCTTGTCGAGCACGTAGTTGACGAATTTCTCCCTGTCGTTAAAGCCCTGTATTATCTCGGGTATCCTGTCTGGGTTCTCGCCTGAAGCCATCAGGACTGCCACGAAGGTCTCAGCACCTATGTCTAGCATCGCGCCCTGTAGCCACGTCAGCTTCTCCATCAACTGCTCAACGAGAGGCCTCCTGCCGCGCACCTGTGTTGAGAAAAGTGTCACGTCTGATGTACCAGCAGCCGACGTCCTGCCCTTGCCCCTTATCGCCTCCTTAACCTCTGCAGCGACCGACTGCAACTTCTTGAAGAGTTCTTCGTTGTATGGGATCCTCCTAGTCTGGTCGTCTACGTCAATCCTTATTTTGCTCTGACCCTCCCTGAATACTCTTACCCTCTCCTTGGCGCTCCTAATGAAGTTGATAATCTCTTCTTCCGCGGGCTCTTCAGACATGTTACCACCTTGTCATACTATGTTTGGTTGGGTTAATAAATTGGTATTTCCTCTGGTGTACCGCTTGCACTGTTTGATTGGTACTATAACTGGTGTGCTCGGTGCTCTGGTGCACTATATATTAGGATTGTATGATTGGATGGTTTATTTCGTGCCTGCTACGCGTCGATCCGTTGATGAGGTCGCTCTTAATTTGCGGGCCCGTGATCGTGCGAGCCTTGCCCATTGTGATTAAGCCTACTGACTTGGGCGCCGTCCATAGAAATGAAGGTTGCCAGTCCGCGCGCCGCGCTCAATGTGCCATGCCAACGGCAATGCGCCGCTCTAGCATATCTGCTTGAATGTGTGGGGGGATGGGATGTGTACAAAGTAGCTATTTATCCGCGTGTGGCTTCGCGAACAACCTTCCTTGCCAACTCCCTCGCGAGGAGCTGCTTGACCCTCTCCTGCGCCTCCGGCGTCTTGGCCATTGCACTTGCAAGCCTAGACGCCCACTCGGATTCAGCTATCTGCTTCGACAGCTCCTCAATTTCTTTATCGACCTCGGGAGGATCCATGCCAAGCCTCGTAGCAACTATGACTGCCCCCACAACCAGTATCGGTAAGGCCGCTCCCATGAACAACGCTGCACTTGCAATCGCGGACTTCTGTGCAACGCTCATTACACCACCGATATAGATTAGGGATAAAAGCCTTATAACTGTTAATCACTAGTGGTGGGCGAATGGCTGAACATGATGCATACGAGGAGGAGAAGTGCCCTGAATTCGATTTCTACACTACTGGTCTGGCCATATGGCAGTACCTAATGGACATGGGTGAGGGATCGCCATACGACTTCTACAAGTGCTTCAAGAAGGTTCGGCCCACCGTGTCATATAAGAACGTTATATATTACTTCTACTTGTTGCACAGGGCCGGGCTGATACAGAGGGTTAGAACTGAGCCGTCTTCAAAGGGCGGGTTCGACAAGACAATATATAGGATAGTGCCTGGAAAGGAGGGCGATCCTGGGTGGTTCCACCCGCAGCAAATATTCTACCCAGAGACAAGGTATGGAAGGAGGAGGTATCGTAAGTTGAAGGAAATTGGTGGTGTGCGCAGTGAGTAGGGAGTGGATGTTGGATCCTGCGAGGAAGTTCTACGAGTACCTGAGATTGAAAGGCAAGTCTCTTGGTACAGCATACCAGAACGCAAGGTACATACATCAGTTCCTCACGTGGCTTGGCAAGAGGCCTGAGGAGATAACAAGGGAGGACATAATGAACTACGCCGTATACCTCAGGGACAAGCTCGGGTACAGCGAAGGAACCATAAAGAACAGGTGCCACGCAATATCGTCGTTCCTCAAGTTCATTGGGAGGGATGATCTAGCCAAGTGGGTTCCGATCCCAGCGCCCAAGGGCAAGGAGATTGAGTGGCTACCTGAGGACATTATTCTCAAGGTTGTCGATAGAGATCCATACCTCAGGACTGCGTACGAGCTTGCCTTGAGGGTGTCCGAGTTACTCATGCTAAAGCGCAGCGAGTATGACCCCAAATCTGGGGAAATAGTTGTGTATAGAGAAAAGCACAAGGGCAAACCCAACAGGTATGTGCTTAAACTATCTGATGAAGCCAGGGAGATCTTGAACAAGCATATAATGGAAACGAGATGCCCAGATGACCGGATATTCTGCATATCGAGGAAGGCGATACAGGACCGGTTCAAGAGGGCTCTTAAGAGGTCCGGTCTTGACCCCAGCAAGTACACTTTTCATGTTCTAAGGCATTCTAGGTGCACCAACATAGTAATCAAGTACATGAAGGATGGGAGACCCGTTGATATAGTCACGCTCGCTAAGTTCATGGGGCACCTCGATCCAAGAACCACAATGATATATATTCACATAGCGTCGAGAGCGCTTGGAATGGAGGCCCCGGCGGTAGTTATATGAGAGCTTATTTGATGGAGGAGTTGAGTGAAAAAAATATATGATTTTGTGTGCGAATAGGCTTTGTTTGTAGTGCTGCTACACTCCGTAGGCTGCCTTGTATCTCTTGCTCCATTTCTTGGTCTCGTATGCTACTCTGACGCCACTCTCAAACTTTGGCCTGTATTCCGAGGCCTTGGTCTGGAATGCTGACCAGTTCTTTGCGGGGTCGCTGGCTCTTATCCTGTCCTCAGGCACCCCTAAGAATGCCGCTATTTTCTTTATGTAGGAGTCGAATGCGTCGCTCGCTTTTACGTTCGTCTCCCACTTTGTGCCCTTGCCTGATACCTTTTCATACCACTTTTTCTCTGCAAGATCTATGGACATGCCTTATATCACCCGCTTGTATATGTTTTATGTGTCACACATATTTAAGCACTTACAATTATACTTTTGCTTGGGGTGTCAGACGGTGCAGGAGGCTACCGGACCTAGGACAAGGTATGTGATGCCTTACCGTGTTACAATGAGGTTTGGGGAGTATGAGGCTGCGATGCTCGAGTCCCTGGCCGCTATGTGGAACTGCAACAGATCTGAGGCCATCAGGAGGAGCATTGTGTACACGTTCTGCAAAATAGTGGCGGGGCTGAACAAGTTTGACGAGAAGTCCATAACTAGCGCCGTAGAGCTTGCTCTCAATATATATGAGGATGTAAAGAAGAAAAAGCTGGCCGCCGAAAAAGCTGGCCGCAAAAAGCGGAATAGTATTAAATAAATTGTTTAGTTTTCATTTTAATTAAAACTTCTTCCTGATTCGCCAGAATCAGGAATGAGACAAAGTATTACTTTGTTTTTATTTATTGATCATTTTGATCTTTAATAACCGTTCTAATGAACTTCTATAGGAAAAATTTATAAGCTTTGAAGCATAATATAATCATGAATTAGTTATGAATTACCGCGGGAGAAAACCGCGGTAAGGATTACCGCGGAATGTGGGGCTGACGCTAATCTCCCGATGATTAACGAGGGAGATCTACCGTGTGCAGGGAAATGAGATAAACGATCCCTGCACATGGGGGTAATGAAGCTCCAAACCGCGGAGGGGGGATCGATTGGGCGTAACGGCCTGGAGTGACCCGATCCCCAGACCCTATACATTATATATATAATATAAGTATAAATAAAACAAGGAACAAGCACGCCTAGGGGGGTGTCTGCTCAATGATCCCGCGCGGGTGGATCTGATCCCGCGCGGGTGGATCCCCGAACCCCCATGGGGATCCACCACTCGGGTTTAACCCGAGTGGTGAGAGCCGAACCCGAACGGATGATCCACTATGGGCCCGTCCTGAGCCCGTAGGGGTGACTAGTAGGGGGGAGTCCTCCCGTAGTGGTGACACTACGGGAGGCTGTGGCCCACTATGCCCGTAGTAGGTAAAACTAGTAACCCCCCCTACTACGGGCTGGGTGGGTGGGACGGCTACCCCCTAGGCGGGAGAATATCGGGGGATCTACATGAAAGCTAAAGTCTATCATAAGTTCGTAGTAATTGAGATAGCTAATTTATCGTTAAGGTATAAAAAGACCGATCCACGCGTAAGAGTAAATAGCAATAGCGTTATGTGGAGATCTCCACTCCTAGATCTCTCAATACCAATACCGATAAAGCAATAATCTTTTTTATTCTACTTCATCGGGGGTTTGTATGAAATGGAAACTATACGAATGGGATTGTGATAATGGAGATATGTTATACCGTGAATACTATAAATCGAAAAAAGATGCCCTAGCTGTGCTAAAAGAGTACATAAAAGACGCAAAGGAAGATGGATGGGAATGTGAGTGGATCGATGCCGATAGAGTTATCTGTAACAAGTGTGAAGAAGGCGAATGCTATCAGAGAGAGTTAGGAGTAGAACCCGCTTAATTCCTTTTTCCTTTTTTCGGGGGTTTGTAGAGAGATAAGATTGGTGAAGCATTAGACGAGATAGACAGAGTTATAGAAGCCGTTAAGAGAATATCATGCGATTCCGATGAGAAAAAGATACTGGTATTATCACTCATAGACGTTAAGAAGAAGCTACTATACTATCTCGCTCATTGATTTCTTTTTTCGGGGGTTAATATGAAGCTGGAGGAATTTATCAGCTTAGTTTCTCAGCTGAATTCTGAGCCATTTAGAGATCCAAATGAAATGCTAAATAAACTGCTTGAGAAAGTCGAGAAATATAGCGTTTCACCCGATGGATATAGAATACCGTTGATAATGCGGTATAAGAATCATGTAAGAACGTTCTACGTAGTGGTTTCGATCGATAAAGAGAAAAAGTTACTGCTCGTAGATTGGAGATATATAAGACCCGAAGAACACGAATTAGTAAAGCAAAAGCGTAGAGATCAGGAGTGGAAGATATTGAGGCGTATGGAGAAAAAGTACATACGTATATACTTCAAGTTTAGAGGTCGTCGCTAATCCTAATCCTTTTTTGGATTCCTCGGGGGTTAATATGGCAGATTGGTTTAAGAGACTGTTTAACGCATTTATCGAGTTTAGACCAGCACGTAATTGGAAGTGTAGATATCACTATGGAAAACACTACCAAGACG
>Ga0080004_1061450_pt1 | contig 15902 bp, 12 predicted proteins | sample WasSprMetagenome_FD_69207 | JGI IMG/M metagenome (GOLD analysis project Ga0080004, IMG submission 69207) | Sulfidic aquatic microbial communities from Washburn Spring, Yellowstone National Park, USA - WS (SPADES assembly) (version 2) | ecosystem: Environmental > Aquatic > Thermal springs > Hot... | reverse complement strand
CCTACATAACACCTGGCGTCCTCATCCAGTCGACGGTTTTTGTCAGCATCTTTTACGGTCTGACCATAGTGTGGGAGAGGGACTCCGGCATCCTTAAGAAGCTCCTCGTCACCCCCACCCCAAGGTATGCAACCGTGATAGGTAGGTCGATGGCTGCGGGCGTTAGGGCGGTATTCCAAATACTGATAATTATCCCAGTAGCCCTGCTCATGGGGGTCAGGTTCGTTCCTAACGTCTTTTACTTTGTTCTGGCTTTCCCAATAATATTCTTCGCCTCAGGGGGCTTTGCCGCGGTGTCCCTTTTCGTCGCGTCTTTTATGAAGACTCGTGAGAGGTTCATGGGGCTGGGTCAGGCAATCACTTTTCCCCTTTTCTTCATGAGCAACGCGCTGTACCCGATCAGCATGATGCCCCCCGTCATACGGGAAATTTCAATGTTTAACCCCATGAGCTACTTGGTGGATGCAGTTAGGGGACTGACGGTAAGCGGGGATCTGTCCAACCTTGGCTTAGATATACTTGTAATAACGATTTTCAATTTAGCAATGTTTGTGATAGCCTCGATAAATTTTAAGCGAATCATCGAATAGGTGTCATTAAAAATTATTGAGATTAACAACCAAAATCCAACAAAATCACCAATCTCTTGGTTGTTCCTCTGTAGTTAGGAGGAACCTCTTTCGCCCGAACATTTTGGAGTATTCGATTTTAAAAAAAATCTTACGCTTTGCTCTTGGATATCTATACTCGTGCCATTAAATTCTAAGCACGCACATTAAGTGGTTAAGTAAAAGGCTTCCTGTCCAATCCATACTTTTACTACCCGACCAAATTTCGCGTAAAAATAACGTGTGCCAGTCCACCTCTGCGACATCAAAAATGCGAGAATTTGGATGATGAACAGGCTTCCCCTAACTTAGACCCGCCTTATGGGGCACCAGACAGCTCGAGCATACCATCATTTCAAGCTATAATGAGAAAGAAAAATCAGCACGCCATAGAAGTTTAAAGTCTATATCTATCAAGCTCCAGCACTTATTTTAAAGGGGCGCGGGGCATGACTGGTAAGGTAAATGCGGCCATAAAGGAAAACTCAAGGACTAAGAAGAAACCCGAAATTGTCGAAAGTCCAAGAAAAATTTTATTTTTATCGATCGACAAAGCGCTTGCTCGATTAGGAACCTCGCTATCCGGTCTTACATCTAAGGAGGCGAAAAGGCGCCTTAAAATATACGGATACAACGAACTCGTCAGGAAAAAAAGGACAGCCCTAGCCGAATTTCTTTCTCACTTCAAGAGCCCGCTCGTGATCATACTGCTTGTCGCTGGAGTAATATCGGCTTTTTTAGGGGAGCTGACGAACGCCATAATAATATTCGCGATAGTGCTCCTGAGCACTTTCCTCCTCTTTTACCAGGAATATCGGGCCGACAGAGCTTCTGAGATGCTCAAGAAGAAAATAACCACCACAGCGACCGTGCTCAGGGACGGAGTGAGGAAAGAGGTGGATCTCCGCGAGATCGTTCCGGGTGACATAATTCACCTCTCAGCTGGCGACATGGTCCCAGCTGACGCCAGAATCATAACCGCGAAAGACCTCTTCGTCAATCAGTCCGCACTCACGGGAGAATCCCTACCAGTCGAAAAAACGCCCGATCCTCCTTTAACTGAGGAAGCACCGATCACCGAATGGAACAACTACCTCTTTCTCGGGTCATCCATAGTCAGCGGGACGGCAACTGCAGTTGTCACGAATACAGGAAATTCCACTGAGTACGGGAAAATCGCGAAGAAACTCGTCGAAAGGCCGCCAGAGACAGAGTTCGAAAGGGGTATCCGGAGGTTCGGCTTTTTGATGGTGGAGGTCACTCTCCTGCTAGTTCTTTTCATTTTCCTAGTAAATGCCCTCTATAAACGAAACGTGCTGGAATCGCTTTTATTCTCCGTGGCCCTAGCTGTCGGCCTGACTCCTGAACTTCTGCCGATGATAATTACGCTGACCCTCTCAAAGGGCGCGATATCTATGTCAAAGAAAGGCGTAATCGTAAAGCGTCTTTCGTCAATTCAGAACCTAGGAAGTATGGATGTCCTATGCACCGACAAGACTGGGACGCTAACGGAGAACAGGATAAAGCTCGTGCTGCACGTAGACTTAGAGGGTAAGGATGACGACAAGGCGCTTCTTTATTCGTTCCTTAACAGTTACTACCAAACCGGGCTGAAGAGCCCGCTAGACGAGGCAATACTAAAGCACGAAGAGATAGATGTAAAAGGCTACCAGAAAATAGATGAGGTCCCATTTGACTTCACGAGAAGGCGAGTATCGGTCGTGATAGAGCGCGATAATCAGCGTGTTCTCATTTGCAAAGGGGAGCCAAGAGAAATTCTGATGGCATGCTCCAGTTGCGAATTTGGCGGAGGAGTAGTCGAACTAACAGAGGTCATGCGCAACAGAATAGAGCAGAAATATTATGACCTCAGCTCCGAGGGATTCAGGGTCTTGGGGGTTTCTTACAAGATTGTCGAAGAGAAACAAGTGTACTCGGTGAACGACGAAGTGGGAATGGTTTTCCTCGGATTTTTGGCCTTCATCGACCCCCCAAAGGAAAGTGCCAAAGAGTCTGTACAATTGTTGAGGAAAAACGGAGTGGATCTTAAGATCATCACTGGGGACAATGAGATAGTCACGCGGAAGATATGTGAATATCTGGACCTCGAAATCAAGGGAATTGTCTTGGGAAGCGAAATTGACCAGATGCAGGATGATGCTTTGGCCAGAATCGTCGAACGGGCTAACGTTTTTGCCAGAGTAACCCCGGCACAGAAAGACAGGATAATAACGGCATTAAAGAAAAATGGCCATGTCGTGGGCTATATGGGGGATGGCATCAACGACGCGCCTCCCCTGAAGACGTCCGATGTTGGCATATCCGTAAATAATGCTGTGGATGTCGCGAAGGAGTCCGCAGACATTATCCTCCTGCAGTCCGATCTGAAAGTGCTGAACGATGGAGTAGTGGAGGGAAGGAAGGCCTTCGGAAACGCTATGAAATACATAATGATGGCAACGAGCTCGAATTTCGGCAACATGTTCAGCGCGGCGGGCGCGTCCCTATTCCTACCTTTCTTGCCCATGCTTCCGACGCAGATACTCCTCAACAACCTACTTTACGATCTCTCGGAGTTCGCCATACCCACTGACAACGTTGACCCTGAATACATGGAAAAACCCAAGAAGATGAATGTCTCCTTCGTAAGAAAATTTATGCTTATTATGGGACCAGTAAGCTCCATTTTCGATTTCCTGACTTTCTTTCTCATGATACTGGTTTTCAGCGCGATCGAGCCGGTATTCCAAACTGCCTGGTTCATAGAGTCCCTGTTCACGCAGACCTTGGTTGTATTCGTCATAAGGACAAGGATGTCGCCCTTTAAAAGCAGGCCAAGCAAGGCTTTGCTCTTGAGCACCGTCAGCATTCTGGGGGTAGCGCTGTTGGTGCCACTTACCCCATTAGGCAAGCTGTTTGAGTTCGTGGAGCCTCCCGTGCTCTTCTACCCATTCTTGGCCTGCATTGTTGTTGCCTACTTAGCCCTTGCCGAAATAGTGAAAATGTGGTTCTACAGGAGATATTCTGCCCTTCTAGAACAGGTTTCTGCCCCGGCGGAGCCACTCCTATATATGAGTAAGACTGCTGTTTTGATCCAAGACATGGTCGCCGCCATCGCCCTTCGGCCAGAAAGCGAGATGACCATCGATTCTCTGCTAGATGATCTGAAAACCGCCACGAGTTACCCCCTCGAACCCGAACGCATAGTGCAGGCACTCAACCACTTAAGACGGGCGGGGATTATACGTATAGACTGGCATAAGAGGTTGGTCGTCCGACAAGGGGAAATGAAAGACTATGTGAATAAATATGTGGTTGGGGGACCAATGTGGTCGAAAGTAGCACAAAATTGGAATCGGATGGGGCGTTTAGTGGAATCGAGATACAAGAAAGTAAATCCAGATTTTCAAAGACTGCTCAATCCATGAAATGGGTGCAAAGAACTCGACTTTGAGTGAAGCACTTGCGGCTTTGCAGAGTATTTTGTTTTTCGGAAGAGGTCGCCGGAGGTATTCCACCCGCCATCTCTCCCTTGCATAAAGGGGTCTTCCAAGCGGTAAAGATGAGGAAAACCTTTAAGAGGTGGGCCCGGAGGGATTTGAACCCTCGACCACCCGGTCCCCCAGCTTCACTTATGAGCTTCGCCCAACTCATTTTCGAGCTGTCGGGCGCTCTGACCAGGCTGAGCTTCCCGGCGAAAACGCTTACGGGCCCGGGCCCGAATGATTTTAAAATTTTCCTCCTTAAATCTATTGCCTCTCCGAAGCACCTCCTTTTCTGATGCCCTCTGATGGTGCTTTCCCCTGACAAAGGATCCATTTTAGTCGCCGGAATTGAGCCCATATTTTTGATGAAGTTTATTAATTGAGAAGATTGATGAGGTTTTGACAGAGATGATCGTGCTCTGCTTCGGAAGCAAAATTTTGGAGGGGGACGATACTGCCCTAAAAGTTTGCGAAGTTCTGAAAAAGTCCCGCCCCGAGCTAAATGTCAAAGTTTGCGATGATCCGTATGAAATCATGAATTACGAGGAAACTGTTATCATTGTAGATGTAGTTAAAGATCTGGATCGCTCCCGCTTCATCGATCTAAGCTCGGTAAAGGAAAGAAAAATTTTTACAACTCACGACTTAGACCTATCATTTTTTCTCAAAATTTTTGCGGAGGTCAAACCCCGAAAAATATCCATCCTAGGGATCCCATGGAAAAAACCTCTCGACGAAGTGATTGCCGACGTTGAAAAGCTGCTAGACGAATTTTACCTCGAGGAAATGGGTCGAACATGAGATGCATGGATCGTAAGCCCTGACCAGCTTCTCGGCGGTGAGGATCAGCTCCTGCCTGGGCAAATCAACTATTCTGGGAACAATCTCCCTGAGATCGTCTTCTATGTTTATCAGATTCTGGTTGGTCGGCATGATCAGGTTTGCAAACTTAACCCTTCCCCTGCCATCTATGATGTAATGGTGATACAGCGTCCCCCTGGGAGCTTCTGTGGCCGCTACCCCCTCCCCAGCCTTTACCTTTATGCTTGGCTTTTCCGCATTCACCCCCCCATCGGCCAATTTCTCCAAAATCGAGATTATTTCGTCTGCGCAGTGGACCAGCTCAATCGCCTGGGCGACGTTATTGAAAAATGGATTGTAGCTAGGGAACTTCAGCTCGAGTTCGCTCATTATTTCCTTTGCCCCATCTGACAATTTTTTACCGTTTATGTTTATCCTTGCGAGGGCTCCCACGAAAAGACTGCTTCCGTCGACGAAGGTTGAGCGCTTAGCCGTCGAGTAAGGCAACACGGTCTCCTTTATGTTTTTCATATAATCTTCGACGGGAAAAGTCGTGCCCCTGTGATCTGAGATTTTATCGCCCTCGTAAAATGGAAACTTGCCATCCCCACAGAGGGCCAAGTATTTCACCTCCCTTTCAAAATCAGGGAGAGAAAAGGAGCCTACCAGCTTGGCCGTGGCTACCGCATCCTCCCGAAACTTCTCAAACTGTTTTAACAGGCGCAGAAGTTCGCTTCTCGTGGGAACAGAGGTGAAACCCCCCACAACGCCGGCGATGTTGTGCAAAACCCTCCCCATTACGGCCTCAATTAAATTGTTCACAGTTTTCTTCATGGCTAGGGCCCTCCTCACGTCATCCGGGCGCTCTTTGGCTAGGGAGAATGCGCTCTCAAATCCGAGGTAATCGGGCACGACAAAAAAGTAAAGATGGAGCAGGTGGCTTTGAAGCGTCCCCGCCAAGCACAGCAGGTTTCTCAGGTCGACCGTCTGCTCTGAAGGCTCGAATCCCAGAGCGCGCTCGATTGCCTTTAAAGCCGTGAGGGAGTGGGCAATGTGGCAAAATCCGCAAATTCTTGATGTGAGCTCCGGGACCTCATCATATCTTCGGCCGACCAGGAAGGATTCGAAAAACCTTGAACTCTCGAAAACGCTGATCCGAACGTCCTCGACCCTCCTATCCCTAAGGTTTATCACAAGGCTGCCGTGGCCCTCGATCTTGGTAAGATGATCTATTTTTATTGTCTCGTCCACCTCATCGCCTCAATTTATCATTTTTATTGAGCTCGGATGATTTCTCCTTAATCCCCCCTGCGACCTCTTTGTACTCCTCAGAGGCGGCAGCATATTTCCTGAATCTCAAAGATATCTCCTCATCGTCCAACCCAATTGACCTTAGTTTTTCAACGTGCGTCCTGATTGTGTCAGATTCTTTGGCCTCCTTTGAAGGCCCCCAACATCCCTCGCACGGCCGGTTTACTGATGGGCAGATGGCGCCGCAACCCCCCATGGTGACCGGCCCCATGCATGCTATGTTGGAATCCAAGAAACACTTGTTTTCCCTGAGCTTGCAGTTTGAGCATACGTTGTAGTCAATTTCGAGTGGCCTCTTACCCATGAGGAGGTTCTTCAAATTCTCCACCAGAAAGGCCCTATCGAAGGGGCATCCTGGAATGTAGAAATCCACGTTAACGTATTCGTGAATAGGCTTCACCTCAACTGACTCGTAGTCAAGCTTTATCCCCCCATATACCCTGAGCCTTGCCTCCTCAAGGCTGAAAAAGTTATTTATCCCCTGCACCCCTCCGCTGCACGCGCAAGTCCCAAGGGCGCCGAGTTTTACCGATGCCTCCCTTATCCATCGAAGCTTCTCGATCTCCTCCTGAGTTGAAATGCTTCCTTCGATAAGGGCGACGTCGAACTTTGTCTTCAAATTTTCCTCCTTGGCGGTGGGAAAGTAAACTATCTCAAACTTTTTTAACAGGTCAAAAAAATCGTCTTCGAGGTTCAGGAACTGAACTTGGCAGCCGGAACAGGATGTGAAACCGACGATTGCCATTTTCATTTTTACCACCTAGAACTCCAAAAATCCCCTTGCCTCCTCATAGAAGAACACTGGCCCGTCCTTGCACACGTATTTGGCGCCTATGTTGCAGTGGCCGCACATCCCTATCCCGCACTTCATCAACCTTTCTAGGGAGAGGATCATCCAGGTTGGCGGGACTCCCATTTTCTTTAGCTCGTTAACCATAACGCTCATCATGATGGGTGGCCCGCACAGCACCGCCCATGTATTCCTGGAGTTTATCCGTACCTTCGGGCAAAGGACTGTGACGAGCCCCACGTCGCCACCCCACGAGTCATCGGCCTTGTCAACTGTGAGCATGGCCCTTATTCCCCACTTTTCAATCTCGTCCTTGAAAACTATGTCCTTGGGGGTCCTTGCGCCATAAAGCAGCGTTATCTCCCCGTATTCCTCCTTTTTTGCTTTAAGGTAGAGGATCAGTGATCTCAGGGGCGCCAAGCCGCAGCCGCCACTGACGATCAGGATATCCCTGCCCCTAAGTTTTTCAACAGGGAAGCCGTTTCCGTATGGGCCCCTTAGCCCTATGATCGAACCCTCCTGCAATCTATGCAGCGCGTTCGTAACATCCCCAACCCTCCTCACCGTGAGCTCGAGGAAGTCCTTTTTTGGGAGTGGCGAGGAGGAAATGCTTGTCGGAAATTCACCGTACCCAAAAACTGTTAGCTCGACAAATTGCCCTGGGAGATAATCGAAGGTATCTCCGTCCCTCAGGCGAACCCTAAATGTCTTTATGTCAGGGGTCTCCTCCTTTATCCCCTCGATTACCGCAAGTTTAGGTATGTAGGGATTTCTCATTTCAGACACCCTGAACGGCCTTTATAACCTCCCTTATGTCAATTTTAGTGGGGCAGAATTGTATGCACCTGCCGCAGCCCACGCAGTCGAAAACCCATCTCTGCTCAAGCGAGTAACATAGCTTGTGGTAAAATCTCTGTTTTAACCTCGAAACCCTTCTCCTCCTGAAATTCATCCCTCCGGCGACTGTGGCAAAATTCCTGAAATGACAGGAATCCCAGACCCTGACCCTCCTGCCCGTATTGCCCGAAAAATCTACCTCATCTTTTATGGTGAAGCAATAACAAGTCGGGCATGTGAAGTTGCAAGCCCCGCAGAGGACGCATCTTTCTGCCCACTCCACCCAAAATTTGTCATCGTCGAATTTCAGCCTCATCTTTTCGTAAATCCCATATAACTTAATGTCTGAGTGCAGCTTACCTTTTATCTCGTTAATTTTGGCCTCCCTGGCCTTTCTGTCATCCTCCCCCGCGTCTTTGAATAACTTCGCCTCGAGTATTTTCTCACCCTCATGCGTGCCGGACTGGAAAAAGTATTTTTCGCCTATATCTGTGAGCATGAGATCGTAGCCGTGATCTATGGTGGGCCCCGTCCCCATTGCATCGCAGAAGCAGTACTCGGTCGGCTCGCAAGTCAAGCCCGCTATAAGCGTGCCATCCCTCCTCAGCTGAAAATATGGGTCGTTGTAATGGTCGCCGAAAACCCTGTCAAGTATCATAAGCGCGTGGATATCGCACGGATGGATGCCAATGAAAATTCTTTTTTTCTCAGGGGCCTTGAGAACATCTCTTATAATGACATCGCCGTTCACTTTCTCGAACTCGTAAATGGGTTCCTCAACCGGGAAGAAAAATTTCTTGGGGGGTAAAATAGTTGTCTTGTAGCTGAGGTCTATTTCATCTCCTTCTATAAAGTCGAAGATGAAATTTTCGCCATCCCTCTTTGGGCCTATGACCTCATATTTTCCCCTAAGTTGGGATATGAGTTCACCAATCCTCTCCTTATCTAGGGTCTTTTCAACTATGCCCGGATGCAAGATCCAACCTCGAATAAATTATCCCTTAAATTTCGTTGAAGGATGGTTAAAAAATATTCGGTAGGGGGTAGGGGGGCCGAGTAAATAAATCCCGAGGGAAAGCTCAATCGCTTGAGTGCGCTGTCTACACCGTGAGCATGAGCCCCATGAAATAATTAGAATTTATTGGGGCGTAGAAATATAGAAATTGGGGATGAAATGGTAACCAAGATTTTTGCTCACGGGGATACGGATGGCATATGCGCGGCGGCCTTGGCCAAGGCTAGGTTCAAGGACGCGGAGGTATGGTTCACCCGCCCTGTGACTCTAGCGAAGGATCTTGCAGACATAAAGCCGGGCGCGACCACTGTAATACTGGATATAGGAATAAACGAGCCGAGGAAGCAGGAGATATTTGAAAGGATGAGATCGCTTGCCCAGAAAGGCGAGGTCATTTATATTGACCACCACCCCCTCCCTCCAAACACGTTGAAAGGGGACGTGCCAGTGAATTACTTCATTCATTCCCTTGAGGGAAGCACCTCTGAACTCATTTATAAACTGTTCCAGAAGGACATGGACCCAGACTTGGATAGGGTGGCCCTCTGGGGATCAATAGCCGATTACACCGAGAAAACGAATTTCGTGCAGGAGAGCCTGAACAAATATGACCACAGGACGATTTACATGGAGTCCGGTTTACTCAGCCAAGCTTTGGGCGAAGCGGCTGGTGACTACAACTTTAAGCGCGAGGTGGTTTTGAAGCTTGCGAGGGGGATACCTCCATCGGACATGCCTGAAATCGTGGAAAGGGCGATAAAGGCGACGAAGCGCGAGTGGGAGACCTGGCAGTACGTTAAGACAAATGTGAAGAGGGAGGACAACATTGCCTTGGTTTATGATCTACCATCCGGAAGCTTGGGGAAGGCGGCGCTTTACGCGCTCGGCGTCACCGGGGCGGACGTAGGGATATGCACAAGGACGACCGAGGGTGAGGTTGACATGAGCATAAGGCGAAGAAGCGGGACCAGGCTCGACCTGAACATGATACTCGCAAAAATAACCTCCAGGGTGGGAGGAACTGGGGGTGGGCATGAGGGGGCGGCAGGGGCCACTGTGCCCGTTAATGTCTTCAGCACATTTCTGGAACTTTTCAAATGGGAAGTCTCGCCTGTCATATCGAGATCTTTAGGATAGTTCCAAGAACTGTTTATAACAAACACTGCTACTTTTCCTCTTCCCTCCGAATTGTTACACGTGTAACAATTCTCTGGGGTATATCAAGCCAATCGGGAAAAAATTGATATTTCCCCTTTTAAAGAAAATTGTAGAAAAAAGCTTTATAATCGCCATTTCGATGGAGTTTTAACACGCGCTCTCAGAAATTTTAACTACTGCTGCTATGACAGCCCTCAGCCTCATGCTTACGCAAATGTCAATTTCCGCACGCTTCGCTGATCACGCCCTGCGGCCCGACAGCGCCCTCACTAGCCGATCCACGGTCGACTGATACTCCCTCTCCTCGTATGGTACATACGGCAGGTCCGCCTCCCCCGCCACAACCTTTGCCAGATCGTTGATCGCAACCGAGGCCCTGCAGTTCGGCTCGTAAACCACCACCGGCACCCCCTCGCGCTCCGCCTCAAGAACCGTTTTGTCCTCCGGGATCTCAGCCAGAATAGGTAGGGACCCTATGGTCTTACCCATGAAATGCTCAATCTCCCCGGTTGAGACGTCTGCCCCCTTTCCGGTCCGGTTGACAACGAGTCCTCTGGTCCATGAGCCGAGGACATTGGCAAGCCTAATCGTTTTGTAGCAATCCACCAAGCTGGGATAATTCGGATTTGTAACCGGAAGCATCTCGCGCGCCGCCGCAATTGAGATTATGGTCGAATCGGCTATGCCTGCGGGGGCATCTATCAAAAGGAATTCTGTCTGGCGAAGAAGCTCTTGAACTGCCTCCTCCACAGTTCCCCTTTTTAGACTGAACACGGCATCGTGGGCTTCCTCAAATCTAAACCCAGTTGGAACGACCTTTATGCCGTAATTTTTGCATATTACGTCTTTCACGCTAGCCCTACCCGCGAGCACGTCCAAAAAGCTCAGCTCATACTTGGTCATGCCCAAAATTATGCCAAGATTTGCCATGGCTAAATCCCCATCGAGTATGGTCACATCATGCCCGAGCGTGCCAAGCGCTATACCAAGATTTGCCGTGATGGTCGTCTTTCCGGTTCCACCCTTCCCTGAGGTTATGCTAATAGAACGTGACCTCACCAACAAATTTTCATCCCCCATTTATTTTTTGTCGGATTCGTATAAATTCTTTCTCAGATTGGGAAGCACCCTCTTTAAAAACGGGGAAAGCGTGAATAAATAGAGAAGAGAGAAAATTTAATAATTTGAGACATGATCCAGCACTGTGGTGTTTCGATGACGATATCGGTGGCGGTGGTGGGGGCATCAGGGTATGCGGGCGGTGAACTGTTAAGGCTGCTCGCAACTCACCCTCAAACCGAGGTAGTTGGGGCCTACGATGTAAAGAATGCCGGCCAGCCCTTATACAAAATTCATCCAAATTTGCGCGGGGTATTAGACCTAAAAATAACTGAACCAGATTATGCGTCAATCGGAAAAAATGTCGATGCAATCTTCACCGCCACGCCCCATGGAGTCGCGATGAAATTTGTCCCTCTGCTCTTGGAGGGGGGCGCAAAGGTCATCGATCTCAGCGCTGACTACAGATTTGAAGACCCAAAAGTTTTTGAACGCTATTACGTAAAACACGAAAGCCCGCAGCTAAGGGCAACTTACGGCCTCCCAGAAATCTACCGCGCCCAGATCAAAAAAGCAAGGCTTGTGGCAAACCCGGGCTGCTATCCCACTGCTGCGATCCTGGGCCTAGCCCCCCTTGTAAAGGAGCGTCTTATAGACCCAAACCACATAGTGATAGATGCCAAAAGCGGCACATCCGGGGCAGGTGCGGGGCTCACTGAAGCTACACATCACCCAATATGCGGGTCAAACATAATGGCATACTCTGCCACAACTCACCGCCATGGCCCGGAAATAGATCAGGAGCTGAGCAAGCTGGCCGGGCAGGAACTCAGGGCTTATTTCACGCCTCACCTCATTCCCGTAGTGCGAGGAATTTTGTCCACCGCCCACGTGTTCCTGAATGAGGGGTTGCCAAAAGATGCGCTGGTTGAAATGTTTAAAAATTTCTACCGCGACGAACCCTTCATCAGAATTGTCGAGGGACTTCCCTCAGTTAACTACGTCGTGGGATCGAACTATTGCGATATAGGCCTTGAGGTTGACACGAAAGGGAATAGGGTGGTTGTCGTCTCCGCAATAGACAATTTAATCAAGGGTGCCTCTGGACAGGCAATTCAAAATATGAACCTGATGTTCGGGATAGATGAAAGGGAGGGCCTGAAAGCTCTGCCGCCAAGGCCGTGAAAATACCGCGACGCCTTTAAAAATGTCTCGCGAGCCTAAACTAAAATTGCAAATTAGAAAAATGTTTAAAAGAGGGATGCGAAAATTAAGAAAGGGGCGTTAATTTGGCCAAGGGAAAAAAGAAAACCGGAGGTTTTGACAAAAAGAAAAGCCCTGAGAAAAAGGGGATTCGCCCGGAGAAAAAGGGCGAGGTAGTTGTGGAGATGAGGGGCATCGTGAAGAAATTTCCGGGCGTCATTGCCAACAATCATGTGAATTTTGAGGTAAGGGCAGGAGAAATTCATGCATTGCTCGGAGAAAACGGCGCCGGAAAGACCACATTGATGAACGTTTTATACGGACTATATCAGCCCGACGAGGGGGAGATATACGTCCGCGGGAAAAAGGTGAACATAAAATCCCCAAAGGACGCGATCGAGCTTGGGATAGGGATGGTGCACCAGCACTTCATGCTGGTTCCGCCGATGAGCGTGACCGAAAACATAATCCTGGGCCTGAAATCCCCCAAGGAGCCATTTCTGGACCTCGAAAACGCGGAGAAAAAAATACTTGAGCTCTCCCAGAGGTATGGTTTAAAGGTTGACCCAAAGGCCAAAATATGGCAGCTCTCGGTCGGGGAGCAGCAGAGGGTCGAAATTCTCAAGGCACTTTACCGCGGGGCTGAAATTTTCATACTTGATGAGCCGACGGCAGTCCTGACCCCTCAGGAGGTCGACCAGCTTTTCGAGACAGTGAAAAAGATGACCAAGGAGGGCAGGTCGATAATTTTCATCACTCACAAGTTGCGGGAGGTTCTTGCCGTCAGCGATCGAATCACTGTGCTCAGGCAGGGAAAGGTCATGGGCACTTTGAGCATAAAGGAGGCCACAAGGGAGAAACTAGCGGAGATGATGGTTGGCAGGGAGGTTGTGTTCGAGGTAGAGAAGGTCAAAACTAAGCTTGGAAAGGAAGTCCTCCAGGTGAAAGATCTCCACGCCTTAAGCGATAAAGGCATCCCCGCCCTGAAAGGGGTCTCGTTTTCAATCAGGGAGGGGGAGATCTTAGGCGTGGCCGGCGTCTCCGGCAATGGACAGAGGGAGCTATCTGAGGTGATCACTGGCCTAAGGAAAGCTACGAAAGGTCAGGTCATCGTGATGGGCAAAGATGTGACAAATCGCTCACCAGCCGAAATCATCGAAGCGGGAGTGGGACACATCCCTGAGGACAGACTTGGGATGGGCCTGATAATGGACTTCTCCCTGAAAGAGAACGTGATACTCGAAATGCACTCAAAACCGCCGTTTGCAAACGGGTGGTTCCTCGACAAGTTGGGGATAAAGTCATGCTGGTTCTTAAACGCCCCCGAGATAGACAAATTTGCGGACAAACTAATCTCCGAGTTTAACATAGTTGCCCCGAGCAGGGAGGTGCCAGCTAAGAATCTCTCGGGCGGAAATCTGCAGAAATTAATTTTGGCTAGGGAGATTTCACGAAGGCCAAAAGTACTCATCGCGTGCCAACCTACAAGGGGGCTAGACGTGGGCGCCACAGAATACATAAGGAAAAAGCTGTTTGAGGAAGCCCAAAAAGGAGTTGCGATTCTTCTCATCTCCGAGGATCTTGATGAGGTCCTAATGATGAGCGACAGAATTGCGGTGATGTACGAAGGGCAAATAATGGACATTGTGCCTCCGGACACCGACATCAGAAAGATAGGGCTGCTGATGGCTGGCGTAAAGGAACACTGATGCGAGCACTAAAATTTAAACAATTTTAACAGCCTTTCATCTGCCATCTCAATTTGCTTTAATTTTGTTTTGGTTGCCTCCCTCAACCTTTGCTTAAGTTTTTTCAATCGTGAAATCTGCCTTTTGACCTCCTTCGGGGAAGGCCCTCCGGGTAAATTCCTCGCCTCCACAAATTTTTGGGCATTTAGAGCGTCCCTGAGCTTCGTTTCATCGATTTCAACTTTTTTGCCTAGGACCTCGACATGGGCCTCAATCAAATCTTCAAGGGTTATGTCCTGCGGGTTTTTGCCCCTTTCAATCGCTTTCGCCACCATCCTCCCGACGACCGCATGCGCCTCCCTAAAGGACATGTCAGAGATTCTCGTCAGCTCGTCGGCCAACTCTGTAGCGGTCGAAAATCCGCGCTCCGCATTCCTGCGCATTTGCTCGGGGTTCGGCTTAATCCCCGCCACGAGCTTTGACATGACCTTCAAGCTTTCTGCGGTCATGTCCATAGCATCCCATAGCAAAGGCGTCAGATCCTGCATGTCCAAGCTATAAGATTGCGGGAGCGCCTTCATTATCTCAAATGCCCCAAAGAGGTCCCCGATGACATGCCCTGCCCTCGCCCTAGCGATCTCGGCAACCACCGGATTCTTTTTCTGCGGCATTATGCTGCTGGTCGCCGCGAATTCATCTGGCACTTCTATCATTCCAAATTCTGACGTGCTCCACAGGACGATCTCCTCGGCGAGCCTGCTTAGGTTCGTCATCAAAATCGCCGCGCATGACATTGCCTGCAGGACGAAGTCCCGCGAGCTGACGGCGTCCATCGTGTTCTCCACAATCTTCTTGAAGCCCAGCAATTCAGCGATGCGCTTGCGGTCTATTGGAAAACTCGTCCCCGCAAGAGCGCAGGCCCCCATCGGACAGGCGTCTGTAGCTTCGAGCGCGTGTGATAAGCGAATGAAATCGTTTAAAAATGCGGAAGCATGTGCCATGAGATGGTGGGCAAATGTCGTTGGTTGGGCAACCTGAAGGTGGGTGTAACCAGGCATGATAGTTTTAACGTTCCTCTCCGCCTGAGACATCAAGCTCTCCAACAGATCAAGAAGTGCGAACTGGACCCCCAGCAGCTCCTTTTTAAGGGTCATGCGAATTGCCGTGGCGACCTGATCGTTCCTACTTTTCGCTGTATTTAACTTTCCCCCTACCTTTTCTCCGGTCGATGAGATAACAAATTTTTCCACGGCCATGTGTATGTCTTCAAGCTCTGGAGCAAGCTCAAGCGCACTTATCCCCCGCGCGTGCAGATCTCTAAGCGCGCCTACTATCTTTGCGGCTTCATCCTTGGGTATTATCCCATTCTCATGCAGCATTATGATGTGGGCGATGTTGATTTTAACCACGGAATCAAAAATTCTGACGTCGTCCTTCATAGATGATGTGTATTCGCTGACCTCCGAGCTCATCTCCTTTTGAAGGCGACCTCTTCTCAACAATTTAGGTTTCCCCCAGTTTTTTGCGTACAATCTTCCCCTGAAGCGCCTGGAATTTGATCATCCCAGTAGATTCCCTCTGGTCAAACCCGAAGCGCTCGAATGAGACGAGCTCCTCGTCGTAGAGGGAGAATGGCGAGCTGCGCGCCATGACCTTCGAGAGGCCCCTGTTGAGCTCGATCTTAACCATGCCGCTAACCCGCTTCTGGGTGGCATCGATGAACGCGTCGAGATCCTCTCTCAGTGGGTCAAACCAGAGCCCGCGGTATGCCAGCTCCGCCCACTTCGCGTCTATTATTTCCTTCAAAACGAGTTCCTCCCTAGTCAGGACGAGCTGCTCAAGCGCCTTATGGGCCTGAATGAGCACGACGGCTGCCGGTGCTTCGTATATCTCCCTAGCTTTAAGCCCGAGCACGCGATCTTCGATCATGTCTATTCTTCCCACGCC
>Ga0080004_1128891_pt1 | contig 15904 bp, 10 predicted proteins | sample WasSprMetagenome_FD_69207 | JGI IMG/M metagenome (GOLD analysis project Ga0080004, IMG submission 69207) | Sulfidic aquatic microbial communities from Washburn Spring, Yellowstone National Park, USA - WS (SPADES assembly) (version 2) | ecosystem: Environmental > Aquatic > Thermal springs > Hot... | reverse complement strand
TTGATGGAACAATGGTTTTAGCAAAAGAACTTATTGATTCCTCTTTTAAAGCAAAACTTTATAAAAAAGAAGTAGGTGAAATAGTTAGGCTTTTCAGAGTTGATGGATGTAGAATGTGCGGACATGATACTAAAACTCATTTTTTAGAAATAACAGAAGAAGGTTTAGTAGTAATTAAGGAGCCCATTTCTAAAATTAAATAAGGAGGTGATAAAATTGGTTATACAGATTGGAAGCCCTGTTGTTTCTGATGCAGAAATAGAACATTTAGTAAATCGTGTATTTTTTAAAGCTATAGAACTTTTAGGGGGTCTTAATAAACTTGCTGAATTTAGAACACTAACTTGGCTTCCCTCTTTAGCAAGGGCTGTTTTTGTAGTGGTTTTAAAAGAAGAATTTGTAAAAACAGATGAGGAAATTGCCTCTAAAGTTGGTTTAACTAAAAATACAGTAAGAAATATCTTAAGAGCTGATCCAGAACTTGCTATTCAAAAAATAAAAGCTTTAGAAGAATTAGTAAATGAGGAAGTAAGAGAGCTTAAAGTTCATACTGCAGGTGGTATTGCAAAACTTGCCTATAAAGAAATTAAAGAAGGTCATGATGCTCAAACATTTTTCTATTATTCCTCTACTTTGGCAGAAGATCTATTAAAAGGACTTGATATACCTTGGGCTTATTTAGTTTTAAGAAAGACAAAAGGAATAAAATATCCTATAACTTCTCCGGAAGAACTTAAAGAAAAACTTGATGGACTAACTATTAAAGGATTCTCTGCAGAAGAAATAATAAAAAGTATACAGTATCCTATAAAAACTCCTGCTGTGCTTATTCACGAAATAAAGGAATATCTAAAACTAAAAGAAATATAAACTCTACCACTTCGTAAGTGGTAGAAAATTACCACTTACGAAGTGGTAATTTTTTATTTTTAATTTTATTGTTTGTGGTATAATAGGGTAACTCTTTATGTTTTTTGTGTAAATGTTTATTAAAAGATTAGAGATTTATGGTTTTAAGTCTTTTCCTCACAAAGTTTCCATCCCCTTTTCTCCAAGAATAACAGCTATTGTTGGACCAAATGGAGTTGGAAAAAGTAATATACTTGATGCTATACGCTGGGTTCTTGGGGAGCAAAGTCCTAAAAAATTAAGAATAAAAGAGCTTTCTGACCTAATATTTTCAGGAAATAGCGATAGAAAAATTGACTTCGCAGAGGTAAAACTCTTTTTAAATCATGAGCCTCCGGTATGGGAAATATATAAAGATTTTCCAGAAATATTAATTACAAGAAGATTTTATAGAGATGGAGAAAGTGAATACTTTATTAATCAAAAACCTTGCAGACTTAAGGATATACAGTTTCTCTTTCTTGATTTAGGAGTAAATCCTCAAAGTTACGGAATTATTGAACAAGGAGAAGTAAGCAAATTTATTGACCTTTCCCCTAAGGAAAGAAAAATATTTTTGGAAGATCTTGCAGGTGTCTCAAGATTAAAAACTACTGAAGAAAATACACTTAAAAACCTTCAAAAGACCGAAGAAAATCTATTAAGACTTAAAGACATAATTAATGAAGTTAAAGGGCAATATGAAATTTTAAAAAAACAGGCAGAAGAAGCAAGAGAATATCTAAGCTTAAAAGAAAAACTTCAAAAACTTTTAATCCAAAAAAATTTGTATCTACTTGAATTAAACCAAAAAGAAAAAGAAAAGTTAGAAAAAAGAAAGGAGGAACTTTTAAATAAAAAACAAACCCTTGAAAAAGAAATAGAAAATTTGGAAAAAGAAGAACAAGCAAATTACCAGGAAATTCTTATCTTAGAAAGGAAAATAAAGGATCTAAAAAGTGATCTTCAATCTAAGGAAAATTACCAAAAAGAACATAAAGAAAACCTAGAAAATTTAATAAAACAGGAAAATGAATTAGTTCATAAATTGGAAAAAGTAAAACTAAAAAGAGAAAATGAAGAGGAAAAATTAAATAGTTTCAATAAGGAGCTTCTTTCTGTTGAAATTAGTTTAAAAAATTTAAGAGGAAAAGAGGAAAGCCTTAATGAAAATTTAATAAATCTTAAAAGAGAAAAAGAGGAAATTTCCAAAATATTTGAAGAAAAACTTAAAAATTTCCAAAATTTTGAAAAAGAATATCTTTTAATGAAAAAAGAAGAAGAAAATCTTAAAGAAAAAAGAAACTTTCTTGAAAAGGAAATTTCTCAATTAGAAAAAGAAAAGAATATAAATGAAAAAATTTCAGAAGATCTTTCTATAAATTTGAAAAACTTAGAAGAAGAAAAAAAGGCTTTAGAAAATCTATTTAAAGAAAAGGAGAAAAATTTAAAGGATTTAATTAATTTTAAAGAAAAAATCGTAGAAGATAGTAAAGAATTATATAAAGAGCTTGAAAATTTCAATACTAAAAAGCAAAACCTTTTAATTGAGATACAATCTTTAAAAGATAGATTAAATCTAATAGAAAAGATACTTTCTAAAAATTTATCTTCAATTTCAAAAAATCTAAATTTACCCTCTTTGGAAAGTTATCTTAATTTAAATGCTGAAGATATATCATTACTTGAATTGATATTTAAAGAAAATTTAGATGCCTTTGTGATAGAGGAACTTAATTTAATAAAAAATTTCATCTCACAAGACCTTAAGGAAAATATTATCTTTCTTTGGGGAGAACCTGAAATAATTAAATCTTTTTCTATAGAAAGACATAATTCTTTTTCAGATAAAATTTTAGAAAGCTATAAAAATCATCCCAGATTCATTTATTTTATAGAAGAAAAAATTTTATTAACCCCCTATGGATTTATTTGCTTTATAAGAAAAGAAGAAAAAGGTATTTTCAGTTTAAAAAGAGAAAAAATAGATCTTTTAAATAAGGTTGAGGCTTTAGAAAAAGATTTGAAAACCCTTCTTGAAAAGGAGAAAGAATTAAAGTTAAAAATAGAAAATTTGGAAAGGGAACTTAAAGAGGTTGAGAAAGAAATTAAAAATGTTAATAAGGGGCTTGAAAATTTAAAATCCCAAAAGGAAAAGATAGAAACATCTTGTATAAAATGGGAAACAGAAAAAAGAAATTTAGGAGAAAAAATAAATTATATTGAAAGTAAATTAAAAAGTTTAAAAGAAGAAAAGGAAAATCTTAATAAAAAACTAATTGATATAAGTGAATTGATTAATAGAAGGAAAAAAGAATATGAAACAGTTAAGAAAGAAAATCTAAGTTTAAAAGAAAATTTAGAAGAAATCAATCAAAAAATTAATTTTCTTGAACAAGAAATAATAAAAATAAAAACTGAAGAGGAAAATTTAAGAAAAAGAAAAGACTTTATTCAGGAAGAAATTAAAAAAGTAAAGGCTTTCTTAAAACAGTATGAATTTGATAAAGAAACCTTATTAAAAGAAATCGATTATTTAAGGGATAAAATAAAAGAGTTTAATAAAAGAATTAAAAATTTAAGCTCTGAGATTTCTGATCTTACTAAAGTGCTTGAAGATCTTTTAACGAAAAAGGAGGAAAAAGAAAGAAAATTAAAAGCTTTAGAAAATAAAAAGAGAAAAATAGAAAGGGAACTTAAGGAATTAGATACTGAGGAACACAATTTAGAATTGAATTTGTTAGAAAAAAAATTGTTTTTAGATTCTATTCAAAGGGATTTAAAAGAAATTGGTTTTGAAAGGGAAACCGAATTTATCCGAGAAAACAAAGAGATTTTTAACCTTGAGGAAGTCGAAGAAGAAATTGAGAAAACAAAAAATTTATTAAATGAATTTAAAGAAGTTAATTTAGCAAGTTTGAGGGAATTTGAATTTGTATCCCAAAGATATGAAAAATTAATGAAAGAAAAAGAGGATTTAGAGGTAAGTATAAGAGAATTTAAAAAAATTTTAGAAAATATCAAAGAAATATCAAGAGAAAGAATTTTAAAAACCTTGGAAGAGGTGAATAAAAAATTAGAGGAGATTTTTCCTCTTGTTTTTAAAAATGGGAAGGTTGAACTTTTGCTTTCAGGAGAAGATCCTTTAAGCTCTGGGCTTGAGCTAAAAATAAATTTTCCTCATAAAGGTCTAAAACACATAAATATGCTTTCTGGAGGAGAAAAAGCCCTCTGCGCTTTAGTTATCTTAATTTCCTTTTATTTAGTTAAACCTGGACCCTTTTGTATATTAGATGAAGTAGATGCCTTTTTAGATGAAAAAAATTCCTTAAAATTTATTAAACTTCTTGATCTGATTAAAAGGTCTTCCCAAATAATTTTAATTACCCATAATCCACATATTATGAAAGAAGTAGATACCCTTATTGGTGTAACTATGGAAGAAAAAGGAATTTCAAAAATATTTATTATTAAAAAAGAAAACTTTCTTTAGCGAGGATATATCTTATTAAGATTAGAAAGGGCAATTTCTGAAATAAGAGAAGCTAAAGCTTCTCTATTTGGCATATCCATTTCTATAAACATCACTCCTAACTCTGTATGAGACTTTTCATTTTTTATCCATCTTATTTCAGCCTTACCTTTGATGGATGATTTCCATTTTATTAATACATTTATAATATCTCCTTTATTTAAAAGGACTTGAGAATCTGTCTTTAGCCTTGCTCCTTCTGCACTTATATCTACAATTTCAACCGGAAAGGTACCTCCTTTTTCAGTTGCCACCCTTCCCTCTAAACGAATTTTATAACGAGTATAATAACGTTTATCTGCATCCATTCTATAACCTCTTTTTCATTTTATTTTAACTCAGAAAGATAATGAATTATTTTATTAAGCCTTTCTTTTAAATCATTATAACTAATTTTTTCTTTTTCAACAATTTCTCTGGGAGCTTTCTCCAAAAATTCCTTATTTTCCAATTTTTTCTCAATTTGGGCTATTTTTTTCTCTATTTTTTCCTTCTCCTTTTCCAGTCTTTTTATTTCCTTTTCTATATCGATCAAACCCTCAAGGTTTATAAATATTTCACCTTCTGATAAAACTAAAGAAACCTCACCTTTTTTCTTTTTATAATTACTTCTTAATTCTATATCTGAAATCTTTGCTAAAAATTTAATCGGTTCTTTTTGATTTTTAATAAAATCTAAAATCTCTTTATCTGAACTTCTAAAAGTAACAACTAAATCGGTTTTCATAGTCAAGTTATATTCAGCTTTAATACTTCTTATTCCTACAGTAAGTTCTTGTAAAATTCTAACCCATTTTTCAGCAGGTTCGTCAACAAATTTTTCTTCAAATAAAGGATATTTAGCTATAATAATATGCTCAGTTTCTCTTTCAGGAAGATATTGCCATATTTCTTCTGTGATAAAGGGTATAAAGGGATGTAACAATTTTAATGAATTTTTAAGAACCTCTAAAAGAACTTTTTGAGTGCTTTTTCTATAATTAGGATCTTTCAAATAAATTTTAGAAATTTCTAAATACCAATCGCAGAATTTATCCCAGAAAAAGTGATAAACCTGCATAGCTGCTTGATCAAATTCGAATTCTTCAAGCTTTTCTCTGGTTATTTTTATAGTTTTTTGAAGTTCAGAAAGAATCCATTTAGAAAATAAAGGTAGTTCCTCAAAATCAAGATCTTCTTTATCAGGAATGTAATCTTTTAGATTCATTAAAACAAATCTGGCAGCATTCCAAATTTTATTAATAAAATGTCTAAATCCTTCAATACGAGCTTCGGAAAGTTTGATATCTCTTCCCTGAGCAGCAAGAGCCACTAAAGTAAATCTTAAAGCATCGGTTCCATATTTTTCTATCATTTCTAAAGGATCTATTACATTTCCTCTGCTTTTGCTCATTTTTTGCCCTTTTTCATCTCTTACCAAGGCATGGATATATACATTTTTAAAAGGGATTTGACCTGTAAAATGAATTCCCATCATTATCATTCTGGCAACCCAGAAAAAGATAATATCAAAACTTGTTACCAAAACTGAGGTAGGATAAAAAGTTTTTAAAGCTTCTGTTTTTTCAGGCCAACCAAGGGTAGAAAAGGGCCAAAGAGCTGAAGAAAACCAAGTATCAAGTACATCTTCATCTCTTTTTAATTCTTTAGATCCACAGAAAGAACATATCTCTATATTTTCTTCTCTACTTACTATAGTTTCTCCACAAGAGCTACAATACCAGACAGGTATTCTATGCCCCCACCATATTTGTCTTGAAATACACCAATCCCTTATATTTTTCATCCAATCAAAATAAAGATTAACCCAGTTTTCAGGAATAAACTTAATAAATCCATATTCTACTGCTGAGATAGCTGGCTGTGCAAGAGGTTTAGTGGATACAAACCACTGTTTTGAAAGCAAAGGTTCAATTACAGTATTACATCTATAACAATGACCTAAGACAAGTTGATAATCCTCCTCTTTTTCTAAAAGACCTTCTTTTTTTAAATCCTCTATTACCTTTTTCCTTGCTTCAAATCTATCAAGTCCTGCATATTTTCCTGCTTCTTCTGTCATTTTTCCTTTTTCATCTATAACTTTCACAAAAGGTAGTCCATGTCTTTTTGCTATTTCAAAATCTGCAAAATCGTGAGCTGGTGTAACTTTAACAGCTCCTGTTCCAAATTCAGGATCAACAATTTTATCTGTAATAAGAGGGATAATTCTTCCTACTAAGGGAAGTTTTATATTTTTCCCAATTAAAGCTTTATATCTTTTATCTTCAGGATGCACAGCTACCGCTGTGTCTCCAAGCATAGTTTCAGGTCTTGTAGTGGCAACCATAATATAGTTACTACCATCTTCTAAGGGATATTTTATATACCAGAGTTTTCCCGCTATGCTTTCAAATTCTACTTCTAAATCTGCAAGGGCGGTTTCACATCTGGGACACCAGTTAATAATATAGTCTCCCCTATAAATTAAACCTTCTTCCCAGAGCCTAACAAATACTTCTCTAACTGCACGAGAAAGTCCTTCATCCATTGTAAATCTTTCATAGGACCAGCTGCAACTCGCACCTAATTTTTTAAGCTGACTAATAATTTTACCTCCATACATTGCTTTCCATTCCCAAACCTTTTCTAAAAAAGCATTTCTTCCTAAATCGTATCTTGTAAGACCTTCTTTAGCTAATTCCTTTTCAACTACATTTTGAGTTGCTATTCCTGCATGATCTGTTCCAGGAACCCATAATACATCATATCCATCCATCCTTTTATACCTAACCAGTACATCTTGAAGTGTATTGTTTAATGCATGTCCTATATGCAAAGCTCCTGTAACATTAGGAGGAGGAATTACTATAGAAAATTTGGGTTTATTTTCATCATAGGTTGGCTCAAAATAACCTCTTTTTTCCCAAATTTTGTACCATTTTTCTTCAACTCTTTTAGGGTCATAACTTTTTTCAAAAATTTCAGCTTCCAACCTTAATCCCCTCCTTTAGCTAAAATTTGAGTTCCCAGTCCTTCATCAGTAAAGAGTTCTATAATTAAACTATGGGCTATTCTACCATCTATAATGTGAACCTTTTTTACTCCTGATAATATTGCTTTTCTTGCACTTTTTAATTTGGGAATCATTCCTCCTTTAATTATCTCTTTTTCTATAAGGTTATTTATATCTTCTACATAAAGAGTTGAAATTAAATTCCCCTTTTCATCTTTAACCCCTTCTACATCTGAAAGATAAATCAATTTTTCTGCACATAAAGCTCCAGCTAAAGCACCTGCAACAAGATCTGCATTTATATTATAGGTTTCTCCATCAGGTCCTATTCCCACAGGAGCTATAACGGGAATAAAATCATTTTCAATAAGGGTATACAAAACCTCAGGATTAATTTCTTTAACCTTCCCCACCCTTCCTATATCTATAATTTCTGGTGGTCTATCTTCTCCAGTATATTTATAAACTGTCATTTTTTCTGCTAATATAAGATTGCCGTCTCTTCCTGAAAGACCAACAGCTTTCCCCCCAGCTTTATTAATAAAACTTACTATTTTTTTATTTACTGTTCCTACAAGAACCATCTCAACAACATTCATAGTTTCTTCATCTGTAACCCTTTGTCCTTCAATAAAAACAGGCTTTAATCCCATTCTTTCCATAACCTGATTTATTTGAGGACCTCCTCCGTGAACAATAACTGGGCGAATCCCTACATACTTCATCAATACTATATCCTGAGCAAAGGCAGACTTCAGGGCTTCATCTACCATAGCATGTCCGCCATATTTAATAACCATAATTTTTTTGTAAAAGTTTCTAAAATAAGGAAGAGCTGAAATTAATATTTGAGCTTTTTCATGAATTTTAGCATCCATAAAAACTAACCGACTAATCCTTTTATTAAATCTTCTCTTTTACTTTATATATTACCATATAAGGAAAATCATCAAAAACTAATTCAAAATACCTGGGATCATATTTTCTTAAGATAAACATTTGATTAAAAAGAGTTGCAAAAACATCTGTATCTAATATAAAAACCTGCCCTCCTTCTTTTCCTTTAACAACCTCTACTATATAACCCCTTTCATAAAACTTTTTTTGAAAAAACTTTTCCGGAGTTTTAAAATAAAAATAGCTAATAGTAGCTACTCCTTGAGAACTTGTTATTATGCCATTATTTAAATCTATAGAAAGCCTTCCGTCCTCACAATCAATAAAATTTTCAGTTAAAATTTTGCACTGAATTGGAGTTATAATCCTTCCAAATTTCCCTTCTTTAATGTCAAAATTATAGCTTCCAAAATAATGAATCCAGGCAAATTTACTAAATAAATCTAAAGTAAATACCCAATAAACTGGCGTTTTTATTTCTTTTATATATTTTCCTTCTTTTATTCTTTCTACTAATTCTTTTGCAGAAATTCCTTCTTTTAATTTTTCTGCAATACCTGTTAATCCAAAGTTGCTTATAAAAGAGGTAATAAACCAGGCTTCCCTCGGATCTGAAGTGGTAAAGCTTCTTGCTATAAAATATGTTTTAGGACTACTCTGAGATCCACCATCGTGAAAAGTTGTTCTTCTTGAATAAAGCTGAAAGGCATAACCATAATCCCACCATGTCCAGATAGCACTATTCTCAGATGTATGAATTTTAATATACTCCATATCTTTAACCAACGGAGAAAAAACCTTGGGATAGCTATTAAATCCCAAAACAGGTTTTTGAATCCATATAGTTAAAAGGAGAAGAAAAGTTCCAACAAGGTTAATAATTAATTTTTGCTTTTCTGCTTCTTTAAAAAGGGCTAAACGGGGCATAATTTGATTAAAAAATGGATAGATCAAATATCCTATTCCTATTCCTATAAATGGTGCAAGATACATTGCAAAACGAGCACCTGAAAAAAAGGATAAAAGCCCTATTACAAAAAAAGGAAAAATAAAAAGCATGTTTCTCAAATTAAAAAGAAAGAAAAGAAATGCTCCTATAAGCCCAAAAATTCCTAAAATATAGCTAAAAATAACACTTCCTATAACCTCTTTAAATTGTAATCTTTGTAATTCAGAAATAGACATAAAAACATTGGGAAAGTCTTTAAATAAAATATCAGCAGAAGTAGGACTTTTAATATTAAAAACTAAAACTTTTACCTGTTCATAAAGGTGAAAAGGACCTATATATATGTACCAGAGCTGTGGAAGTAGAAGTAAGATAATAAATACAATATCTTCCTTAAGCCAATTTAATTTTTTCTCCCAAAAATATCTTAAAAGAAACATAAAAACTAAAACAAAGTTAAGATTAGGATGAGCGTACCACAATTGATATAATATTAAGGATATAGAACTTATTAAAATCCATATATATTTTTTTAATTTTTCTTGAGTTTTAAAAAATTTATAAAAGGTATAAGCAATAAAAATTGGAAAAACTAAATTTAAAATATCATGGTCAAGTCTCATAAGATCCGTTCTTGAGAGATATATAGGAGCTGAAATAGCTATCAGTCCTCCTATTAATCCTGCATAGGAATAACCGAGATCTTTAAGATAAAAAAACATAGGAATAGCAACAAATGTGGCTAAAACGGGTATCAAGTACCAAGTAAGTTTTTCAAGTGAAGTATTGAACCATTTAGAAAGATAAGCCCAGATTATACTTAATAAATTACCCGGAAGTGAATATTCTGGATAAAATTTGGTTTTTTCATCAAGTCTCGCTTTAGATGAATTATCTGGAAAAAATCTGTAATTATCAATAGAACCTGGCTTAAATTTCCCTTCTTTTACATCTAAGGCAAGTCTTGCAAAATAATAAGAATCATATTCGCTATAAATAGGTAAGTCTTTATAAAAAAATAATTCTTTTTTCTCCTCCCAAAATTTTACATCATGAAATCTTATATAAAAACCAAAAAAAATCACCAATAAAAGAAGCAAATATAAGTATAAATGTTCAATTTTTCCCATCTTTTCTATTCTCAATTTTAATTTAAATTTAGAAAGATTATATAAAATAATCTTAAAAAAACAAGCTTTTTAAAGCTTTAATCACTAAGAATGATTGAAAATCTTACTGAAGAACAAAAGAAGATCATTTTTCAAGAAGGAGATTTAATAGTAATAGCTGGGCCTGGAACAGGAAAAACTTATACCCTGGTTAATAAAATCAAATATCTCTTAGAAAATAATAATGCTCCTGAAAAAATTTTAGTTTTAACTTTTTCTCTTAAAACTTCTCAAGAATTAAAAGCTCGCCTGAATAGAGAAAAACTTAATTTTATAAAAGTTGATACCTTTCACGGGCTTGCTTATGACCTTTGGAGAGATTATTTTGACAGAGAACCCTCTTTAATCTCAGAAAAAGAAAAAACTAAAATTTTTAAAAATCTTTTCCCCAAAATTAAAAACCCTTTAAAAGATGAGAAAAATAAAGAAGTATATTTTAAATATCTCAAATCAAGAAATTTACTTGATTTTGAACTTTTACTTCATGAGGTCTCTAAAATTAACTTGCCTGAGTTTAAGGGCTATTATATTATAATAGATGAATTCCAGGATCTTTCACCAGATATATTGGAATTTCTTAAATCTTTTCAAAAAGCTAATTTTTTGCTATTCGGTGATCCCAATCAATCCATTTATAGCTTTAAAGGGGTAAATTTAGAAAAAATCTATGATTTCTGGCTTAATTTTAAGCCCCATATAAAGGTACTTAATTTAACTTTAAGTTTTAGATGCCCTGAGAAAATTTTAAAATATGCCGAAGACTTTAAAAATGCACCCTGGAAGGTTCCACCTTATAAAAGCTTAAAGGAAAATGGAATTGTTCAAGGATTTATATTTCCTAATACTTTTGAAGAAGAAGATTACCTTGTTAATCTGGTTAAAAATCTTTTAGGTGGTCTTCAATTAGAAAATCAGAAATATGGATCTGTCTCTCCAAAAGATATTTTTATTCTTTCAAGAATAAAAAATGTTTTTTCTTCTTTAAAAAATAGATTTTTAAAAGAGGGAATTCCTATAAATGTTGTAGAAGATGATGCTTTAAATTGTTTTGAAAAAATTACTGAATTTTTAAATCTTTTGGAGAAAAGTACATTCCCGATAGATAAACTTATTGAAAACTGCGACCCAGAAATAAGGAATTTTTTAGAAAACCTTTGGGCTTTAGCTTCTGAAGACAAAGAAAAATTTATAAATTATCTTAAAGTACTTGAACCCTCTGATTTTATAAATCCTTATAAAGAAGGAGTTAATTTCCTTTCTATTCATGCATCTAAGGGATTAGAAGCTGAATATGTAATCTTAGTAGGAGTAGAAGAGGGATTAATACCTCTAAAATTATTTGAAGATACCTTAGAAGATGAGGAAAAAAGACTTGTCTATGTTTCTCTTACCAGAACAAAAAATGGATTTTTCTTTACCTCAGTAAAGGAAAGAAAAATTTTTAGTTTTACTTTAAATAAAGGTCTCTCTTTTTATTTTAAAAATTTTCCTTTAAAAACCTTTTCTCCTAAACCTAAAAAACCAAAGCAGTCAGGACTTTTTTAATCTCTAAGATCGAATTTCTCCTTTTGAGCAAGCTGTCTCATTTTAGCAAGAGCCTTTTTTTCAATCTGTCTTATTCTTTCTCTTGAAACCTTAAACATATAGCCAATTTCTTCTAAAGTATATCCTCCGTATTCTCCTAAACCAAATCTCATACGAATTATTTTTTCTTCCCTTGGGGAAAGGGTGGCTAAAAATTTCTTTAATTTTTCAGATACATCCTTTTTCCTGGTTGTTTCATAAGGAGAAGGGCTCTTTTTATTTTCTATAAAATTACCAAGAGTGCTATCTTCATCTCCAATAGGGGTTTCTAAAGAAACAGGTTCTTTTGAGGTTTCAAAAATTACTAAAATTTTTTCATAGGGTACACCAGTTTTTTGAGCAAGTTCTTCAGGAGTTGGTTCCCTTCCCAGTTCTTTAGAAAGTTCATAAAATACTTTAAATACATGATTTCTCAATTCTAAGAAATGTACAGGTAACCTTATAGTGCGAGTTTTATCCAGTATGGCTCTGGTAATAGATTGTCTTATCCACCAAGAGGCATAGGTGCTAAATTTGTTCCCCTTTCTATAATCAAATCTATAAACTGCTCTCATAAGACCAAGATTTCCTTCTTGAATTAGGTCTGCTAAGGGTAGACCTTGTCTTATATATTTTTTAGCTATAGAAACTACTAACCTTAAATTAGCTTTTACCATTTCATCTTTTGCTTTCTCAATTTGAGCAATATATTGCTTAATTTCGTTACAAAAGTTTATAATACTTTTTTTATTAAAGCTTTTATACTTCTCTTCATAGGCTTTTATAGTATTTTCAAGATAATTCACATAACTTTTCTTAGGCTTTAAATTGGGATCTCTTTTTTTCCATTCTTTTATAGTTTCTTTAAGTTCTTTTATTTCTTTAAAAGGAATTTTTGTATTTTCTATAAGCTCAATTATTTTTTCAAAACCTTCTCTTATTTGTTTTGACAATTCTTCCTCTTTTTCTGGTGTTAGAAGCTCATATCTCCCCATTTCTTTTAAATAAATAGATAATAGCTCTTCACTACCTGGCTCTGAGACAGTTTCTTCCTCTTCAAGCTCTCCCTCTACAAGAATAGATAATTCTTTTATTTTATCTTGAACCTTTTTTTCTATTAATTCCTCTCTTTCATAAGGATCAAGCTCTTTTAACTCTATTCCGTAAGTTTCAAGAAGATCAAAAATTTCCTCCATTTTGTCAGGGTCATTATACTCCTCTGGTAACATTCTATTCAATAAATCATAAGTAAGCTGCCCAGATTTACCAAGTTCTAAAATTTTTTCATGTAAATCTTTTGAAGCCATTTTCTTTTTATCACCCCTCACCTTTTAATAAATCTTATGCTATAATATTAAATCGGTTTTTCTTAAATAGCTTATTAAAAAATAATTCATTTATATTATATATTCAATGATAAATAATTTACTCTTCAAATTCTTAAATTATATTTTAGCTCATCACCCTGAGGAATTTGGTTTAATACCTGATAATAATGGATTTTTTAAAATTAAAGAAATTTTTCAAGTTCTAATTTTTACTAAAAAATTTAAAAAAGTAAAATTAGAAACTTTAAAACAATTATTTTCTTATTATTATAGAGATTTTTTCGAAATTTCACAAAATTTCAATTTAGTTAAACCAAAACTCTTTTATTACCCACCTCCTCAAAAAATTGAAAATTTACAAATTAAAAAATTTACTACACTTTGGACATTTGTCAAGCCCAAGTTGTGGATTAAAATTTCTATAGAAGGGCTATGGAAACCTGTATATTCTCTTATACCTCTTTTTATTGATAAAGAATTAGCAAAAAACTGGGCAGAGGTAAAAGGTTGTATACTTTTAGAAACCTTTCCTAAATTTTTCCCTTCTGATATTAATATTTTTGTTTTTGGAGAAAAAATTTTTTTAGTAGATAAAATAAATTATGAAGCATTAAAAGGTCCCCCGATTGATCAAAAATTTCTCAGGAAATATGGTTCCAAGCAGGAAATACCATCAAGACCATCCCTAATTATTCCTTTTAAAGCCCAAATTCCTGAAATAAAAAATGAAAAGGATAAGAGTAAAATTCCTTATAGAAAGATTAATCAAGGAAAGAAAAAAGAAAAACCCTGGAAAAAATACCAAAAGGAAAAAGCTAAAAAGAAATTTTCCTTAGATTAGAAAAATTATTTACCAACTGTTGCCATATAAATTACACTTTCTCCATTGTCTAATTCTAAAAACTTATTCAATTCTTCATCAAAAAAAGCACCTACAGGACAAGCTTTTAATCCGAGAGCTTCACTTGCTAAAAGTACATTTTGGCAGATATGAGCTACATCCATAAAGACATATCTTAGACCTCTGCTTCCATATTTTGATATGGTTCTACTTAATACTGCAGACCAAATAAAAACTAAACTTGCTCCACTTAAAAATGCTTGACCAAGAGCTAATTCACTTAATATCTTCCCCATATATCCCTTTTTTAAAAGAGCTAAAGAAAAATCCCTTATTTCTAAATGATATATCCCTGGCTCAATTTCAGAAGAAAAATTAATTGCTAAATAGGTTTCTATAGGATATAAAGCTCCTGCAGAAGGAGCAGTTCTTAAAAGATAGGGTCCAGCAATACCTGTAACCCCCTGTGCAGAATAACATAATAAAGAAATTTCCTTTAAGGATAAAGGGGCCTTTTTATAGCCTCTTTTACTCCTTCTTTTGGATAAAATATCAAAAAAATTTGGGGTTGATGGAAATTCATCTATAGAAAGTTTTATCTTTTTTGCATCGGCATATTCTTTAAACGGCGAAACTGGAGGAATTACTGCTTCCCTAAATCCAAGATTTTTTAAGGATAAATTAGTGAACTTTAAAAATTGATAGGCTTGGGTTTCTTTTAGCCCCACCTTTAAGCCTCCTTTAGAAAATTTTTAAAAACTATTTTACAAACCCTGGGAAAAAACACTAAGTGTAGAGCGCTTTTTTAAATAAATCTGAATAGCTGAGATAGCTGCAGGTGTAACACCTGGGATTCTCAAAGCCTGACCTATAGAGGTTGGTCTTATTTTGCTAAATTTTTCTTTCATTTCATTAGAAAGCCCTGGTATTTCAAAATAATTAAGATCTTCAGGAAGTTTCATATTTTCAAGTTTTTTAAACTTCTCAATTTCTCTAAGTTGCTTTTCAATATATCCACTATATTTTATTTCTGTTTCTATTTCTGATAAAACATCTTCTGAGAAATCTTTTAAATCTGGTATTAACTCAGAAAGAACACTTATTTCCACCTCAGGTCTTCTTAAAAGTTCATAAAGTCTTATACTTGATTTTAGAGGAGTAGAGCCTATACTTTCGAGATAACCGTTAACACGATCTGGAGAAATTTTTGTTTCTTTTAAAAACTCCATCGCTCTCTTTATTTTTTCCTTTTTATCTAAATATAGCTCCCATCTTTCATCATCAACTAATCCTACTTTTCTTCCAATTTCAGTTAGTCTCAAATCTGCATTATCTTCTCTTAAGAGAAGCCTATATTCTGCACGAGAAGTAAACATCCTATAAGGCTCATCTGTTCCTTTGGTTACTAAATCATCTATAAGAACTCCTATATAGGCTTGAGATCTATCAATAATAAGTGGTTCTTCTTCTTTTACATAAAGAGCTGCATTAATTCCTGCTACAATTCCTTGGGCAGCTGCTTCTTCATATCCTGTAGTTCCGTTTATCTGTCCTGCTAAGAATAAACCTGAAATCAATTTTGTCTCTAAGGTATGCTTTAATTGATTTGGAATTACATAATCATGCTCTATTCCATAACCTGGTCTTAAAATTTCAGCTTTTTCTAATCCAGGAATACTTCTTACCATTTCCCACTGTACATCAATAGGAAGGCTTGTACTTATTCCATTGGGATAAACTTC
>Ga0080004_1157082_pt1 | contig 15905 bp, 16 predicted proteins | sample WasSprMetagenome_FD_69207 | JGI IMG/M metagenome (GOLD analysis project Ga0080004, IMG submission 69207) | Sulfidic aquatic microbial communities from Washburn Spring, Yellowstone National Park, USA - WS (SPADES assembly) (version 2) | ecosystem: Environmental > Aquatic > Thermal springs > Hot... | reverse complement strand
GTTTACCAAAATTACCAAAGCTAATTTCTTTAAAAGAAGAAATACCTCCTGAAAAACTAAATGAACTCTCTAAAAATAAAATATCAATTTTACCAACTAGAAATAAAAGAAAACGAAGAATTAGATATGAAAAAATAAGTAAATCTGAAGCCTTGTTTAAAGTACTAAAGTTTGTAGAGGAAAACCCAGGAACTTACTTAAGAGAAATCTCACGAGAGCTAAAAATATCTCCTTCATTAGTTTACTCTTGTTTGAAAGAAGTAAACGAATTTTTAGAGCTCTCATCCCCAATAGGAAAAGAAGATATTGAACTACCAAACTTACCGATTTCTATAAAACTAAAGCAAGGTTATACTGCTGAAGGAATAATAAGATACTTGAGGTTTAAGAAGATGCTAAAAATCTAACCTTAAAAGTTGGGGGATTTTTAGTTAATGCAATCAACTTCAATGAATATTTAAATTTTTTTCCATACTTAAAGAGTAATATGAGAAAGGACTACAGATGGATTAATTTATCCAAAGAAGAAATTGATAATATCAAAAAAAGTTTTTCTATAATTCCATGGGAGGCAAAAGAATACTTTGATATTAAACCCTTCTTTTCCATAACACTGACACAATCATGTCCATTAAAATGTAAATACTGCGGTGAAGGTGGTGAATGTACGTTGAGTAAAAAGAAAGAACATGATTTAGCAATATTAGAAAAAAGATTGTACGATATTTCTAGCATTGGAATAAATAAGATCAGATTAACGGGGGGTGAACCATTTCTTTACAAAGATGTTGATAAAATTCTAAAAACAATAAAAGATTGTGACTTTAAGTTTTTTGTATTAATAAATACTAATGGAATTAAAAATATAAGGAAGTATGCGCGCCTGTTGTCAGATATTGACGCAAAACTTGTAGTTCATTTAGATACAATTCGACCAGAATTATATTCTACAATTACAAACAGTAGCAAGAGTAAATTAGATAAAGTTTGTGATACAATTAACCTATTGAATGATTATGGAGTTTTACATAGACTTAACATTGTTATAAGCAAGTATAATAAATCCAATTTTTTTGAGATGATAAATTTTGCAAAAAAATATAACACCAATATTAAAGCGTTTGACGTATGTGAAGTACCAAAAGCTTATACACCTAAGAGTAATGTATGGGTTCCGATTGATGATATAATACAAAAATTGGAGGAAAAATCTGAAAAAATTTTTGACCATTGGTATGCTCAGGCCTTTGGAACTCCCGTAAAGATTTATAAAATTGATGGTATCTTAGTAAGTATTAAATATACAAAACATGGCTCTCGATATAACCCCCTCACTTATTGCAAAGAATGTTCTTACTTTCCTTGCGATGAGGGTCTTTATGACATCCTCTATTATCCCGATGACACGGTGTGGGGTTGTAGATGGCGCAGACCCGCATTCTTAAATAATAATTTCTTGCATGATTTAACACGAGTTATCAAGTGTTACCAAAGAGCACGTTGGTTTATTGGTAACAAATTTGTAGAGGATGAAAATGGAAAGAGATGATATCACTAAATTATGGTGGTATGTTCATCTATTAGACAAAGAGAAAGAGAAAAATGTTAAAATATTCTTGAGAGAAATAGATCAAATAACGGAGAAAAATAGTGAGTATAAATTTTTCATGTTAATGTTTCTGAAAGATCTTAATCCTACGAAACTCTCTCATGATGTTAAAAAATACATACTCCAACTTTCAATACGATTCGAGAAAGAATTGTATAAGTATTGTAATCATAAAAATGACGAATTTTCGAAAGAACTAATCACGGAAGCTTATGAATATTTAAAAAAATATTGGTGGGGTAAGAATGAAAAAAAATGAAATAACCAATCTAAAAAAACTTGAAAAAATCCTTTATGTAATTCCAGAATATTTGAGTGGTAAATCATTTTTACAACCTCCTATTGATATCTTACTTTCAAGCAGGTTAATTAAACAACGTCTTGGATTAGACACTCACCTTATAGACAATAGAGTTAAGCGCTACTCTCCTAAAGAATTAGTAAAGAGTATAGAAAAGCTATCGCCCGATATAATTATCCTATCAACTTCACCTTACGATGTCTCCCAAAACTATTTTGTTGATTATAGAATATATTCAACTGAAGCAACAATTAGAAATATTAAAACAAATCTTCCGTATATTCCTCTCATTGTTGTTGGTCCGCATGGCTCTATAAGACCTGATATACTTTTGAAAAACACTAATTACATAATAGATGTAATCATAAAATGGGAATATGAAATTACTTTAATTAATCTACTACGTGCACTAAAGAGTCAGACCTCTTTACATCAGATAACTAATTTACCGAATTTAATTGTAAAACATAACTCATCCTACTTACAAACTCCCTTTAGTACAGAACTTGCGCATCCACGCGAATTCCCAGTTATCCCTGATGTTGAGATAATTAAAGATGTTGCGCGCCAATATTTTGGAGATACATACATTAATGGTAAACCAAAGAAAAAATTTGGCTTCGGAGTGTTATTATTCCAAAGGGGTTGTCCTTATAAATGCCGTTTTTGTTTCAGGTTTTTGGGAAACTATAAGCGTACTATTCAGAATAGTTACAAAATAGAAGAAACTATCTCAGAGTGGGAAAAAATTGGTATAAAAGATTTTTTTGTTCTAGATTATAACTTCACAGCTGATGAGAATTATTTAAAAAAAATGAAAGAAACACTAAAAAACTTAGATGTCTCTTTAACCGCACAAACAAGATGCGATTTAATTGATAAGAAAACTATTACATATTTAGAAAAAATGCCAATCTCCCTCCTTTGGTTGGGAATTGAAAGTTTCGATTACAACATTCAAAAAATAATAAACAAATATGATAAGAGCTATTCCTCTATACAGAAATCTTTAGAACTTTTAGAAAAATCTAAAATTCCAAATGGTGCATTTCTACAGTTTGGATTACCTGGTGAAACATTAAGGTCGATACAAAAAGGTTTAGAGTATATATGGAAACATAAACTTGTTTATACCAAAAGTATAATTCTTCACCAACCATTATACGGAACAGAATGCTACATTCTAGCAAAAAAACAATATCCATGGATAGGTGGAGATTGGAGTGATATCTCCACGGTAAGAGGATTAGTTAATAATGAAATGTCTCCCGGAATATTGTTAAAGCTTGTGAATTTTTTAAGAAGTAGAACAATTTTTGAGTTGGAATCTCCTCCTAGCATAGAAGAAGTTCTATCTCGAGAATAGTTTGACCTTTTTTAACTAACTGGGGTTATACTTTCCACCAGATAACTGCAGTCCTTACTTTATATCTATCCATGAATAAACCATTTTTACTATTTTTCATGTAATATTCAACTAACTTCCTTCGAACCTCGGGAGTAATATCAATAAAATATGAAAGTCTGAACTCCCACTCTTCTAACGCCTCATTCAAAGTATTAAATATTTTTTCTGCTTCTGTTTCGTAGATCTCTACATTGGCATATATTTTTTGTGCGTATAAAATAAGTAGAATATGAATGTAATCAATACCCCTCTCGAATTTTTCTCTCATTATCATAGGATAAATTCTTGAATAAAAATGATATTCCAAACTACTTGCAGGTAACTCAATATAACAATAGCCCTTCGATGCATTATGCATTTTTATTAAAAACTCTGGTGTTAATAGTTGCTCCAAGTAAGTGCAAATGACAAGATCGTATTTTTCATCTAAGTTTACTTCTTCCCATTTTTTATTAATAAACTCTATGTTTTGAAGGTTTAATTTTTCTGCCAGATTTTTCATTATTTTTATTCCTTCTTTTGAGGGTTCTATAGCAACAACCTTTCTCGCTGTTTTTGCTAATGGAATAGTCAATCTTCCATAACCTGCTCCAATATCCAATATCGTATAGTTAGGATTTACAAACTTTTTAATTCTCTCAAGTTCTTCTTTATAAAATGAGTCTTTTATTTTACCTTCTTCATTAAAGACCTCTCTTACCTTTCTTCTGTTATATTCCTCCCAATAGTTAAAAGAATTATTCTTTCTTCTATACCAACTTGATAATTCTTTTGCCCTTTTCCAAAGAAGTTCTACATCCTCTTGATTTTCCATTTTTCCCACACTTATTTCTTTTCATATCCTGCTTTAATCCTCCAAGAACCTTTTCTTTTTCCCAATTTCAAAAACATATACATCTCCAATGTTATGTAAGTTTTTTCCATCGAAAACTAATGCATTTCCTTCAGGAATTGCATATATGCTAGTTTTTGTTGATAATGAAAGCATCTTTAGTTCTTCATCATACTTACTTGTGTAATGGACATGTATTGTAAAATCTAAAAGACCTAAACCGTTTTTTAATTTTGTTACAGGTTCATTATCCTGATTTTTTACAACAGCGTATTTATTACATAAAATAAGTGCTCCTGCACTATTCCCAACTATAACGCCTTTATACTCTCTAAGTAGTTGATCTATTCTTTTCCTTTTCATTCTCTTTAACAATAATTCATCACTTCCTCCTGGTAGATGAATTAAATTTGAATTTTCTATTTTTTCTTTTATACTTTTCAATGGCTCTGAAACTCTTGCATAGATTACTTCAGAGGCTCCTATATCCATAAGGTATTCTGTTATTAATCTTATATATTTATTTCTTTTTTCAGTTGTAAACCATCCTGACCATGGAAATAAAAGTACTATAGGTGATTCACCAACATCTAGTATAGCCTTCCTTTCAATTTTTTCTGAACTTCTTTTATTGTAATCTTCGCCACCCAGAAGATAAATCTTTTTCATAATATTAATAAGGTAGGATAAAATTAATTAATTTATTATAAAAACTCAAAAGGGCATTGAATTGATTTAACTAATCAACTTTTCTCTTTTTATTGGAATCTTCACGCTAACATTTGATAAATATTCTATTGGAATTTTCTTCGTTACATTTGGTATTTCTATTCCTAAAATCCTTCCTTTTTCATCAAAATCAATGATAGTATCTTCGTCTATTACTTTATTCTTTGCAAACTTTCCTTTTTGAAATCTTATGTACATTGCATCCGCTTTAAAATCAATTTTTATTTCCATTTTCACCCTCCCAGTAAGCTGTTATGACAATATAATTATCATTCTTCCTATTAATAGCTTTAACAACACAAACCATAATTTGAGTTTATATAAAACTAAGCAAGTTACACAGCGGAAGGAATAATAAGATACCTAAGATTCAGAAGAATGTTAAAAATCTAATTTTCCTTTTAGGAATTGTAGAAAAGCTCTCTTTGTATTCTTAAAAGATGCTCTTTTTAGAAACTCGTTCTCGTTCAAGAAAGCAAAGCCAACAATTTCATCATTGTCAACTTTTATATCTTTTTCATCCCCATAGAATTCCACGAGAAATAACTCAACTTTCTCTGAGTCGAATCCCGTTCTTTCTTTTATCTCAATCGGAAACTCGAATGAAAAATTTATACCTAATTTTCTTACAATACGAAACTTCTTTGAGCCTAATTCTTCGATTAATTCCCTTTTAAGCGCTCCAAGTAAATCTTCATTCTCCTCTACTCCACCCTTGGGTATATCCCAATATTCTTCAACAACTTCCCCAACCTTTGCTCGTGTTTTTAAAAGAAGGTAATTTCCTTCTTTGTTTCTAACAAACGCACCAACGGCCAATCTTTCTTTCATTTATTTATAAGGCATCGTAGCATAATAAAGTTTTTAATACTTAACCAACTTGTTTTAAGAGCTTAAAATGACATGCTAAACATAAACTTTGAACTATCTTGTAATCCTTATCTCTCTCATTTCCTCCAAGTATTTTTTACCTGGGCCTTCTGTAAAATGTCTATAAGCAGGTTCTAGCAATTTAATTAACTCATTAGCTACAGCATTTTTCAAGTCTGCTGGATGTATCTTCCCTTCTTTATATTCGCTCTCTAATTGGGTATAAGATTTATAAACTCTTCTTTCACCAGTTTTCGCATTTATTACTTCAAATTCTTTTTCTTCTCCTCTAAATAAAACATAGTTTGTTAACTCTAAAATAGGATTAAACTCAACTTCCCGCGGTGGGCAGTATGCTTTACCAATTTTTCTTCTAATATCCTCTGGAGAATCATGAATAAAAATTGCGGTTTCTGGTTTAGATTTTGACATTTTAATGTCTGTTATGCTTTCTTCGAACAATTCTCTATTCCCCTCTTTTTTAGCTTTTAAAATTTTTTGCCTGACATTTTCACTAATATGCATCCCCATTAGTACGTGTTGATGAACAGCCACAGGTTTATAACCTGCAACTTTTTCTCCAACTTCTAAAGCAATTACATGAGCTTTCCTTTGGTCCATTCCCCCATGAGCAAGGTTTACTCCTAAAGCAAATATATCAGCAACTTGCATTGGTGGATAGAGCAATTGAGCAAAATCAATAACTTCTCCTTCTTTCCTTCCCATGATTGTAAGCGATCTTTTTATTCTAGAAAGTGTAGTATTCATAGAAACTTTCAAAATAGTTTCAAGATACTCGATTCCTTTCTTTTCATAAAGTTCTGAGCCTAAAATGAATTTCACATTATCCGGATCACCACCAACGATCTTTATCGATTGTTTTAAAGCTTCTTTAAAATAACCACCAGCCACTTTCCTTATAGTTGATAAATCCCCTCCTAATTTTTTGTTTATCCAGGTGTGATAATCTGCTAAGAAAATGTTAACTTCTATGCCAGCCTCTTGGAAGTCCTTTATTTTTTCAGCTGAAACTACACCATTCCCAACATGAAGAAATCCGGAAACTTCAAAACCCTGATAATGTTTTAATTTAGCTCCATTCTCAACATAATTTATGAGCTGGTCCTCTGTTAATATTTCCTCTGTTGGTGCTTTCTTAACTAAATTTAGTATACTTTCCAGCTCCATTAACTTTTTTCTTTCTTCTATTTATAAAGTTTTAGAAAAATTTAAATTTAACAATTTTAACAATTCTATAGTAGCCTTATGATGAGAACACCATATATTGCGTTAGCCATCACATATAGATGTAATTACAGTTGTAGCTATTGTAACCCATTAGGAGAAAGTTTTGGAACTTCCCCCAACGAAATTTCACTTCAAGAATGGCTTAAAATTATAGAATGCGCTTATGAAGTGGGATTTAGGATCTTCAGAATTACTGGTGGTGAGCCGCTACTAGGAAAAGACGTCAAAGAACTTTTAAGGTTTATAGACGAATTTAACGATGTAAAAATTAATCTTCTGTACTAATGGAAAATTACTTCTACAGTTCTGTAAGTTTCTCACTTCACTTAAGAATTTAAATGGAATAAGAATTAGCTTAGATGCCATAAATCCTCTTCCCGGATTTCCAAAATATCTCACCGAGTCAAAATTAAAAGCAATTAAATATTTAAAAAGACACGGAATTTATCTGAGAATCAACACCGTTGTTACTAGGAGAAATGAAAAAGAGATATCGAAGATCCTGTTGTTTTGCATAACATACAAGATCGATCTGAAGCTGCTGGACTTGTATTGGGATTTCCCTACAAATAAAAAATACTGGGAAGAAAATTTTGTAGATCTAAGAAAATTCGCATACTTGCTGCAAAATTTTGGCGGAAGGTTATCTCCTGTTTATAATGTTGATGGTGGTTTTGGAATATCAATGTACAGTTATAAAATAGGAGAAATTCAGGTAATTTTTAAAGATTCTTTCAGAGGCACTCACTATCATCCTCTTTGTAGAAATTGTGCAAACTATCCTTGCCAAGAGGGGTTCTATACCCCATTTATTTCTTCCGATGGCACATTACATCCTAGTCATTGTACCAACTCTAATTTCACAAAATCCCTCGCTTTCAAAAGTAAAAAAGAGATTAGAGAAAATCTTATGTGGTTATTAAATGAATTTAAAAGAATCAGCTACTCTCATAAGTTGCCACATTTTCTAAGGAAAAAGCTTGGTGGAAATGATGGAACCAGAGATTTTTGACTTAATATTGGCTGCTGATCCAAAAAACGAAAAACGAAGTTATCGTAACCGTATTTGGCTATGAGCAGCCTGAGTATGGTATAATAGGTATTCCCAAATATGTTCCTAAAAAGATTTATAATGTACCGTTTTTAGGTCATTTCTGGAAATTTTTTGGGAAAGTATGGTCGAGAATTAATTACTCGCCCCTTACGCAAAAAGATTTATTAGCTGAGATGGTATTAAAAAAAGGTATACCCAACCTTTTTTCACGAAGGTAAGTTTATAATCCCCCACGAAAATATTGTAAATATTTTTTCAGCAAAAGAGGGAGCAAAATTCTTCTATGAGATGTCTAGGGATAAATTAAAAAGGGAAAACTAAAAAAAATTCAAGAGTTACTTTTATTATTTTCTCAAGAAATAAAACTAGTCATATAGGCGTAACAGGTTCGTCTCTACTTTGTGGAGATATAGATGGTTTTTCTGATATAGATATTTGCGTATATGGAAGCAACAACTATATAAAACTTTGTAACTTCTTAAAAATGGCACAGTTACGGAATGTGAATTTGCATTTTCGAATTATAGAAGAATGGTGTAAATATTGGGAAGAAGGTCATTATGGTTCTAAAGTTTTTTCACCATTTTCAAAGGAAATTTTCGCAGCGCATATGATTTTTAAATACGATCAGCCTATTTATAAGGGTGTTGATGTTACAATTTTTGCTGTGAGAAATTCAAAAGAGAAAAAAGAACTTAAAAAATTCATTAATCTTGGGAATAATTCTCTCCCCGAGGGAAAAATTAAAATTACTGCAACCATTAAGGATGCGAAGGAATCCATGTTTATGTTTCCTTCTCTTTATCTGGTCTCTACTTCTATGGAAAATTTCATAGTGGAAAATCATATTAGAGCATGTATATCTCAGGGAGCGAATGGTGACATGCTAGAAATAGCGGGAAAATTACTAAATTCTCCCGATGGGAGAAAAATTATTAATGTGTCAACAACAAATAATGGTTACATTATTAATTTGGCCTGGTTAAAAAAGATACAACTACTAGAAAGAATTGTTAAAAAAAGCAAAAATAACCTTTCTTTCCTTAAACGTTTCCTATTATCAAAACAATCCCAAAAAATGAATTAAGAAGAAATAAGAAGATAGGGAAAATATGAATTCTGACTTAGATGAAAATGAAAATGCAAATGGATCGCTTGAAAAATATGAAAGTTAAAGCTCTATGATAAAGCTTTTAAGCTTAAATTCTAAACTTAACTTAGGTGAAAATAATGAAAAAGAATGAAACTTTTATCGAAGAATTCGACGAACCAGAACCAAATCAATTGTACCCAGGTTCAGCGAACATCTTAAGAAAAACTCAACACAAGTGCTGAGACACCGTATACTAATGACAACAAGACAAACAACGATTAGATTTTTTGTTATTTTTGGGTATTTTTTTAATCTTTGGAAGTTTAAAGCATATTCTTATTTCCTGAGAAAGCTTATATCCATTTTATTTTATGAAAAGGAAGACTTACTAATTTTTAACAATTCCGTATTATTGATCGATGGGAGGAGTAGTGAATTAAGCTACTGCTTCTATGATATCTTAGAGAACAACCTATGCAACTTTTTAAGTAAACATCTAAAAAAAGGTGATGTATTTATTGACATCGGAGCGCATATAGGTTATTATACTATTTTAGCTAGTAAAGAAGTCGGGGAGGAAGGAAAAGTCGTGGCATTTGAACCCTTCATAGCCAATTTCAATAGGCTCGTAAAAAATATAAAATTAAATCAATGCAAAAATGTAATATCGGAATGTTTTGCTATTTCGAACAGACGTGCATATGTAAAACTATTCAGTGGTGTTGATACTTTCACTTATTCTCTTGTACGAAATAGGAAACCTTCTCTATATTCTTTTGTTCCGTCTATCTCGTTAGATAAATATGTGCTCTCCAAAAGAATAGAACCTAAAGTGATAAAAATAGATGTAGAGGGAGGCGAATTGGACGTAATAGAAAGTGGTATGAAAGTTATTAGAATCTATAAACCTATTTTAGTCGTCGAGTTTCACCCCATAATTTTGAACCAGAAATTTTCTAAAGAGTTGAGAAAAATACTAGGATTTCTTAAAAAACATTATAAATTCTACATCCTATGGAATGGTAATGTTCTCCAAATTGAAAACTTAAAGAAATACATTACCATGATACCTAACAAATATAGAATGCCAATTTATCCGAAGTTTGTATTTTTTCCAGCTGATTATACTAAAGAATAAAATTCCCAGATTTATATGAATTTATGAATGTATTGATTTGTGCTCTTCCTTGGCCAAGAATAGAGAATGTTATTATTCAAGTAGCTACATTGAAATCTTTCTTAAAAAGCCGAGGAATAAATGCTATTGGTAGGTACTATTATAAGGATTTAGTTAATTATATCGATAGGGATTTAATAGAAAAAATTGTCAAATACGAACTTCAGCAGTACGAATCTGTACCTCTTTTATTTCCTAACAAGAGAAGAACGATTAACAAGTTTATAAAAAAATTTATAAAGAACATTGATTTTGATAAGTTAATAAAAAAATTAAGAAAGTACTACGATGATGTTATAAATGATATTTTTTCGCTTTCTCCGGATATTGTTGGTTTTACGATATCTTTTTTTCAATTAATACCCTCTCTTTATGTTTCAAAAAAAATAAAAGAAAAAAATCCTAACATAAAAATAGTTTTCGGTGGGGGGTATCTTGATAAAGAGCTTTCCTACAATTTATTAGATTTATTTCCTTGGGTAGATTTTATTGTAAGGGGCGAAGGTGAAATTACATTTTATGAGTTATGTAAAAGAATCTTAGAGAATAAACTCACATTTAATGACATAGATGGTCTCACATTCAGAAATGGGAAAAAAATAATTATAAATAAGGATAGAAGATTAATAGATGATTTGAACTCTTTACCCACCCCAGATTACTCAGACTATTTTCAACATACTCTTCGTGGCAGACCAATACCATATCCTAAGATTGTATTAGAGGCTTCAAGGGGGTGCTTTTATGGTAATTGTAGTTTTTGTAATCTGAATTATCAATGGGGGAAATGTTACAGATTTAAAAAAGATGAAAAGGTAATCAACGAGATTATGGAGTGTATTAAAAAATATAAAACATTAAGTTTCCTATTTTGTGATAATAATATGTCTAATAGGAGGAGTCTATTTGAGAAAATTTCCAAGCTTAATTACGATTTGGAAATCTACGCCGAAATTTCCGGGCATGGTGTAGATAAGTCGTTTTTCTCTACGTTAAAAAAGGTCGGAGTAAAAGAAATACAAATTGGAATTGAAGCCTTTTCGAAAAATATATTACACATTTTAAACAAAGGTGTAGATGTAATGAGAAATGTGGAAATGCTTAAATGGTGTGCCGAATTTAATATCAGTGTCTTTTATAATCTGATTTATGGTGTCCCGGGAGAGACAGAAGCTGATATTAAAGAAACACTAGAGAATATTAGGTTTTTAAAGTATTTCCAACCACCTGCTAGGCTTTGTGAGTTTACACTAAGCTATGGTAGTACTGCGTTCATTAATATGCAATCATTTGGAATAAAAAAGTATAAATTGCCCGATGAATTTTATTTAAATTATCCAAGTGGAGTTGCGGAGAGGTTAGGAATATTGCTAAGTCCAATAGTAGGCTATGATTTAGATCATCAGCCTCACCTTGAAGCATGGAAAAAAGTATACGAAGAAATTTTGAAATGGAGGAAAAACTGGGAAATGAATGGAAGGAAGCCAGGAATATATTTTCAGAGAGGTGAAGGATATTTAATAATTACTCTCTTAGATGATGGGCGAGAAAAAAGAATTAGAATTAACGATGAAACACTAACAAAAATTTATTTGGAGTGTCTAGATGAGAGGAAATCCATTTTTAAACTCTCACAAAAATTTGGAATAGATATTGAACAACTTCAGGAGAGTCTCAGAACTTTAGCTAAAAATGGTATTATGTTTGAATATGAAAATTATTATTTTTCATTAGCTTTGCCGGTTAGAAAATCATGAAACGTAATTTAAAAATCAAAATAGAAAACGTACTACTTGAACTGAATAAAAAAATAGCGATAACACCAACTATACTAGACTACCCTAGAGATAATATTAAAGGAAGGGCAAATAAGGAGAATGTAAATAAAATCATTAAAAGAGCTAAATTTCTAATAAAAGAGCTAAAAAGCTACAAAAAGACAGAATACAACGAGTTTACAATAAATCAATTGGAGCCTCTTATAAATTTTTTAGAAAATCGAGAGGAAATGAGATTTGAGGAAATGTTAAGAATGATTTTTGGTGTAGATAAAATAAGAAATATTGATTGTATCATTCATAATTGGGAGGAGAAATTATCAAAAGGATTAAAGCACCTAGGAATAAACTATAATGAATGGCAAAAACTCTTAATTATTAATCTAAATAAAAAACAAGCTAAATATTTTTATCATTCACTTATAGAAAATTTGAAGAAACTTACTCTAAAAAAATTTGGAATAGAAGATAACACATTTAGAACAATAACAATTCTTGAAAAGCCAATAGGAGTATATTGGTATTTTTTTGTGAATAAACCAACGTTGATAGTCGATAATTCGCCTCAAAACTTCTATTTAATAAAACGAAAAATTTCTCATGAAACTTTCCCTGGACATCATTTTATTGAAAGTATTCGCAGAAAATATTATGGAAAAATATTGCCTCGATACAAAGCTGTATATTCTCCTCTGGCTGCGTTTGAGGAAGGGCTATCTGAATATCTTTATGAAGTTGTTTTTCCTATTTGTTCTGATGTTTTATCTGAAATAGCACATACTATTGTTTTACTTAAATATGCTTACTGTTATAAGGTTGTTGAAAAAATATTTGAGAAAAACAAATTACTTTCTAGAATATCCTTTTACAAGTTTAAGTATTTAAGCGAGTTTGATATCGAAAAATTGGTAAGGTTTGTAGAGTACAATAAAATATATGTAGCTGTATACACGCCAAGCTACTTACTTATTAAAAGAATATGTGAAAAAGAGTTCTATTCCGACCCCGTTAAGATAAGAGATTTTCTACTTTTAAAGCCTATGGACATGTTCATACTAAGAGATAAATATCTCGAGAATAATACTAACTAATGAGAAAAATCTATAAAGTCGATACCTTAGTAAAAAAGCTTGATGTTGTCAACATAGTTCTAACCGATAGTTGCAACTCTAAATGTAGATTGTGCAATTATTGGAAACACAAAAAGAAAATTTTCCTAGATAAAAAAAATGTAGAATACCTAATACCTTATATAAACAAGTATAAAACACGAAAAATATACCTAACTGGCGGTGAGCCACTTTTACATCCTAACTTTTATGAAATAACAAAAATGTTAAGAGAAAATACAAGATGTAAAATTACATTATGCACAAATGGGTTTTTGATACCAAAATTCATTGATAAAATTTATCCTTTTTTTGACGCATACATAATTTCCTTTGACGCACATACAAAAAACCTTTACCATAAAATACGAGGAGTTGATTGGTTTCAAAGTATTAAGAAAGTACCAAGATTAATAAAAAAGAAAAATCTAAATGCAAAAATTGCATTTACTTGTGTTATTCAAAGATTAAATTTCAAACACCTGAAAGAAATACTTCTTTACGCAGATTCGATAGGTTGTGATTTTATGGGTTTCACATTACCTACATTAACTAAGGGTGGATTTGGATGGAAAAGAATTCCATCCAAACTTAAAAGAACTACATTTCTAAATAGAAAAGAAATAGGACAGTTAAAAAGAATAATCGAAGAAATGCTAAAGATAGAGGAAAAACTAAAAATTAAAATAATTCAACCACCAGACGGATTAAGAGAATATCCCCTTCAACTAGGATATGAAATAGGTATTAATGAACCAGTGCCTGTTGAATGCCCTATCCCATTTCAAGAAATAGTACTAGATGAAAATGGACTAATTAGGCCATGTTATATCCTACCACCTTTATATAAGTTTGAGAAAAACCAAGATCCTGTAAATAATGAAATTATGTCAGCTTTCAGAGATAATTTTCTAAAAAATCCTCCCAAAGCTTGTTACTCATGCTACATTCGTTTGTTGCATAGACATTTAAATAATCAATCCTGAGAGCTAGTGCTCCTTCTCACGGTATAAACATAATTTGTCGTTCTACAAAAAGCACAAATTTCATTATTGGTTGGCTCCCCACATATTTTACAAAGCTTAAGCTGACTTTCGCTTTCAAAATAGCTACTCATTTTTATTATAGAGTTTAAAAGCCTTTCCTTAAAGCCTGGAACTTCTGCTTCTAATCTATCTATAATATCATACCACTTGTTTGTTTTTTCATACAACTTTAACTTTTCCTTAAAGTATATGCAGAGACTTTCTTGAACGTATGGTACTCCAAGTTTTTTCACAAATTCCTCATTTTCTTTTCTACCAACAAAGAAAAGCGGTCTTATTTTTGTTAACAATTTTGGATTGTTGCTTTCCACTTTTGGCTTAAACTTGCCTGTCCAAGAATAGTTCATTCCAAGAATATTTTTGATGAAAAACACGAGAATGTCATCCCCATGATGCCCAGTTGCTATTTTAGTTGCCTTAAGCTCTCTAGGAATTTTGTTCATCAGGTATCTTTTTATAACTCCACAAACGCTGCAAGCAGGCCTCCTATTCTTTTTTGCTATTCCAGCAAGACTTATGCCTTCTTTCTTCAAGTCGAATATAACCAATCTTACTCCAGCCAATTCGCACTGTTTTTCAACAATCTCTTGAATTTTTTCTGAACCAATAGTTCCAAGGTTTATGTGAAATCCTATTATTTCAAAATCCAGATTTTTCTCCTCCTTAAATTTTTTTAACGCAAACAAAACCGCTGCACTATCTTTCCCTCCGCTCAAGGCTACAAAGATCTTATCGCCTTTCTCAACAAGCCTGTACTTTTCAATCGTTCTAAAAATTTTATTTAAGTATTCGCCTTGGTTCATAAAAGAAAATTTTATAACAATAGTAAAATAGTTAGTTAATGAAAGCTTTGATTGCAAACTTGGGCTTCATTTTATCTGAAAATATTCAACTCTCAAAACATCTTAGAGGATTTTGTAAATAGTTACTTTTGAAAGCGTCTCCGGCTTCACAACTACTGGATTAACGTTTCTTGATTCAAAAGATATTCCTAAATCGCTAGTAATTTACAGAAGCCTTACTCATTGTATTGGATGAATTGGAATAGTTTATTTAATACTTGCGTTTTTCTATGAAGAAAACATAGCGAATGGTATAGCTGAAGCTATCGGAATGAAAAAGTTTCTAACAAAAATCAAAACTTCTATTATAGAAGTTCTCTTTATTTACTCATTCTACGCTGTCTTATTCTTTTCAATTCTCTATTTTATTGGCACGCGAGATTTTGTAACAAATATTTCGTTAGTTTTTTTCCGGTTTATCAACTGATGGATTTATGTCAAGCATAGAAACTAATCAGCAAATTCTTTCGACTTTAGTTGAAATTATTATTATAGGAGCAACAAGTTTTGAGATTCACCATGCAATCTTCTTTAGAAAATGGTACAAACCAAAATCTTTACATAATTCTAGCAATAACAGAAGTTGATATATAAGCTTTGCTATAAGATTATTCTAATTCGATTTCAATTTTCTTCATAAACTAAAGGTAAATTGCATACAGTCCCAAGTACTCTCCCACGAAAGTGCTTTTATATAGCTTCTGAAATTTTATATTAGTGAATATAAATTAAGGTGACTATAATGATAGATGTAATAGATAAAATAGTCACTAAAGATATTAAAACAATAAGTGGAGAAGAAGCAATAG
>Ga0080004_1103617_pt1 | contig 15917 bp, 16 predicted proteins | sample WasSprMetagenome_FD_69207 | JGI IMG/M metagenome (GOLD analysis project Ga0080004, IMG submission 69207) | Sulfidic aquatic microbial communities from Washburn Spring, Yellowstone National Park, USA - WS (SPADES assembly) (version 2) | ecosystem: Environmental > Aquatic > Thermal springs > Hot... | reverse complement strand
GAAATGTCCTCCTCCAGGAGTTCATCACGGTCCTGGATAGGGTTAACTCGACGCTGGCCGTCGCCGAGAGATGCCAGCCGCCGGTAATCATTAGGACGCTCATCTACGATGACCTCAAGATGCTAGACGACTTCGCCAGGGAGTACCGCGGACACGTTGGCAAGGTGATGGACCATGTCTGCATGGAACTTCATGGCCTACTCCATGAGGTCCTCGGAGGTGAATGAGGGTTGAGGAGGACGTGCGTAGTGGAGTTGATCGTTGATGAGGAGACGGAGAAGAGGCTGAGACAGCTATGCGATCTTTCGTCGAAGCTCTGGAATGAGGTTAATTATGTTAGGCTGAGGATGTGGCTGGAGAAGAAATTTATTGACTTTAAGACGACGTATAGGGAATTCTACGAGAAATATAAGCCGTTGATAGGCGCTGTTACGGCCCAGACGATCCTGCTGAGGAACGGTAATACATGGAAGGCCTTCTTCAGGCTCTTGGAGCTGAGGAGGGAGGGAAGGCTGCCGCCGTTTATAACAAGGGTCAGTCCGCCGGGATATAAGAAAAAGAACAAGTCTAGGGTGCTATGGACCATCATTAGGAAGGATCAGTACAAGATGGATGGCGACAGGATTATTCTTCAAGGCCTTGGCGCGGTCGGCTGGATAGAGGCGAGATGCAAGGGGCCAGTATATCTGAGGGGTGAGCGTGGAGAGCTCATGATACGATATGACGCCGATAGAAAGAAGTGGTATGCTAGCATTGCTTTCTCAAAGGTCTACGAGAAGATGGTGAGGGGAGAATGGAGGCCAGTACCGCGGCAGCCGAAAGGCAACCTGACAGCAGGCATAGACATCGGGATAAATAATCTGATGGCCATTTATGTCGAGAATGGCTTGACGAGGCTCGTCAATGGTAGGCCGCTGAAGTCAATCTCATATTATTGGAGGAAGAAGATCGCCGAATATCAATCAACGCTGAACAAGTATGGCCTAGAGACGTCCAAGAGGCTTGGGCGGATGTATACAAAGTGGCGGAGGCAGGTGAGACACTACATAGACACTAAGGTAAGGGAAGCCATTGAGTGGCTTTACAACGCCGGCGTTTCAAAGATCAAAGTTGGTTATCCAAGGTATATCGCGCAGAGGAACGGCGACTTCGATAACAATCATGTCTGGACCTATGGCCTTCTGCTGAGGAGGATAGCTGAGGTTGCCGAAGAATATGGAATCAATGTGATCTACGTTGATGAGAGAGGTACCTCATCGAGATGCCCGCTACATGGTGATGGCTGTGGCATCAGGATACACCGAGGATTGTTCAAGTGTACGACGATGAACAAGGTGTTCAACGCAGACCTCGCAGCGGCATATAACATTCTAATGATGCCAGTAACCCCCGAGCCCCGAAGAGGGGAGGGGGTAATGGCCGGAGACCCGGCCAAGGGCCAAACCTCCAGGAGGAGGGATGTAGCCCAAACCTCCCCACACCAAATGGGGAGGAGGTCAGCCGAAGAGGGCGCTCAGCCCTGCCAGGGCCTCCTCCTCGGCCTTCTTCTCTTCCTCTTTCTTCTCCTCCTTGGCCTCCGGCTTCTCCTGAGGTGCAGCTGGAGCAGCCGCTGCAGCGGCCGCCGGCGCAAAGGGCATCGCAGTTGCGCTCTTCAACACTTCATCTATATTAATCTCGGAGAGGGCTGCGACGAGGGCCTTAACCCTGGCCTCATCAGGATTTATACCAGCGGCTGAGAGGACTTTCTTCACATTCTCCTCCGTGATCTGCTGACCAGCCCTATGAAGGAGCAAGGCGGCATAAATGTACTCCATGACCTTTCGGTCGAATCACGCTTGTGCTTATTCTTAAGTTTTGCTCAAGGCATCCGGTAAGTCGACTTACTCGCGGTCTTCTAGGGCGCGCCTTATCAGCTCCATCTGCCTGTACACGTAACTCCCGTACACTGGGTCTCTAGAGAGAGCCCTCCTAGCGGCTGGGAGATCCCTCAGTCTCACCAGTTTATCTTCGTAAATATGCCTTGAATATGGCATCCCTCTGATCCTCGGCTCGAGGAGGATTATCCCATCGGATTCTAGTTCCCGTAACGCCCTATCTAGGAGCTCCTCTCTGAGTGGATAATCCAAGACCCCGCCGCGAAGCTTGATCAAGTCCGGGATTATCTCACTCATCCATGAGACCCCATTAAAGATTGCGAGAACCCTTATGATGTCAAGCTTCAGCCTGCTTAAATCATCACCAATCTCTATCAAGCGTTTAATCTCATCCTCAACATGCATGCTAACCAATCATCCAGCCTTGAATCTCCTCCGAAATAAAGGTATCGAAGAAATTAAGCAATCTGGTTGAAGGAAGTTGAGGTTCTTAAATTTTCTCTAAAAAGTCCTTGTCCCGCCAACCCTCAGCTACGATAGCTCGCCGGCCAGCTCTACTCCACACTTTATCATTGGCATCTTCACTTCGCTAAGAAAAGTTCAAACAAGGATAAATTAAAAAGAGATGGTAGCCCGGCTGGGATTCGAACCCAGGTCGCCGGGTCTCCTCCTCATGGCCTGCTGTCTAGCGGCCACAGGTCCAAAGCCCGGCATCCTTGGCCCCTCACGGTCTGACCCAGCTGGATTGGCCGCTAGACGACCGGGCTTTTCGATATTGTATGTTTTGAGGTTTGTTTTAAACATAATTTGGGTTTTTGATATTGTTTGTGTGATGGTTGATATATCCGGCTTTCATAATCACATGTCGGGTTGAGGGTTTATAAGGTTGTTAGATGCCCTAGGTGCGGCTTCTTACAACTGACCACTGCGTCGAGGTCTGTTAGATGCTTTGGCTGTGGGCTCTCGTGGTCCCTCGAGCCTGACTCGATACTCTTCTCGAGCAAGGATTTGGAGGTGGCGAGAAACTTTCTCCTGAGATTAAAGCGTGGTGAGAGTATCGGGTTCAAGAAGGCCTCAGAGGCCGATTGATGATGTGGTCATAAAGATTTAAGGCTGGATTGGAAGTGTTTTAATGAATGCTTCTGGGAGCGCATGTCTCGATCTCGGGCTCGATTGATAAGGCTGTTGATAGGGCTGTCGAACTCGGGTGTACGACTTTTCAGATCTTCACGAGGAACCCGAGAGGCTGGGAGGCCAAGCCCTTAACGAAGAAAGAGGTTGAGGAGTTTAGGAGGAAGTTTGAGGAGAGGGGGTTTAAGGTCGCGGTAGCGCATATGCCATACTTGCCAAATATCTCATCCCCAGATAAGACGGCTCATAAGAGATCAACGAAATCCCTCATCCAGGAGCTCAGGAGATCTGGCGAGCTTGGTCTCCAGTATCTCGTCGTCCATGTTGGAAGTCATATGGGTAAAGGGGTTGAAGTTGGAATAAGGCAGGCCGCGGAGGCCGTGAACACGGCCCTCTCACAGGTCGAGAACGATGTCATGATCCTCCTCGAGAACATGGCCGGCCAGAGGAATAGCGTAGGCTCAACATTTGAGAACATTAGAAGCATACTTGACTTGGTCAAGGACGGTGATAGGGTTGGAGTATGCCTCGATACGTGCCATGCATTCGCAGCCGGATACGATCTCAGGGCTAGGGAGGCGATAGATGAGACGCTGAAGAGGTTTGACGAGATAATAGGCCTCGATAAGCTCAAGGTAATCCACGTAAATGATTCTAAAGGAGATTTAGGGAGTGGGATAGATCGGCATGAACATATCGGCATGGGGAAGATAGGCGAGAGGGGGTTCTTCGAGCTCTTTCACCACCCAGTAATCAGGCCCCTCCCGCTGATACTCGAAACCCCCGTCGATTCTCGCGGGAACTTCGCGACAAACATGGCCAAGCTAAAGGAGCTATACCTGAAGGAGAGGCTCTAGTAAGATGAGCGCGATCAGGAGGATCTTGGAATGGGTTAGAAGGAAGATATTCTCGATAACATTCCTCAAGTTCGGCGTAGTGGGCGCCAGCGGCGTGGTTGTTAATTATGGTGTTTCATATGCATGCTATATCGCCGGGCTGAGCGATATAATTTCGCTTGCCATAGGGGTGGAGACAGCAATAATTAGCAACTTCATCTGGAACGATCTCTGGACATTCAGGAACAGGAGAACACTGAAGCTCCACCTAAGAATACTATACTTCCATGTATCGAGGTTGTTGGGCTTCCTCGCAACCATGGCTTCCCACTACCTCTTCGCATACATCCTCGGCATACCGATCGCAATATCATACATACTCGCAATAGGTGTTGGAACGCTGACGAACTTCTTTACAAGTGATCTTTTTGTTTGGCCTGAATTGCCGCTTGAAGCCCGAGTATCCGACCCATGACGCCAATCCTATCCAAGGCCAGCAATACTAGGTAGCCCGCGACAGAGCCTGGGATCGAGCTTAACGCCCAGCCTGACCAGAAGACTGGGAGGAAGCGCCAGAGCCCGTACTGCTCCACTGCGCCGAGGAGCCGCGGATCCCCGATGATCGGGGCTATCACGGCGAGCGATAGTGTCCCGCCTATAAGCACCGTTCCTATGGGCTCTGCGAGGGCTGCGAGATACCTTATCGCCGGCCTCTTGGATCTGCGGGTCACGAGGTAGACGAGGCCGACCACGACCCCTCCCGGGATTCCTCCCGGGAAGGCGTAAATGGTCCCGATTCCGAGGATATTTCTTACGATGCCTATCAGGATGGCGGCGGCCGCCGCCCACCATGGCCCAAGCATCACCCCGGCGAGAGCATTTATCAGGTGCTGGCCGGGATAAGCCTTCGTAGTGAAGAACGGGAACCAGAGCAAGGGTGCTATGATGATGCCGAGAGACACGATCGCGATGAAGAGCGAGATCCTCTTCGTTGCCGAGACGCTCAAGACCGCTCCCTCGCGAAAACATTGTTATAACCATTATTTTAACCATTATTTGGTCCCAGGCTCTCGAGATGGGGGGGAAGCATGAACTTTGACAAGCTCCTTGGTAGAAGGGTTCTCATATGCGGCGAGGTGGGCGTCGGCAAGACAAGGCTATTGACAAGCTTTCTCAGTTTTCTTGTTGAGAGAGGGTTAAAGGACGAGGTAACAGTGATAGATCTAGCGCCAGAGCATGGTGGTGTCGGGAGATCCATGGAATCATACTATCCCATGGTTCGGGAGCTAAGATACCTGAGGCCCAGCAGGGTTTATCCACCGAGGCTTCTCGGCAGAGATGCGCACGAGGTCCTTCATTACGCAGAGATGAATCTAATAGAGGCGAGAAGGCTCCTCGAAGATTATGCTCGAAGATTCACAAGAATACTCCTGATCAACGACCTGACAATCTATCTTCATGTGGGCGACCCAGATGATATATTGCATCTCTTCGATCTATGCGAGACGTTTGCAGCGACTGCCTATGAAGGCGCGTCACTCGAGGATGATAAGGGCTCCGGGGTGACAATACGGGAAAGGCATGGGCTTTTGAGAATCAAAGAGTACATGGACTTCATCATTAATCTCTAAAGCTTAAAGCCTTGGATCGTTGGACTTATCCTTGATGATACCGAGAGCCTTGACTATCGCTGGTTCCGACTCAGGTGGTGGCGCTGGTATACAAGCTGATCTTAAGACCTTCGCAGCACTCGGAGTCCATGGGATGAGCGCGATAACCTCGATAACAGCACAGAACACGGTTGAAGTAACAATGGTCTATGACTTGCCCGTGGAGCTGATAAGGGAACAGATAAGAGTCGTGGTCAGGGATATCGGCGTTGACGCAGTCAAGACGGGGATGCTTCACACGCCCGAGATCATAGGCGCTGTCGCGTCTGAGCTAAGGGGCATCAGCACGCCAATTGTCGTTGATCCCGTGATGATCGCGAAGAGCGGTGCGCGTCTCCTGAGAGAGGATGCCGTCAAGACGCTGGTCGAGGAGCTCATACCACTCGCATACGTCATCACGCCTAATGCGCTCGAAGCTGAAGCATTATCCGGGATCAGGATCAGGGATCTAGAGTCTCAGAAGAAAGCGGCGAAGATCATCTCGGAGCTCGGGGCGAGGAGCGTGGTTGTCAAGGGAGGGCATATCGAGGGGGAGAGGGCCGCCGACGTCCTCTACTTCGAGGGCGAGTTCAGGATCTATGAGGCTGAGAGGATCGAGGCGAGGACGACGCATGGAACTGGGTGCACGTTTGCCTCCGCCATAGCCGCCGAGCTCGCCAAGAGGAGGAGCATATTCGAGGCAGTGGAGAACGCGAAGAGGTTTGTAACGGATGCCATCAAGTATGGCTTTCAGGTTGGTGCTGGGAGCGGCCCCGTAAACCCTGTTGGGAAGCTTCTGAGGGATGCTGAGAGATTTAGGGTCTTAGAGGTTATGAGAGAGGCTGTTAGGAGAATTGAGAAGAACAGGATCTTCATGGAGGCTATACCGGAATGTCAGATGAATCTCTGCATGGCTATCCCGGGCGCGAGGGATCTCGAGGATGTGGCTGGAGTCCCTGGAAGGATCGTGAGGCACCCGGATGGACCGAGGGCCTCTGACCACCCATGGTTCTCAGCCTCGCGGCATGTTGCGAGAGCCTTGTTAAAGGCGCTTGAATATGATCCAGAAATGAGGGCGGCGATGAATATGAAATATAATCCGAAGTTTATAGATGCAGCAAGGAGGCTCGGCTGGATAGTCAGCTACTATGATAGGAGGCTGGAGCCGGAGGATGTTAAGAGGATTGAGGGCGGCACGATACCATGGGGCGTCGGGGAAGCAATTAAGAATGCTGGGGGAAAGGTCCCGGATATCGTTTATCATGAAGGCGACTGGGGCAAGGAGCCCATGATAATAATCTTTGGGAGAGATGCTTTCGAGGTCGTGGAGAAGGCTGAAAAGCTGCTGAGGGTGGTTCTTGAGGAAGGAGAAGAATAAGCCTTGAATGAGCACGGGAAGATTCTCCGAGAGGCTGTCAAAGTGCCTAGATGCAAGGCTGAGGAGCTCAGGAGAAAACTTATCGTAATGGGGGCTCTGGATAGGGCTCTAAAGCCCTTCGAGGAAAATGGATTTGTCTTCTTTCCCTTGAAGAAGGCTGAAGGAGCGCGCAGGCTTTTGGAAGAGCTTGGCGGTGAGCTTACTCAAGCATTATTTGAGATGAGGGCGAGAAAGCCAAGATCCCTTAAAGAGCATCTCGCCGGAAAGCTTCCAAACAGCATCCTCGACAAGCTTCCATCATCCTATGACATCGTAGGAGACCTGATACTCGTTGATCTGGATGAGGACTTAAGGAATTATGCTCGTGAAATAGGTGAGGCGCTACTACGCCTACATCCTAGGGCTAGGATGGTCTTGACAAAGGGCGAGACCATCGGCGATTATAGGATAAGGAATATTGAGGTTATCGCGGGCTCGGGCAGCACAGAGACGATTTACAGGGAGCATGGATGTGTCTATAAGCTCGACTTAAGGAAGGTCTTCTTTAACCCTAGACTCTCTGGGGAGAGACTTCGTGTCGCTAGGCAGGTCGCGGCCGGTGAGAGGGTACTAGATATGTTCGCGGGCGTAGGCCCATTTTCGATACTCATAGCAAAACTCCAGCCATCCGCGAGGATCGTCGCTGTGGAGATCAACCCTGATGCATACAAGTATCTCCTCGAGAACCTGAGGCTGAATAGAGTTGAGGATCGAGTGAAGCCCATTCTCGGCGATGCCCGGAAGGTGCTCGAGAATTCTCGCGAAGAGTATGATCGCGTAATAATGGACCTGCCATATCGTTCCCTAGAGTTTCTCGATGTGGGGCTTAGAGCCTGCAAGAACCGCGGAATCGTACATCTCTATACGGTCTCCCGGTCTCTCGAGGAAGCATCTCGTGCCATGGTGGATAGGGTGGCGGAGCTGAAACATGTAGTGGAAATAGAGTTTAGCAGAGAGGTCATGGAAGTTGCCCCGAGGAGGAGCATCTTCGCCTTAGATCTGAGAAAAGTAGAGTAAAAGAGGTCTAAGAAAAGGGAGAAGGAAATTGCTCTGGGAAGTCTTTCTACAGCCTTGCGAGTATTATTCACCCGGAAAAATAATTGTTAAAATTGTTGATGAAAGAAGTTATCAGGAAGCTTAAACGGTATATAACTTGAGGTAGCTGGGATGGGGGTTAAAATCAGGGAGATAATCCCGGAGGCCGCGGTTGAGACTGTTACCTTAGAGTCTTTTGGCGGCAAGGCAATAGCTCTCGACGCGTATAATGCGCTCTACCAGTTCATCACAATTATCCGCGGCCAGGACGGGAGACCTCTCATGGATAGGCATGGGAGGATCACGAGCCATCTAAGTGGATTGTTCTTCAGGACGATAAACCTCCTCAAGATCGGGATAAAGCCGATCTTCGTCTACGATGGAAGGCCTCCAGAGCTGAAAAGGGCGACTGTCGAGGAGAGAAGTGAGAAGAGGCTGGAGGCGCAGAAGCTCTATGAGCAGGCTCTCGCTGAGGGCAGGCTCGAAGAGGCCCAGAAATACGCTAAGCAGGCCGCGACCCTCAACGAGTTCATAGTCGAGAGTTCGAAAAAGCTCCTGAACCTTATGGGGATCCCCGTAGTGCAGGCCCCGAGCGAGGGGGAGGCCCAAGCAGCATATATAGCGATGAGGGGAGATGCTTATGCATCCGGCTCACAGGATTTCGACTCACTCCTTTTCGGGTCGCCGAGGCTCGTGAGGAACCTATCAATCGTGGGGAGAAGAAAGCTTCCCGGGAGAAAGGAGTATGTGGAGGTTGAGCCTGAGTTAATATATCTCGATAAGCTGCTTCAGGAACTTGGAATAACTAGGGAGCAGCTGATAGATATTGCGATACTCGTTGGAACCGATTACTGTGAGGGGGTTAAGGGTGTTGGACCAAAGACCGCGCTAAAGCTAATAAAGACCTATGGATCGGCTGAGAAGGCTTTAAAGGCCATCGGGAAAACCCTTGAGGTGGATCCCGAGGAGATTAGGCGCATATTCCTAAACCCGGATGTCACAGGAGATTACAGGGTCGAATGGAGGGAAATCGATTACGAGGGCGTTAAGAAAATGCTCTGCGACGAGCACGATTTCTCTGAGGAAAGAGTTGAAAAAGCCTTGAAGGAGCTTGAGGAAGCTCTCAAGAAGACTAAGGGTGTCACGAGCCTTGATCAATGGTTTTAGGCTTTCTCCGGGCCTCTAAGCCTCACTAGTAGCTCGACAACCCTCCTCTCCTCATCGAGGCTGAGAACCCTAACTTTATCTCTTATCTCGAGCTTCATCAGCATATTCCTCAGCTCGGGTAGGCTGACATCAAAGCCCCTCTTCCTAAGCTCCTCTAGGAGGTTCGACTCCATCGCCTTCCCGCCAAGCTTCTCCAAAACCTCTATTATCCTCGAGTAGATCTCGCTCCCAGGCCTAACTAGTTTCCTATTCGTCCGTGAGGCAGTATCCTTCGATCCTCTCATAATAATCGCCCCGGAAGACCCTATACCTCATCATGACCCCCTATAGGTCTAAGAATAAGGAACTTGCTTTTATTTCTTGGGCTCTATCCTGAAAATGAGAAATAAACAAGGAAGAGAGGCCATTCAAATGCATGTGACTGAACAAGGCATCCACACCGATCTCACCGTAGCACATCGTTTAAATAATGCCAGATAATACTTGATAATGCCAGTAACCCCCGAGCCCCGAAAAGGGGAGAGGGGTAATGGCCGGAGACCCGGCCAAGGGCTAAACCTCCCAAAAGGGAGGGATGCAGCCCAAACCTCCCCACACCAAATGGGGAGGAGGTCAGAATCCCTTCCGGACATGTTCTCCTCCCCCTCCTCATCCTATCATCGTCAGCTGCTCTTTCCTGTATCTAATCACCTCGCTCATCCGCTCATACTCCTTCAGGAGCTGCGGCGTTATGCTGGGCTTAACTATCTCTAGGGCCTGCTCAAAGTCCTGTCTCGTCACATACTCGGCGTCTAGATTTCTCCTAAGCGCGTTCATCGCCGCCTCCCTGCATAGGGCCGCCAAATCAGCCCCACTATACATCTCAGTCCTCATGGCCAGCTCCTTGAGCGAGACATCCGGGGCGAGCGGCATTTTCCTCGTGTATATTTTCAAGATCTGATATCTCGACTTCTCATCCGGTGGAGGCACATAGATTAGCTTATCAAATCTCCCGGGTCTTAGTATTGCAGGGTCAAGCAGGTCAGGCCTATTCGTCGCTCCTATGACTATTACATCCGTCAGCTCCTCGATACCATCCATCTCCGCAAGGATCTGGCTTGTCACCCTGCTGGAGACGCCGGATGAATCCTCCACAAGATCCTTCCTCGTTACGACGGATTCTATCTCGTCGAAGAAAATTATGCATGGCGCCGCCTGCCTAGCCTTCCTAAATATCTCCCTAACGGCCTTCTCCGACTCCCCAACCCACTTGTTGAAGATCTCGGGCCCCTTAACCGAGATGAAGTTGGCCTCGGCTTCCGTAGCGACAGCCTTCGCGAGCATCGTCTTACCGCATCCAGGCGGCCCATATAACAGGATCCCCTTTGGCGGCTTTATCCCCATTCTCTCGAACTTCTCCGGATACTTCAGCGGCCACTCTATCGACTCCACAAGCTGGCGCTTTACATCCTCTAGCCCGCCGATATCCTCCCAGCGGACATTCGGTATCTCGATCTCTATCTCCCTGAGTGCCGTCGGCGTTATCTCCTTGAAAGCGTCTAGGAAGTCCTTCATGGTAACCACGAGCTTGTCCAGTATCTCCGGTGGTATCCTCTCCTCCGAGAAATCTATGCTCGGTAGAATCCTCCTGATGGCCTTCATAGCTGCCTCTCTGCAGAGGGCAGCTAGATCAGCGCCTGTATAACCCTTGGTGATCTCAGCGAGCCTATCGAGATCAACATCCTCTGCCAGCGGCATGCCCCGAGTATGTATCTGGAGTATCTCCCTCCTAGCATTCCTATCCGGAATCCCTATCTCGATCTCACGGTCGAATCTCCCAGGTCTCCTGAGGGCCGGGTCAAGGGCGTTAGGTCTATTCGTCGCCCCTATAACTATTACTTGGCCCCTGCTCTCGAGGCCGTCCATCAGGGCTAGAAGCTGGGCTACAACCCTTTTCTCAACCTCACCGGTAACTTCACTCCTCTTTGGAGCAATGGCGTCAATTTCATCGATGAATATTATTGATGGAGCATTCTCCTCGGCCTTTCTAAATATCTCCCTAAGCCTCGCCTCACTCTCGCCATAATATTTGTTCATTATCTCCGGGCCATTCACGAGTATGAAGTTGGCCTCGGCCTCCGTGGCCACAGCCTTAGCTAGGAGCGTCTTACCACATCCGGGCGGGCCATAAAGGAGAACCCCTTTCGGCGGTTCTATCCCCAGCTTCTGGAATAACTCTGGATAGCGGAGCGGCAGCTCTATCATCTCCCTTATCCTCTGTATCTGCTCATGCAATCCTCCTATGTCCTCATAGGTGACGGTGGTCTTCAGGACCTTCTCCTGCATCGCTCTCGAGTGTATTATGAGCCTTGTTCTCGGGGTTATCTTGACGACGCCCTGAGGCTTGGTCTGCAAGACCGCGAACGTGAAAAGATTTCCGAAGAACATTACAGGGATCACGTTCTTCTGCACTATTGGGTACTCGATCAGCCTGCTCTTAACAAGCCTCGTGAAGTTCTCATCAGGCTTTATCGAGGAGTTCACCGGGGCGAGGACGACGAGCTGGGCCTCACTAACCTTGGCCTCGCGGATCGTGACCCACTCATTCAAGGATACCCCGGCATTATTCCTGATATAGCCATCAATCCTGATCGCGTCCTTCTCATCCTCCATGTAGCCGAGCCAGAGGGTCGCCGCGGTAACCTTCCTCCCAATAATCTCCACGACATCCCCTGTCTGGAACCCCGCCGAGGCCCCGACTTCCCGGTCAATTCTCGCTATCCCATATCCTACATCTCTTTGGCGGGCCTCAACTACTCTCAGGCGCAGCTCGCGTGGACTCATTTATTCCGCATCATCAACGGATGCTCAGCTACTATTTAAGTCACATTAGCGCCCTGCAGGGGCTGAAAGTTAAAGTCCGCGTCGATTCCGAGCAGGCTCCTTATCCTCTCCTGAAGCATCGCGATCTGCTCCTCGGCCATCTCATCGGGGGCCATTACAGTCCTCCAAGGCTTGGATAATGCCTCTTTGACGAATATCTCCTCGGGGTTGAGTCCTAGGAGCCTAGCGAACTCCTTGAGCATGTCTAGCTTCCCGAGGCTAGTCTTCGGCCTAATGGATAGCCCGGCTGAAGCGTAGATGCCCCTCAGAAACTCGACGCCCTTCATCTTAATATCGTGATATGTGCTTACCGTGTGGCCCATCATGTATTCAATGTAATCCGCTGGAACCCCGAGGGCCGCGAGCTGAGTCCGGAAGAACTTTCTCAGCGAATGCGGCCTGAGGTCATACATGCTTCCGCCAACCCTGCTGCATAGACCCGCCTTGACATAGAGGTTGTGGACTATTTCATATATCTGGCCCTCCGTCAGCGGCCTAACCTCCCTACTATAAGCCCGTATCAACGGCGATTCATCCGTTATTGTTTCCGGCGGAATCTTCTCCGTCCCCTTCCTCCGCTGCTCCAGATAGAGCTTCAGGTATTCAACAGCCTCCGCGCCGATGAAGGTATCATAGTCATGATACTTCCCTTTCGTTATCGCCGCCTCAACATGTATGTGGACTGGGACTATTCCTCTCTCAAGGTCATGTTTAACGTGTCTGTATTTCAGCTTGGCTAATGTCCCTATCCTGAAGCCGCCGAGGGCCAGCATCGAGACTATAACCTTGCCCCGGAGATCCGCTATGTCCAAGATCTTCTGGAGCTCCTCGGGTGTCGGCGCCCGGTCATGATAGGTCACCATTGTTCTCCCGATCTTGGGGATGTTGAGGATTATGCCGTTCACCTCGAAGAAGGTTTTGACGGCTGACCGCGCGAGGCTCAGGCTGTTCCGCGTGAGGCCGTGGGCCTCAAGCTCGCCGAGCCATACGTCCGCCGCCTTCTCCATCTCCGCGATCGCCTTCTCATCCCTCAGCCCATCCTCCCTGAAGCATTGACTGATCAGCTGATCCGGCGTCTTCCCCATCCAATTGCAGAACCTCGCGATGAAGTATGCATAGCTGCAGAAGGTCTTTAGGCTCTTCGTCCTCCGGCGATACAGATACTCGGCTAGGTTGAGCATTGATTTGTTTTCTAGGGCGATTGGCACGAGGCCCGGCTTCCCCAATACAAGCCCCCGGATGACATAGTCCACGAGCGCCTCGGTGAGCTTTGATGGCGGCGCATTCACATAGGCAATCACAGGCCTCTTAATTCTCCCGCCTGAAAACACGACGAGGAGCCTGCCATCCCCCGCAGACTGCAACAGCTCATAGCGATCCGCGGATTTTATTACCACGGCATCACTTGGAATATTCGCGGGCTCAACCATTTTTCTATCACCTCCAGCATGGCGAAACAGCTATATAATAATTTCTCATAAAAAACGATGGGTGCGATACGGCTTGGTAAGGGTTGCCAAGTGCATCAGCATAGATAGCAAAGTCCTCGAGGAGGCCAAAAAATTCCTCAAAAGCCACCCCGAATTCAGAAACATGAGCCACCTCGTGGAATATGCTCTCAGGAAGTTCCTCGAGGAGGCTAAGAAGGGCGCCTAGCATATCCTCACCTTCCTCATTTCCAAGATGCAGCTTTTCACTATGATGAGGCTCGAGTATGGGGTGTTCTTCTCATGGTTGGATGCGGTCACGTTCCTATCCCACACGATCCATATGGCCTCGTCATCCTCATATGCGAGCCATCCGACGGTCTCGCGGATAACCGGCCTCGGGCTCGATGGAGTCATGTTCCTATACAGGACATGGTCTAGATACTTGACGTAAACCAATGACCCGTCACCTCTAATCCTCCGCAAGGGCCTTCTCAAGCCCTCCCGCGAGAACCCTGATGGCGGGCCTCAGCCCGGTGATGGCAAGTGTTGCCTCCGCAGCCTCCTCGGGGGAATAGCCGCGGTCGAGGAACCGCTTGAAAATTCGTTCGGCATCTGCCCGAGAGTATTTTCTGCCGTTGTGGTAATGCCTGCGGCAGTAGGCTTTACGGGGCGCGGCGCGCAAATGACCGCCACAGTTGGGGCACATCGCGTATTTCCGCGGAACCCATTCATTACACTTCTTGCAGAACTTGTAATGCTTGTATCGGTATTGGCTGCTGTTATTATCCGCCACTGCCTTTCACCTCCTTCTTAGGCGTAAAATACTCGCAGTTTCGCGGGTATCGCGCGGTAGGTGTGACAACTATCCAGTCCGGGTGTTTACCGCATTTGAGAGCCCGCCAGTGGATACAATCCTCACAGACGGGGCCGCTATACTCTAGGGGCGGCTCCTCGGTTGGCCCCGGGGGTATCGTCTGCCGGGCCACCCCCTCCACACCGGTGATCAGATGATCAGATGGGTGGGGGGTGGAATTCCGGCTTTCTACACTTTGGAGAGCCGGTTTTTCGAACTGATCAAACTGCTCAACGGGCTGATCATCAGATCCAAGCTGAAGTTGGGTCGAGGATCTGATCATCTGCTGATCAGCCGTTTGAGCAGATTGATCAGATCCGTTTTTCCCGGGAATTAAGCCGATTTGAGCCGGTTTTTCACCCCCCTCGGAACTGATCATCTGCTCAGGGGGATGGGAGGAGAGGAAGGCCTTGACCCGCTCGGCGCACTGCTGCAAGACATGTTCGTCTATGCCGAAGACTGGCTCCTTGACTAGGGCGTAACGGTTGACTCGGCCATCCTTCTCCACATATACGTAGCCCTTCCGGACTAGATGGGGGAGGTCATGAGACCGGAGGGTGCTCGAATTCATCCCCAAGCCCTCGGCGATCTCTCTAGCCGTCGGCCAAGTCATCACCGGCGCTGTCTTTCTCTCCTCTTTCCACTTCCGCAAGAAGTTAATGATCTGCTCGTGCTTCTTGGATAACCCCGTAGTGGTTTGTTTTAGCACCTGTCCCAAGACTGGAAGAAGCTCCTTGAGATCCTCTTCCGTGGCCACGAGTATAACCCGGCCGTTATATTGGATCTTCGGCCTGAACGGGTAGTGGAGGATGGCGGAGGCATAGATTAAGGCAAGAAGCTTCTGGAAATCCCTCCTCGGCTTCGTGGACTCTAGATCAAACTTAATTGACTGCCTGAGGAGATCGGCGTAGGGGACGACGACGTCAAGGTTCTCAGGGATTAACTGCCAGATCATTCGGAGAACCGCCCAGCAGCCCTCTTGGAACCGCGTAAGCTTCTCCTTGAATTCGAAGTCCATCGCCTGCTTCGCCGCGAAGTCCATCACCTGTATCGTCAGCTCCGGGCTTTCGTCTGTGTAGAGAGTTAGGAAGCGGTGATCCCAGTCAGGCGGGCCGCGGAAATTCACGGCAGTGCAAATTATCAACGGGTGGCCGGTGATCTTCGCCTCAACTGGCACCCACTTTCCATCTTGGAATTCACTGTAACAAAAAGTTAGACCGGTTTCGGAGACCATCAATGCGAGCTCAAGGCCTAAGCTCTCACTCTGTTGTAAGAATAGGATTTTCCGGTCGAAGTCTATGTTAGCAAATTTGCGCTTGAAATATGATAAGGTGATGTCCGTCACTTCGTAAACAATTTCTTCATCTGTAGAGACCTCGCCGTTTCCATTAACCCGCTTGGCGGGGGTTTGCTGGACATGTGTTTTGAAAGGCTCGACAACAGTGGCCCGCGCCAGATGGCTTTTGCCACTGGAGTTCGCGCCCTGCAAAATAACTGCTTGAATACGATCTCTCCAGTTTCGCAACTTGTGGCTGAACCGTGCGAGGATCAGGGCCTTGACATTGTTGTCCTCGCCCTTGATTGTGGGGAAGAGCAGGCGATACTCGTCTAGGTTCCTCGGAAACCACGTGCTTAATAGCTTATGTTTCAGGATTCTTGCGCG
>Ga0080004_1112595_pt1 | contig 15944 bp, 13 predicted proteins | sample WasSprMetagenome_FD_69207 | JGI IMG/M metagenome (GOLD analysis project Ga0080004, IMG submission 69207) | Sulfidic aquatic microbial communities from Washburn Spring, Yellowstone National Park, USA - WS (SPADES assembly) (version 2) | ecosystem: Environmental > Aquatic > Thermal springs > Hot... | reverse complement strand
TCACTTTCAATTTTTTTGTAGATTTTTTATTAATAAATATATTGCAATTCTCCTTCTTTCAGTTCTCTCTTCATGAGATTTTTGAAAGCTAAAGACTCTAAGCCACTAGTAGCAACTGAACCCATTCACAACAATTTCTAAGTTAGAGCCTTAGTAGCAAAATGCAAATCAATGCTAGTAACCGAGATGAAGAATTCTCGAGAAAATCATAGGATTTAATTCAATTAGTAAGCTTAGATTGTGTAAAACTTTATTTTGTATTAAATTCAACACATTTAATCTAAAATTCATTTGTAAAGCATCTATGTTTTGCAGAGGCAATGTTTATAAATCTGTAAACAATTATAGTCTATGGTATTGTTTATGAGCACTGTAATTAGTGTTAGAATTCGCAAAGAGATTAAGGAGATTTTGGAGAAGGCTGGAGTTGATATTAGTGAAGAGATAAGGAAGTTTTTAGAGGAGCTTGCTTGGAGGATTAAGACTAGAAGATTTATTGAGCTTTGGAATGAACTCCTCAAAGACGTGAAACCTAGCGAGAAAGGATTTTCTGTGGAGAGTGTGAGGGAAGATCGTGAGAGTCATTGACTCCTCTGCTCTAGTTAAGTACTTTTCGCGTGAAGTAGGATGGGAGAAGGTTGGAGAGATTATGTCTGAGGGTGTAGTTACCCTGGATTTGGCTATTAAGGAGCTTTCAAATGCGTTGTGGAAAAAGGTGTTGAGGAATGAAATGAACCATGAAATCGCCATGAGGATTATCAGGGATATAGTAGAGAGTAAGCCTTTTCCCATAGAGACTCAAGAACATTACCTCTTAGATGCATTTGAGATAGCTGTAAAGAGCAATGTAACAGTATACGATGCACTTTTCATAGCCATGGCAAAGAGGAAAGGTCTAGAGTTGGTGACATGTGATGAAAAACAAGCAGAAATCGCAAAGAAGCTAGGATTGAAAGTTGTACTTGTGTGAGAATGATGATGTCTTTGTAGGTGTTAGTGAATTGCTACTCACCCTTCTGAAGTATCATCAATAGACGAAGTCAATGTGATGACATATTGTATTTTTCCAATCCTCTTGTGAGACCCTCTTCTTACTTCCTCCTTCTCCTTCTTTCAATTCTCTTAAAGAGGTTCTTTCATTAAAACCTAAAACACCAATATAATAAATGGTTCTTTTAATTCTCTTAAAGAGATTCTGGAACTAGCATACCACCACATCGAATAGCATATTTACACTTTCAATTCTCTTTAAGAGATTCCGACACTTCTTTTACATTAACTATTATTAAAATAGTTAAATTTTTACATAAACTTTTTGCTATCTTGCGGCTCTCCTTAATTTGTAAGAAATTGATGTTCTAGCACCGAAAGATAAAAATAAAGGCTGAGTCTTAATAATACATTTTATCATTCAAAAACTTGCAATTCTTCCACCTATTTTTTTGCATATTCTTCCTAATGAGATAATAAAATGTATACCGAAATACTTTTATACATTTTATCGAGAAATTTTATTTGGTAGCTATGTCTACTATATCTTCTTATTCTTATAAGGAACTTCTTGATATTGCTACTAAAATTGCAGTTCAAGCAAAAAATGAATACTTAACGAAAAGTCAAATCGAGAATTTAATAGGATCCTTATACATGGTTGATAATCCTAGAGATGCTCTTTTAATTGCTCAATTGTTTTCTCATAGACAAGCAGCACGTCTTGAAAAGGGTTTTCGTACTATGTCCAAAATAAGTAAGGTTTTAAATGATATGTATAATACAGGAAAGGATAGAATTTTTGCAAGTCAGTTTCTTGGTTTAGTAAAATGGATTTATGAATGTATTGAAGAAAGAAGACTTCCTAAGGTCAATGCTGAAACCATAACATTTGATGAATTGATGAAAATTTTGAGGGAAGAACATTGAGTGATTATAGAGATTTTCATAAACTTACTACTATTATTAAAATTGATGGATTTTTAGTTAACGAAACTCCATTAAGAATTGGTACTGGTAGAGAACCTCCATTAGGCTCTATTGTGGATATTGCTGTCTATATGATTGATGGTCTACCATGTATTCCAGGGTCTAGTTTAAAGGGATTATTTAGAAGCTACTTGGAATCTACCGCATCTTCAATGGGTTATAAAGTTCATAATCCATGGGATGATAATATCATAAAGGAGGAAACAAAATCTGGAAATTTCTGTCCTATTTGCGGAATTTTTGGTAATACTGAACTTGCAAGCCATGTTAGAATTTATGATTCCTATCCTAAGGATGGAATTTTTCATAAATTTCAAAAGACTGGAATTGCAATTGATAGAGAATTTGGTAGTGTAAAACCTGGAGGGCTATTTACTGAAGAACTTATTGCTCCAAAAACAAAATGGATATTTAAAATGGACATTATAAATATTGATATATATCCAGAAAAGCCTATAGATGATTATAGGGTCAAACTGCTCAAAATTTTATTTCAAACATTAAAAAGTATTGGTCTAAGTATTGGTGCAAGAAAATCCGTTGGTTGTGGTCTTATAAAAATAGAAGATGCTAAATGGCATAAATATGAACTTCATGATGGTTTTATGAGAATGGTTGGTGAAGGTGAAGTTGAATGAAATCTACTCTATGGACTTCTTCATCAATAATTCTTAGAGAGGCTATTTTTAGAGGTTATATTGAAAATATTAGTCCATTAAGAATTGGTACTGGTAGAGAACCTCCATTAGGCTCTAGAGTTGATTTAGCAGTTATTCGAATAAAATATGGTGAAAGTGATATTCCATATATTCCTGGATCAAGTTTAAAGGGCTTATTTAGATGTTATGCTGGAAGAATCGCATCCTCACTCGGTTTGGATATATGTAGTGGTTTTTCTAAAGAGAATTGTATTGAGATTAAGAAAGTAATTTGTAGGAGAGAAGGTTATGAAGGGGAATACGTCCTTAAAAATCTTATAGACCGACTTTTAAGGGATAAAAAATCATCAGAAGCAATGGAAGAACTTTTTAAAAATGCATGTATTTTATGTAAAATATTTGGCGCGATGAGTTACAAAAGTAAAGTAATTTTTTCAGACGCCTATCCAATAGATGATAATGGCAAAATTTTATCATTTAAATTTGGATCTAGAACTGGAATTGCAATCAATAGAAGGACTGGAGCTGTTGCTGAAAGGGCATTATACGAGGTTGAATATGTTGAACCTGGATGTAAATTTAAATTCGAAACTATGTGCTCAAATCTACCAAATTATGTACTAGGATTACTTGGATTAATAATTCGCATGATAAATAATGGAGAAATAAGAGTAGGTGGATTTACATCAAGAGGTTATGGATTGGTTAAAATTAACGATTTAAGAATTTATGTAAAAGATTTCGCCTTAAAAGAAAAGAAAGGAATTTTACCATCATTAGAAGATGGTATTGATGAAAGTATTGATGTATCTGATTTAGTTGAGATTAGGGATGATTTATTATACTTCCATGATGATAAAGCTTGGTCATTAATTAATAGACTTGAAGGAGTATGGTATAATGCAGCAAATAAGATTAAAAGTTCTAAGAAATAATCCCAGAGATAGAAGCACTTATAGAGATTTATGTGGCTTAATTGATGTAAGTATAATTACTGATAATTCATATTTACATGTTGGTTCTGGTAGGGAGAGATTTGAAGTTGATTTAAATAAATTAAAAGAGATTTATACCAAAAGAAAATACATTGATATAAATACAATTAAAGAACTACAATTAAAAGCTGGTTATAGTGATTTTGTATCTACCTCTAAAGGAGTTGTAATACCTGGCTCTTCAGTTAAGGGTAATATAAGAGCAAGATTAGAACTTAGTTTTCATGGATTTAATGGTAGTGTAAGATCTTGCTTCTTAAGAGCATCACATATTGTGAGAGCTAATAAAGGAGAGAGTGGATGGAGGCATCAAAAAGTTTGGAGTGAAACTGTATTTGAGGATAGAGGTTTTCCATGTGATTATACAAAAAACAATAATGTATGCCTAATATGCGATTTATTTGGTACATCAGGCTTGAAAAGCTTAATAGGGTTTAGTGATTTTATTGGTTTGAATGTTAAATTAGAAGCCTTAGATCCTCCAAAGGTTTATGCAGCAGCTCCATCATCTGAATTTAATGGTAAAATAAGCTTTATGAATTTAAAAGATTATGAACTAGGCTTAATTTTACTTGGAATGGGTATAGTAAATAGCAGTATAGGTAGAAGTGTAACTTTTGGAAGATTTAAATACAAAGGATTAATTGGTGATAAGAAATTTGGTAGAATTAAATATAAAATTAATAAAATCATTTTGAATAGATTTTCAAGCAAATTAATTATCAACAATCTGACTTTTAATCCAGGAAGCTCTATTGAAAGTGAGGATCTAAATACTTTATGTAAAGAACTTGTAAATTTGTCTCTTAAACACTTTGAAAATGAATTTAAAATTGTTGATGAGGCGAGTATTCTTGATAAGCTTTAAAGAAATTAAATTTGAAGAACCATATCCAATAATTAAAGCTTATGTTGTTCCATATAGGGATAATTTGGAAATAATTAATTACAGACGTGTAAATTCTGAAGATGTAGAGAGCTTTAGACATGTACTTGAAAAACTTAGAGAATTTCTAAAAGGTATTTTAAGTAGTAATATTGTTAAGTCATATGATGATACTAGAAAGCTTGAATTAATTGGAGATTTAATTTCACTATACTTTAAACTTCCATTATTAAAAGAAATACTACCAACAACTATTTTAAATCCATTAAAAATATACTTTGTATATAGAGTATTATTAATTCCAGAATATCATAAAGATCTTATAAGAGATCCTATAAGTTTCGTAGATTACATATACAATATAAAAAAGGACTTTCTAGACTTTATTCAGAAATACTTAATGAATATATTAGCTGATGAAAATCTTTGTAGGGATATTGAGAGATCATGGTTTATTTTTCCATCAGATACAAGACCTGGATATAATACTTCAGGATTAATACCACATCTCTTGCTTACATCTGCAATAGCATGGAGTTTAGCTATTAATAAAAAGCTTAACAGAACTGAAATTGCAATATTGAGATTAGCATCTCTTCTTCATGATATTGGAAAGCCATTTAATTATAGAGAACATGTAAAAATATCAAAAAGTATTGCTAAATTACTTTTAGATGGATTAATACCTGGTGATACATTAAATAAAATTATTGATATCATATCTAAACATCATCATAAGTCACCAATAGATGAACTTTCAGATATACTAGAAAAGGCTGATAATATTTCATCAACCATAGATAGAGTTAATCAACTTGTAGAATCCTATCTTGGAAATGATCTAAAGTCAATAGCTATGGAATTAAACTTGAACTATAAAGATGGTTTTGGAACAGGTGAAAAAGCTTGGAACTTTTGGATTAAGATCAATGAAAAATATGGTTTAAAGAAATTTGAAGATTTGAATTCAAAGTTTTTAAAACAATTAAGAGAGGAAACTAATGGTTTTAGATCTCAAGCTAAATCACTTAAGGAAATTAAAAGTGAATTAGAAGGAGATTATAAGAACGTTCTTATTGGAATTATTGATATTGCAAAAATTCAAAAATTCATATCAAGATCTCAAGAAATAAAGATTACTAGTGGAGCTAGCTTATTAATAGATTATTTAGTAATGGCATATTTACCATTTTATATTCAATTACATATGGATAAAATAGATGAATACGATATGTGGATTCCATATGAAGCCTTTATTTATACTGCTGGTGGTGTTGTAGAATTTATAATACCAAAATTGCTCATAAACAAATTTGAAAGAATTATTGAAGATGAGCTAAATGACATATTATCAAAAAATGCTATTAAAGTGACTTTTGCATATGCAAGTTTTCATAATAATATATACCTTATGGTAAAAGAATTAACAAATAATCTACACTTAAAGAAGAATTTAGTAAAAAGCAAATCTATGAAAATTACTAGAGTTAAAACTTTAATTGGCTATGATGATTTATGTCAATTATGTTATCTTGATAATGCAAAAAAAGAAATATTAACTCCTGAAGGACCAAAAAGAGTTTGTAATGTATGTGAATCACTTTATAATTTTGGTAGCAATATAAGCTTTAAGAGTAAATACGATGCTAAAATTACTATAAATGGAATTGAAGTAACAGCTAAAAGTGTTTATGATCCAAATTGGGAACGTGTAAGTAAGTATATTATCGAATTAATCTCAGGTCATGATTGTTTTGAGTTAGAAAAATTAACTAAAAGAGAAGGCATTAAACTGAGAAATATGGCAATACTGAAGATTGATGGTAATCTCATGGGTCCTTTTATAGCAACATCTATTTCTCTAACTGATATGTATGAAAGAAGTGCAAGAATAGATATTGCTTTGAAGAATGCTATTAGAAAGGCTTTAACTACAATGTATGAATCTATAGCTAAATCCCATGGAAATGTTAATGAGGCATTAAAGCTATGTATATCAACATTATTTGGAATATTATATATAGGTGGTGATGATGCTTTAATCATAATGCCATCATGGGTCTCAATAGCTTTTTCATGGATTATTGGTAATGAATTTAGATTAAATATGGGTGAAAGTAGAGGAATAAGCATTGGTATAGCTGTTGGATCTGCAAAATCTAATTTATGGAATTTGATTTCAGCAGCACAAGGCTTGATGAGTGAAGGAAAGAAGAGTGTAAGAGAGAATCCAGAGTATAGTGTTATAATGTATGATATAGCTGAAGGAGAGACATTAAATGACTTAATAGTTAAGGAGAGGATAGAAAACTTTAAAAATAGAAAAATTTCTATTCAGCCATTTACATTATCTAAGGATAAAGACTCACTAAGAGAATATATTCAATTACTATTTGAAGTATCAAATTATAATGAATTTATTGAAAAGTGTTATTTTGCATCTAGATATTTAACTCAATCTAATATGGATGAAAAAATTAAAAAAATTCAAACTTTCATAAAGAACATTAAGAATGGAATTATAGAATGTATTAATAGAGCAGATAGTTTCATAATATTTAGTGATTTACCTCAAAGAGAGTATGAATTACTAAAATTAATCATTATGAAAATTTACTCAAATAGACAATATGCTAGATTTAATGAGAAAAAAGATTCTGAAAATGCAAAGATTTACAAAATAATTTCAGAATTATGTTTTAAAGGAGAATTACATAAGCTTTTAGAGGAAAAAGAAGATCATAATTTAAATGCATCATTTTCAGATGCATACAGAATGATTAAAATTATTGGTGGAGGTGTTATATAGTGGAGATCAAGTTTAATGTTAGAGTTAAACCTATTGGTATGATGAGCATTGGCTCAATATATCCTATATTTTTAGGTCCAGATTTGCCTTTTACTAAGAAATTTTTCTTACAAAACGGGAAAAAAATTATAAAATATTATATTCCTGGATCTAGCTTTAAAGGTGCACTTAGATCTTCTTGTTGTAGAATTGCTGAGTCATTTAATTTTAAAAGTTGTGGTGAAATTGATATTGAAAGAATTGAAGAGGCACATAGACGTATAGGTGATTTATGTGATGTTTGTAAACTTTTTGGCCATCCAAAGTCAAATGTCTCAGGTATAATAAAAGTTTCAGATTTAGAATCACAAAGTAATGTTAATGTTCAAACTATTGCAAGTATAAGAATTGATGATAAAAGTGGAAAAGTTGCTGAAGGTGCTTTATTTACATCTGAAAAAGTCTATAATAGTGAATTCATTGGAGAAATTTCATTAAGTACTAATGATGTTGATTTAATTGGATTGACATTACTATCGATTGCGGAATTAAGATTAGATAGATTTGGTAGAAGATCTATAATAGATATCATGATTGAAGATAATGGTCAATTAGAATCCGTCATTAAGAATACCAAGTGGATGACATTACTAACTGAGTTGAGAAGGTGGCTATATTATGAAATTTTATGAAGCTAAAATTAAAATATTATCTCCAACTATAATACCTGAAAGAAGATTTGAAAGAGGATATAAGGGTCAATTAAGTTATATTCCATCAACTACACTAAGAGGAGCTATATTATCATCATTATATACAAAAGGTTATTTGAGTTTAGATCAAATTAAAGCAATTGGAGAATCATATGAGTTATTAGTATCAAATGCATATTTAATTGATAATGAATTTAAATCATATCCTTCACATCCATTTATGTATAAATGTAAAATTCCACATGGAACTGATGAAAAAGGTAATAAAATATTTGAAAGTAAAATCTTCATAAGTGAAGACGAAGTTGCCAATTCACTTAAATCTGGAATAGATCCAATTTTTAAATTTGAATGTAGTAAAGGACATGTAGCTATAGAACATCCTCATCCAAAACCAGTAAGAAAAGCTAATAGAAGCGAAGAGGAATTTAGAGAAGTTAGTATAAAAGTTCAATCTATGATCTCAGTTGGTATAAGTAAGCATAGAGCTTCAAGTCAAGCTGGAATGCTATATGAATATGATGCAATGATAGAAGGACAAGAGTTTTGGTGTTATATTGGAGTTTTAAGAGATGAAATCTGTAAGTACATTAAAAGTGGATTAGAGATTAGAATTGGTAGAGGAATATCAAGAGGATTTGGTCGTTCAGTTATAGAAAAGATTGAGGAGATTTCACTAGATAAAATTATAGAGGAATTAAAGTCAAGTAATATAGCAGTAGAAGGTAAAAACATAATCTTTTACTCATTATCTCCATTACTTAAAATTGATGATTATGAAAATTATAAATCATATCCAGATATACTCGATTTAAAATTTTTAATGAATATATGTGGATTAAATGAAGAAGCTGGAATATTAGAAATAAAGAAAGTTTATGGAAAGGAAAGAAATCTACATTGTGGTTGGGATATTTATGAAAATACCAAAAGACCTATATTTTATGATATAGCATCAGAAGGAAGTATTGCAATTGGATCAATAAGTGGCAAAAATATTCCATTATCATTAGCATTACTTTCATTAATTGGATATCCAATTAAGATTTTCAATAAATATGTAGTAACTGGAATCAATATGTTAACACCAATACAAATAAATTCATTTCTATGGGGTAAGAATAATGAGTAAAAATATAATAAAATATTTAATTCCAATAGAAACAAAAATCATAGGCATTTTAACATTTAAGACTGAAACACCAATACATATAGGATCTATTGAAGCTGAAGTTAGGAGGAGCTTTTTAAAACTTAAAAATGAAGTATTAGTTATACCATCATCAAGTTGGAAAGGCACATTTAGAGCTATATCCGAAAATATAGCTAAAACTATGAATTTTAATGGAATTGCAAAACTTTCAATAAAATATTACAACGAAGATTCTAGTGGTATAAGATATATACCAAAAACTGAAGAAGAGGACTTCAATAAATTAAAAAGTGAATTAATAGAGTTATACAAAGGTTTGAAAAAAGAAGCTTATGGAATAAATAAAGAGCAATTAAAGGAATTGATATATGAACTGGGATTTAAAGAGGAAGAAAAAGAATTAGAAAAAGAATTAGATGAAAATGAGAATAAAGTTTGGACAAAATTTACTGAAGCAATATTAGCAATAAATTGTCCAATAGGAAAAATATATGGTAATGGATATTTGGCATCAAAATTAAGATTTTCAGATTCATTTATAAAAAGCAAAACAAATGAAAGACCTGGAATAGCTATTGACAGAGAAAGTGGTAAAGTAAGAGAAGGTCATTTATACTTTATTGAGATATTACCAAAAGCAAAAATTAAGCTAATGTTTATAGCATGTAACTTAAGACCAGGAGAAGAAGATTCGCAATTATTTGCAAATACGCTTAATTACATAAGTGAATTGGGAATAGCAATTGGAGGAGGAAAGAGTAGAGGATTAGGATATTTATTATTAGATGATGCAAATATATACATAGCTGATTTTAGAAATAAAGAGTTTACAGAGAAAATACAAATGATTTCAAATCCATTAAAATATGTAAAACCAGTGAAGTTAGATGGGTTTATAAAGTGGCTTAGATATGCATGAATTTAATGGAAATTATAAAGGCTTTATTCAAGATTTTTTCAGAAAATTTATTGTCAATGATCTGGAAAAATTAATAAGCATAATTATAAATAAGGATTCCTCAAAAATTTCATATAAAGATATTGAAAAAGATCTTAATAATATAAAAGATGGAATTACTAGTAATATAAAAGATGAATTTAATAAAATAGCATACGAAGACAAATTTCTTAAAAAACTTTTTGAAGATATTATAAGTGTCTACTCAAGTATTCTAGAAGGTTTTTGTGAAAAATTGCAAGATTTGTCATATAGTATTTATTATGAACTTGGTAGCTACTATAAAAAAGCAATTTCTGGGATTAAAGAAATAATTGAATATGAATATTATGATAAACTAGACAAAATTGCAGAAAAAGTGATCAAATCAATAAACAATGACATTGAAGATTTTAGTAAAAGAATGAAGAAAGACTTAAGTGAAGCAATTCGAGAAACTAAAAAATTTCAAGAAAGCATTTATGATCGTCTCAATAAAGAGTTACTTTATCACATATCAACCTTTATTTTATTCTATGATATTAAAGAAGGTCTAATTAAGGAATTAAAAGGTAAAAAGTACAAAATTTTAAAACTAAAAGGATGTTGGATTGATGAGGAAAAAGAAATTTCATTACATCAATGTCTTTATGAAATTTTAAATAAAGTTAATATTTCTGTAAAGAATAGAAACCTAAGAAAAGTATTATTAAATATTTTAAAGAATGATGAACTTTTAGAAAACATTTTCTCTGAAAGTAATATTATCGAATATTATGAGAAATCTAAGAAAAATCCTGAAGAAGGCAAAAAATTCTTACTTGGTATTTTATGTAAATATTTAAAATGTGAAAATAAGGAAATTCTACTAAAGATATTAGATATATGCTTTTTACCAATATTCTTAATAGCTGAAGATTATCTTAAATTACCAACAAATAAAAAACAATATTTATTTAAACAAATATTTGTTAACAGAAAATCCATACTTGATTTAGAGATATTTGGAAATCTGAGTAAATTAAACATTCCTTCTGCAATAAATATTGAAATATATGAATTAATTAATGAGGAATCAGAAAAAATTGAGGAAAAGTCTTTTGGAGAAATTGATGTTGTTGCACTTTACAAAGACAATATATACTTAATAGAAATAACAACAGAGAAAAATATAAATGAAAAAATTAATGAATTAAAGAAGAAGATAGAAGTAATAGGTAGCTTGCTTTCACTTGATTGTAGAGGAATTATAATACACTCAGAAGATCAAATATCAGAAAAGAGAGATGAAATCATCTTAATACCATTTGTAATGTATGATGAAGAACTTCAAAAAATTATTAAGTAATTTATAATTCCTTCCATTTAGATAAAATTATTTCACTATTTTGTCTAATATTCTTTTTAATTGATTTTGTATTTTTTCTTCCTCTGAATATTTAACATATATTCCTCCATTTATTAATGATATTAATGTTATATTACTTTCTAGGCCTGCATGTGCTATAAAATTTCTCTTATCTATTTTATCTATTTCTCTAATTTCCATAAATTTCTCAAATCTTTTTTGTATTCTATCTTTTTCCCTATTTATTATTTCTTTAAACGTATTTTCATCTATTTTTCCATCTTTATAATCTCTATAGAGTTTTATTAGTTTAATTTTTTTATTTTCAAATTCTATTTCGTTTTCACCAACTTCCATTATCGCTCTATATGGTATCCATTTGCTTAATTCCATTTTAATTTCATTACATAGATTTACTTTATCCCTTATTTGAGATATTTCATTTTCTACCAAAGTTCTTCCTGGCTCATTAATAAACTTATTTGCAATTTCTTTTAAATCATCAATTTTATACTCATTTTCAGTAATTTTATTACTAAATAATTTTTCCACTATATTCTTTATGAAAATCATTAATACAGTTTGATATGAAGGCTCATAAATATACTTTACATATGTAATATCATTGCTTGATCTTATTTCTACAATATCATCACAATTTTCAATATATGAATATTTTTTTAATTCATTTACTAATTTTTCATGATCAATTCTAGTTAAATCTTTCATAACTTCTATTAATGGTATTATTTGCCCCATTGTAGAGAACCTAATGAATTTAATTATTAATTCATTCAATTTTCTCCAATTCCTAATACTTTCTGATAATCCTTTATCTGGTTTAAATGCTTTAAAATTTTTATCTGAATATAACGATTCAAATTCATTATATAAGTAATTTTTAGCCTTTAAATCATTGATTTTAATATTTTCTACAATATTTAGTCTAAGTTCCTTTATGCCTTTATTAAACGGTTCTGAATTATATACTATCCATCTTGCATTTTTGATTTCATTTAAAGCTATATATGCATTAAAAGCATCATAAACTGATTGTCTAATGTATACTGGCATATAATTTATTCCATGTGATATATCTAACATCAAAATTTCAGGTTTGACTTTAGATATAAATTCATATGATAATATTGAAGCTGCAATTCTAAAAGCATTTACACTACCAATAAAATTTATTATCTTACCAGTATTTTTGTCTTTAAATCTTCCAATTCCAGGTAAGACTTTCAATTCAATTCTTTTTGGATCAATGCAATACTCTTTGTTATTTAAGTACTCATTTATTTTTGATTTCACATTATTAATTATTTCACTATAATTTTTAAATGGCTCATTAGGTTTTACTAATGTTGAGGCAACAAATAGTAATATACTTACATCATCATATAACTCCATTAATGCTCCAAGAGTACTTTTATATTCTTTACTTGAATATTTAAAATTCTCAGATTCTTCTTCAATATTATATTTTACTAAATCCCATCCACTAGGATCTCCCCATATACAAATCATTGCATTCATAAATAATACACAAAATAGTAATCGACTTTGAAAAATAAAAACTCTCCTAAATTATTCCAGTTTAAGAATCAAATCACTTAGATTATATTTTCAATACTATAAGTCTATGTATTTCATCATTATCTCTGTCCATTTTCTTAATATTATTTTTCCATCTTCTTCTTTTACTAAGTTTCTATTCTTAAGCTCATTTATGATTTCACTTCCATATTTTTCTTCAATATAACTTTTAATTGTAAATCCGTATAGCTTGTGATTTTCATATATTTCTTTTAATAAGTTAATGTACTTTGGATTTATTGTTATTGGTAATATTGGTAGCTTAATTGGTTCTGCAAATCTTTCATGAATATAATATATCTCATCTATATTTAATAAAGATGCAACTATTACTGTAATAGCATTTTCAGGTTTAAATCCTCCAGTAGCATTCAAGTATACTTTATTTCCATTTTTAATTAAATCATGAATTTTACTCATAAGCTTATCTAAAAGATTCACAAGTCCATCTTCAAAAAATTCCTTTATGCCAAATCCTTCGACTCTAATCTTATTTACCTTTAAATTATAGTTATCACTAAGATATTTTTCGATTATGCTTGCACAAAATTTTCCCCTACCAGTATCAGTATGATATAAATAAACTTCATCTACAAGTTTTTCATCAAGATATTTTCTCATAGAATTAAGCTCTGCACATGCTTTCCATGGATCTTTAATAAGAGAATTATAGACTTTTATGAAGAATGGATCCTTAGGATTGCTTCTTTTAAGAAGTTCATTATCATTTAAACAAATATATTTATCCTCATCAGAAATTGTTTGTAGCTTACTATAATTTTCAATAATTGAAGTACCACATATTACTAAATGAGTATTCATAAAATATATTTAATATAACAGAAAATAAAAACTATTTCTAGATCATATCCTTAATTGAGTTCTAAATGATAAATACAATAAAAATTCTTGGAAAATTTTCATCACCATTAGGAAAAATTATGTAAATTTTTAATTCCAGTAGAACTTACTAATGTAATTTTTATTCTTTCTTATAAATTTAACAATAAATTTATAAGAAAGCTTATATAACTAATATTTAAGCTTGCAGATGCATCTTAAGAGAGAATTGAAAGGTGCAAACTCATTTAAACGTGAACTAGTACACTATGCTATAGATGCATCTTAAGAGAGAATTGAAAGTCTAGCTTCTCCTTCTGTTATTTCTCTTTCCTCGACTATCCTGATGCATCTTAAGAGAGAATTGAAAGATATTTTCAACGGAAAGCGAATTCGATGAAATTAATGATGCATCTTAAGAGAGAATTGAAAGATCAACTTTTCGTTAAATGATTATTTTACAGAAAAAATGTTGATGCATCTTAAGAGAGAATTGAAAGAAGTGCAGTTTACAATGCAGAGCTTAAAATATACATCAGATGCATCTTAAGAGAGAATTGAAAGCTTGTACCATCTCTTGTACCATTTTCTCTTCCTCTAAAAGGATGCATCTTAAGAGAGAATTGAAAGATTATTAGGCCTGATGTCCCAAACCTTTACGTTGCTCCATTGATGCATCTTAAGAGAGAATTGAAAGAGGAAAAATTTAATAAAATGCCCCCAAAAGAACGACTAGAAGATGCATCTTAAGAGAGAATTGAAAGGACTTACTTATAATACTCGCTATTTTCTATATATATAAATATGATGCATCTTAAGAGAGAATTGAAAGGCCTCATGGTTGCAGGAACCTGGCAGAAGACTGTTATTGTGATGCATCTTAAGAGAGAATTGAAAGACTAGCTTATCGTCCTCCCACTTTCCATAGACTTCAGGATGCATCTTAAGAGAGAATTGAAAGATTTTCATTTTTTGCATTTTCCATGTCTTGAAAAATAGATGATGCATCTTAAGAGAGAATTGAAAGTTCTTTCATTTTCTAGCCTCCTTTTGCTTAATGATTTTGGATGCATCTTAAGAGAGAATTGAAAGATTGCATACTGAGGTTCTCTAAATAATCCCCCACTAACTTGTGATGCATCTTAAGAGAGAATTGAAAGTTCTTTACTGACTGAAATGCCAGTGGTTGCTGGTGCTGTTGATGCATCTTAAGAGAGAATTGAAAGTTGAAGTCGTTTTCAACCCTCCAACGATCAATTTGACGAGATGCATCTTAAGAGAGAATTGAAAGGAAATTACATCAATTTTCGTGATTGTTGTAACTGTTTTTTGATGCATCTTAAGAGAGAATTGAAAGAGAATAGTAGTATTCAACGAAAATAAAAATTATGTAAAAAGATGCATCTTAAGAGAGAATTGAAAGCACTTTCTCTATATATTCTTTTTTCATTTTTTTATCACCAGATGCATCTTAAGAGAGAATTGAAAGTGGCATACGTGTCTTATTCTCGTCAATACTTTTACTGTTGATGCATCTTAAGAGAGAATTGAAAGGTGCATTTATACCGTATTTTGCTAATTCTCCTAAGGCGCTGATGCATCTTAAGAGAGAATTGAAAGGTATGCTCACTTCCGCAACTTGGGCACTTTGGCTTTTGTATGATGCATCTTAAGAGAGAATTGAAAGAGTTTTTTTGCATATGATTTACTTATAGCAAAAGTAACTAAATGAGATGCATCTTAAGAGAGAATTGAAAGTTGATTTTTTGATTAATTTTTACAAGGAGGGTAAAAAATGATGCATCTTAAGAGAGAATTGAAAGTAAATAGTGCACTTCCTCCTGTCTTAAGACTAGCCTCAGGATGCATCTTAAGAGAGAATTGAAAGATCAAAAAAATTTTTTCACTAGGCCTATTTTTTTGCCCAGATGCATCTTAAGAGAGAATTGAAAGATGTAAATCAATTGAAACATAATGAAAAAATTATCATAAGATGCATCTTAAGAGAGAATTGAAAGATTGTTATTGAACTTTTCCTAGGAAGAA
>Ga0080004_1074936_pt1 | contig 15947 bp, 18 predicted proteins | sample WasSprMetagenome_FD_69207 | JGI IMG/M metagenome (GOLD analysis project Ga0080004, IMG submission 69207) | Sulfidic aquatic microbial communities from Washburn Spring, Yellowstone National Park, USA - WS (SPADES assembly) (version 2) | ecosystem: Environmental > Aquatic > Thermal springs > Hot... | reverse complement strand
AACGGCGAATAGGGTTTCAGCTTTTGTTGTGAAAACCCAAATCCAAAACTGTCTTCCATCAACCTTCAAACCGGTCTCATCAGTGTAAACAACATCAGCGGCCCTAACCCTCTCCAGGATGTTGTCGTATTCTGGTCTAATCCACTTGGCAGTCCGCCATAGGATCTCAAGAACCGTGGATGGCGTCACGTTTAAGCCCTGCCTTTCAAGTGCAGCCTTAACCTTCCTTATTGGAAGCCTATCCTCATACCTCAAAAGCGTCGTCTGAACGTAGACGTTCTTTCCGAAAACACCTTCAGGGGGGCATTCCGGATGCCTGGCAGTTATTTTGGAGCCGCATGAGTCGCACTCCCAAACAAACTCAAGATAGTCCACAACCTGCTTAGGCTTCGGGTTTGAGATGTCCTCAACAACGTGGTGGTCAACGTAGCATGGCTCGCCAAGTGGGGCACCGCATCGTTCGCACCTCTCCTTCACCTCTGGAGCCTTAACGACGTCAGGCTTAAGCCTAGGCCTAGTCCTACCAGCATAACCCTTAGGCCTGCCCGGAAAACGAGGTACCCCACAAGCCTTGGGCTTCTTAACTGGAAACCTTCGCTGCGAGGGCGCAACATGGGCGTTCTCGTAAAAAGCTAGGCGACGCTTCAAATCAGCGTTCTCAAACCTCAACAACGAGTTTTCAAACTTTAACAACGAGTTCTCAAGCTCAAGCTCCTCCATGCGCTTCAGCCTCTCACAGTTTTGGCACATCAACGCTTCAACATCCATTAAGGATCCAGCCTGACTGCCCTAACCCGTTTGCCAACCCAATCCTTTGGAACCAAAATCCTAGCTGAGGTGGCGCAGCTCTTAGCCACCTTCTCAACAACCTCGTAGCCAAACATCCTAATCTCCATAGGCTTCTCAGCAACAGATTCCCCATCGGACATATGCATCATTGCAATATTATTGCAATAATAGCTTAAAAGCTTTACGGTTCACCATTCACCACTCAACACCACGCTCAACAATAAAATTTATTAGAAGGATGGAAGCTAAACACGTACAAGAATTTAATGGACAAAATACGGTTGAGGGACGCGTTAAAAGTAGCGTCGCGTTCACGGTAAAAGCGATTGAAGCGCATATTTCGCTAGCAGGTAGCAGCCAAAAAATGTTAAGAGGAGGCTGCAGGCTTTCACCATTAACCTCTGATATTTTAAAATGGCTTTTCTTCCCGACCAGACGAAGTAGGCTACAGCCGTGTACCAGGCGATGTCAGCTGTAAAGTGTCCTAAGCTCCAAAAAACCAAGCCGTTGAAGCCTGCCGTCAAACAAGCGTTCATGAGAAGCGTGAAGCCTAAGGTTGCCCACCAGAAGGGAACTGTCGGGTTCAGAACTGTGCTGAAGAGGATTCCGCCTAAGAGCGGGTGTAGCTTCAAATGTGGAAGACCGTTGGGGTTCGTGCCAGCATTCGCTTTCCAGAGGAGTCCCCTCATCCCAAGAAAGACGAGCAGAACCCCTCCTAAGCACCCGAAAAACAGAACTATGAAGGGGTTTTGCAGGACTAGGTAGAGTTCGAGAACTATTAGCGATATAATGGGAATCTCCACCAGAACATGCCCAACTGAGGTGTAAAATCCAGTCCAAGCTCCCTTGGACACGGAGGCTTTTGCGAGGATGTAGATGAGAAGCGGGCCAGGAATCAACGTTCCAGACAATGCTACTATAAACCCTACAGCAAACTGGGATACTTCTGCGAGCACGCGTCCACCACCACTTTATAGCATTTCAGGAGCATAAAAAGCCTTTCAACGTTGTTTTAAAGGTTCGGCAGGAGAAGCCGTTAACGGTTAAAGCGTTAATGAGCATTGAAAGTTGTGAAAGAAAAAGGGGATATGGGCCGCAAGCTACGGATACCAATACTGTATTCCAGCGCAGTCCTGACAGCCATCTGGAACGCCTGTGACGTCAAGCTTGACGTATTGGATGTTGTAGTTCCACACGGCCCACGGGTCGTAAACGTCTTCAATGAACATGCCATAGTAAGCCCAGTAGTCGGTTGATGTGGCGTCGGCCTCGCGTGTGGCGCTCCCAAGCCATCCCGAAATGTAGAAAGTCGCATGCACCGTGACGCCTGCAACCCCGTTGCCGTGCACGGATTTCACGTATCCTTGAGCCACGAAGTCTGTTGGAATACCTGAATATCCCACCTCTCCGACGAACACTTTCTGCAACGTCGTTATGGGCGTCTTGTAATAGACCGTATATGATGTTGGCTGAGAGACGTACACGTACTTGGTTGTGCTAGTTGTGCCGTCGCTCCACTTCCAGAAGTCCACATAGTAGCCGAAGGCATAGGTGCTTGACGGAACTGAAATGTAGTTGTAGCCGTAGGGGTAGTAATTAGTCCACGTGTTAATGTAGTAGCCCTCTTTGTCGTAAGCATAGAAGGTTACCCCTATGTAGAAGACCGCGAGCAAGACGCGCGGCCTGTCAACCGTGTACGGGTTCGAGTACGACCACGCTGAGTCGTCGACCACCCAGTGGTGGAACTGGTATCCGGAGTTGGCCGTCGCAGTGAAGCTCGTCCCCTCAAGGTAGTAAGACGAACCTGAAGGCGAAACTGAGCCGGCGTTACTGCCCGGTGACGCTATGTCAACCGTAACTAGGACGTAGCGGTCGTACCTTGCGGTTATGGACGCTGGGCTCGATGGAACTGTTATCGTCGCCGACTGAGAAGTGCTGTAGCCGGAAGTGCTAACCCAATTGTAGCGGGCGTCGTCCAAGTTGTACTTCTGGGACGGATACCCCTCCCTCGAATACACTAGGCTGTTCCAGCTGAAGTAGAGGCTTGCGCCTGGCTCCAGGTAAACCGTGACCGGCAGCTGACTGTAGCTGTACCACGTGTTGAACGGGCTGCCTAAGTATAAGACCATTGACGGGTAGCCGTTGAACCTTGCTCCAGAAGTCTTAACGGCGTCGAACGTGACTCCAACCTTGAAATAGGCTGTTTCAGTTATCGGGCCGTTCATTGTTATGGATGCTGGGTTGTTTGTTCCAGAGTATGATCCTGACCCTGAGCCGCTCCACCTGCTGAACTGGTAGCCGCTGTTGGCTACGGCTACAATCTGGACAGTTGAGCCTGCATCGTACCATCCGTAGATCGGGCTACTCACACCTGCCCCGCTTGGGCTGACAGACGTTGTCAAGTAGTACTGAGTCTTGTATGTGGCCGTTATTGAGCCGCCTCCAGCTGGAACAGTTATTGAGCCGCTTTTTGCCGTTGAAAGACCGCTTGTTGAAACCCACAGGTAGCGCTTTCCGCTCACGGTTGAGCCTACAGGGTCGTACCACGCGAAGCTATGCGAGGAGCCAACATCCCAAGCGAAGCTCTTTGGTAAGTCGCTGTATGAGTATGTGGTTCCGTCAACGGTTAAGACTGTTCCAGAAGCATCTGAGCTTAAGCCGCTGGCTGAGAATGTTACCGTGGCTACGCGTTGGAGCCTCATTGTTATTAAGCCTGCTCCGCTAACAGTAGCCGTTGTTGAGGTTGAAGTGGAAGAAGCCACGCTTACGCTTCCGCTGGTCTCCCACTGCTTGAACCTATATCCACTTGGAATAGTCTCGGTTGAAAGCGAGTATGAGCCCGCCGTAACGCTCGTTGAGCCGCCGTGAGAGTAGCTCTGGCTGTTGAAGACCAGAGTTGCACCGCTCACGGAGCTACCGGCGTCATTATAAACGTAGAAGTTAACCATGTATACTGGGGCGGTAACTGTGAGCGTGTGCGAGGTGGACTTTGAAACTTCCCCGCCCGAACCAGTCACTGTTATCGCGTAGGTTCCGGTCGGCGTCGACGTTGACGTGGTTATGGTCATGGCGCTTGTAGCCGTTGTTGATGTTGGACTGATCGTGACGGAGCTTGGATTAAAGGAGGCTGATGCGCCTGAAGGCAGCCCAGAGGCTGACAAACTTATGGTCTTAGAGTTTACGCCGCTAACGTAGGTCACAGTAACGGTGGCTGAAACGCTGCCGCCAGCTGGTGTTGAGCCGCTTGTAGGCGAAACTGATATGGAGAATGTGAAGAAGTTGGCGGTGACGCTCTTCGGCCCGTCCATAGTAACGGTGGCGGAGCTGCTTGTCCCGGTTAAAGACCCTGTCCAAGCGTCAAACGCGTACCCAGAGCTTGCTGTAGCCGTTAATGTGACGCTTGTGCCGGAATCGTAGTAACCGTCAGAACTTGATGGGTTTGCTGAAACGCTTCCGCCACCTGATGTGTTAACAGCAACCGTAAGCTGATACTGGAGTTTCATGTAGGCCGTAAGCGTTGTTGCGGCTGTGACTGAAACTGTTCTCGGATTGCTCGTTGAGCCGTCGCTCCACTGGGTGAAAACGTAGCGTGTTCCGGAGCTCGGGCTGTATGGCGAAACAACTTCAACTGTGTGGGAGCCGTAGGAAACGGTCACCTGAACCTTCCCGCTTGAGTCAGTCGTATATGAGGTCCCATCAACTTTGACCGTCACGCCTTGGATGCCTGTCGTGGTGCCACTTCTGTAGACATAAACTGTGAGCGTGTATATTGCGCCTGTAAATACTGCTGTTAAACTGTGAGGTGCGTTCATGTTTACGCTTATTGGGTTGCTTGTTGAGTAATCTGAACCGTCAAGTTGCCACTTGCTGAACGTGTAGCCTGCGCTTGCCTGAGCGGTTGCAGTAACGCTTGTTCCGCTGTCGTAGTAGCCGTCCGAGCTTGATGGACTGAGTGATACGCTTCCAGCGCCAGATGGAGAAACACTTACGGTTAGCAGGTACTCAGTATGATATGAGGGGTTGACGCTTCCCGAGCCTGAAACGGTTATTGTCCCGCTTGGCGGACTGTGGTTCGCGTAGCGCTTCCCGCTTGTCGTTGAGCTTACGTACTGCTGGTACGAGTAGCTGTGAGTTGAGCCGGAAGCCCACCAGAAGCTTACAGGCAAGCCTGAGTAAGCGTAATTGGTTCCGTCAACCGCCACAACGGTTCCGGAGGCGTCGGAGCCAAGTCCGCTTGCTGAGAAAGCCCACTGGTACTCGGTCGTGTAGGTTATTGATTGGCTTGTCTGGGACGGCACATTCATTGAGCCTGAAGCTGGCGAAGCAACATATCTGACGCCTGAACCTCCGGAAATCGGCGAGGAAACGCTCCATGAATAGGTTCCAGCCGGAATATCAGTGAAAGTTATGGTTGAGCCCGTTGAGCTTTGCGTTTGGCTTCCGAAGGTTACGCTCCAGCTTGTCCCGCTTGGCAGGCCTGTCTGGGTGAACGTCACAGTGTAGGTTGCCACTGAAACCGTCAAAGCGTAAGTTGTGGACTTTGAAAGGCCACCGCCAGACCCCGATATGGTAACTGTGTAGGTGCCGGTAGGCGTAGAGGATGAAGTTGAAATTGTCACTGTGCTTGTTGCTGTTGGCGAGCTCGGGCTTATCGTCACTGAGCTTGGATTAAAGGAGGCTGATGCGCCTGATGGGAGGCCTGAAGCTGAGAGGCTTACGGTTATGGATGAGCTGAAGCCTCCTGAAAGCGAAACCGTCACGGTTGCGGACACGCTGCCTCCAAGCGTTGTTGAGCCGCTTGCAGGCGAAACCGACATGGAGAACGTGTAGAAATAGGCTGTCTCAGTTATCGCGGCGCTCATGGTGATGGTGGCGGAGCTTGAGGTTCCAGAATAGGAGCCTGTTCCCGACCCAACCCACCTTTCAAAGGCGTAGCCTGAGGCGGCTGAGGCTGAAATTGGAATGGATGACCCTGAATCGTACCAGCCCGAGCTGGGCGAGACTGAGCCGCCTCCGCTTGAGCCAACCTGCATTGTCAAGTAGTACTGGGTCTTGTATGTGGCTGAGACCGTGCCGCCTCCGGAAGGAACGGTTATTGTTCCGCTTCTAGCCGTTGAAAGGCCGCTTGTCGAAACCCACGCGTACTGCTTGCCTGACCCAGCGCTTACCGGGTCGGACCACGTGAAGCTGTGAGATGAACCGACAGTCCAAGTGAAGCTTATTGGGAGCTGGCCGTAAGAGTAGCTCGAGCCGTCGACGGTTAAAACCGCGCCAGAGGCGTCTGAGCTTAACCCGCTTGCGGAGAATGTGACTGTTGCGGTCTGCGCTGCGGCGGACAACCTCATCGTTATTGAGCCGCTTCCGCTCACGGTTGCCGTGGTTGAGGTTGAAGAGGCTACGGTTACGCCTCCGCCGTTTTCCCATTGGCTGAAGCTGTAGCCGCTTGGAATCGTTCCTGTTGAAAGCGGGTAGGAGCCGGCTGCAACGCTTGTTGACTGGCCGTGCGAGTAGCTTGCTCCGTTGAAAACTATTGTGGCATCGCTCACAGCGCTTCCAGCGGAGTCCAGAATGTAGAAGCTGACTGTATAGGCTTGCTGCGTAACTGCGCCTGAAACCACAACTGGGAAGACGTTTCCGCGCTCAGTTTGGAGGCCGAGCCTGCTTACATCGCCGGTCAACGTTACAGTGAAGGTTTTGCTTTCAAGCGGAATTATCCTCATGGATTGCCCGGGGTTGCTTGGATCTTGGACTGGGATTGGGTTGAGGGAGCCATCAAGGTTTACGAGGAGGATGTAGGATATTGCCAACGGGACTTCGCCTGTGTTGTTGACGTTTAAAGTGACGGTTCCGGTGTTGGGGTCGTAGCTTAAGAGAGCTGCTTTTAGGTTCTCCCTCAGCTTCTCGGAGATTTCGCCAGTCGTCTCGGTTCCTGTTTTTGCGGACTGCATCTGAGTCGTGGAAATGTAGAGAAGCGCGGCTGTGAAAACGCTGATTAGCAAAATGGCTATCAGAACCGCAACTATCGAGCTGACCGCAAGCCTGCCCTTTAGAAGCTTACCCAATTAGACACCAGAAGGCTTTAAGCTGAAAGCTTTAAAATGTGAGGCATGGAAAAGGGGGGTTAGCGTCCCCAAACCTCGAACATGAAGTCGTATGGCGCCGACCATGAGGCGCCGCCGTCTCCGCTGACCATGCGACGGTCGCCACGCGTGAAGCCTCATAGTAATTGAGCCTGTTCCGCTCACCGTCGCTGTTGTGGAGCTTGAAGTTGAAGAGGCAACTGAAACACCTCCGCTGGTCTCCCACTGCTTGAACCTATATCCGCTTGGAATAGTCTCGGTTGAAAGCGAGTATGAGCCCGCCGTAACGCTCGTTGAGCCGCCGTGAGAGTAGCTTGACCCGGCGAAGTTGATGGTTGCGCCGCTGACGGCGCTGCCAGCGTCGTCATAGACGTAGAAGTTGATAGCGTACACCCGACTGCCAACGTGTAGAATGTGCTTTTAGATAGCCCGCCGCCTGTGCCTGTGATCGTTACCGTGAATGAGCCTGTAAGCGTTGAAGTGGTTATCGTCACAGAGCTAGTGGCCGTCGGCGAGCTCGGGCTAATCGTGACGGAGCTCTGGCTGCGTGGCTCCGCCTTGAACAGGCTACTTCTCCCAGAAAACGTTTCCAAGGGAGGTTACAACACCGACTTTCCAGTTTTCAGGGGTGGCTTGGGGAAGCGTTATGGAGGATGACGAGAGGAGCGGAACCGCGACGGGGTTGGAGAGCGGAACGTAGTTTGGGTTGTTGTCAGCTGGGTTGACGCGGAAAAACCCTATGACCACAACTGGAGTTGAGCCTTCGTTTGTGACGTTTACAAGCGTATTGCTCACTTGGACGACGGCGAGGCTTTCCCTAGCCTTGGTCGCCACAGCCTCGTTGGCATATTTCACACTCGTGTTGTATCGGTTTGACTCCATAACGACGATGCCTATACACGTCAGAACGATCATGAAGACGACTATTATGACTATGGCGCCGACAGCCACCGTCGCCTTAGAGGAAAGCCTTAAGCGAGTCAGCCTTGGAACTTCCAAATGAAAATGCCACCTTCAGCCGTTGTGAGAATTATGTCGAACTGGTTCTGACTTGGAGCAGGCGTTGCCGTCAACTCGACAAGCTGCTTCGAACCTATACACGGGACAGGCGTGTTTGTGCCGGCCTGCTTCATGTCGAACGTGTACTGGCCGGAACCCATAACATAGGTGGGTTCGGCGAGGTAAAGCTTGTCAGGCGTTGAGGTTTCGGAGCCGTAGTTGTAGATGAAGAGGTGGAGGTTTCCGCTTCCGTCCTTGTAAGCGTAGGTGAGGCTTAGGAGCTGACGTTGCCTCCTCTCAGCTGCTCTAATCAGATCAACCATGCTGAGCACTTGGCTCTGCGCCGTGCTCCTTCCGGCCATAACGTAGGCGACGGCCATAGCTATTGTTATCATGGCAACGAGGACGGCGCCTACGATTTCGCTTACGGCGCGCCTCCGAACAAATAGCCTGCTCACAAACTCACCGAAAAAAGTGAAAGCGAACACTTTAAAATGAAGGGTATGGAGCAAAAAGCAGGAAAAAGAGTGTCAGCCCGAACAGTATATTACAATGGTCTTTTCGAAGGTGCTTGTGCCGTCGCCTGCCTTAATTTTCACGGGATAGCTTTTGCCGACAGTGAAACCTGTCCCTATGTCGGCATCAGTAATGCTGTATGAGGCAAACGCACCTGGGTTCAGAGTCGCCGTTAAGATCTCCTTTCCATCTGTCGGTTCCTCTGTTCCAGAATCGTCCCATATGGATACTTTACAGGTCGTTATCGGCCTGTTACCTGTGTTTTTCACCGTTATGGAGAGAAGGACTCTCGACGGCGTTGCAGTTTTAACGAGGTCGCATGAAACGATGTCGACTTGCAAGGTAGAGCTTACGGTTCCGGCTGTGCTGAAGAACAGGTTGTATATGACTAGGCCTGCGGCGACCGTTATGGCTATGAGGATTATCGTCGCCAGCAACGGGCTTACGGCTTTTCTGTTTTTCACAACATTCATTTACGCATCACCTCGCTAACCGGTACAGACCACCGTCAGCGACTTGTCGAGCTTGCTGCCGTCGGACGCTGTTACGCTAATCGTGACGGGGTAGGATTGGCCAACGACTGGTTCTTTGGCGCCTGTTGGGAGCGTAGTGCCCGACGAGCTCCAAACCTGCCCTGGCTGCAGATTGAGGCTTGAGCCTGAAAACGTCCACGCGACCGGAGTTGTACCAGACGACGGCTCAAGGTACACTGTCACCGTGATGGAGCTTATCGGCTTGTTCCCCGAGTTCTTTATAGTGATGGAAAACAGCCTCGTTGACGATGTTTTCACCAGATCCATAGAGACTATCTGTATGTTCAGCTGAGAGCTCATAGTTCCGACTGAGCTGAAGAACAGGTTGTATATGACTAAGCCTGCAGCAACTGTTATGGCTATGAGGATTAAGGCGGCTAGCAGCGGGCTCACAGCCTTCCTGCCGAATGCCTTCCTTCTTAAACGCATCTTGTACTTCACCGCTAGCGTTTGCACGTGAGAACTTTAAAATGAAGGTTAAAGTGGAAACAAAAAGAGGGGGTTAAAAAGCCTGAAAATCAGCCCGTTTAGCCGTACCTGCACATTAAGCCAGTGGTTGTGATGAATGTGCTGCCGTCGGAGAACGTCGCTTCAATGACTACTGTGTAGGTTTTGCCGACAACATATTCCTTCTCTGGTTCTGCTGAGTGGGCGATGCTTTGACCGGGCTGTAGTCCGCCGGCTGGAAGGGTTGGCTCATAAGCTGCATCTTCACCGTTGAGCTTTATTTCCAAATCGGTCATTGGCTTGTTTCCGGCGTTCTTGACGACTATGCTGAAGTGTACGCCGTCTGCACTCTTTACTAGGTCGGCTGTTTCGACGGACACGAGCGCCTTGGCTGACATGGTGTTGGATGTGCTTGTGAAGATGCTGTAGACGAGCAGGCCGCCGACCACTGTTATGGCGATGAGGATTATCGTCGCAATCAGGGGGCTGATGCCTCTAGAGCGTTTCGCCATGGCCTTCATAACGGTTCTCCGCATGGCTTGAGCGTGAAAACTTAAAAATGACAGGCATGAGACCAGTCGATTTTAAAGTTTTGGCGCTGAAAGCTTTGAGGTTTAGGGTTTGACGAACACCGTGAAGTGCCCAAAGTGCGGCGCAATTGTCCATATGCCAGTTAAAAGCTGGGATGTCAAGCCGAAGAGGGGAGGGGCAGCCTTCCACGTCAGCCTTTATGAATGTCCGAAGTGCCTTAAACGCTGGACTGAGAAGAGGAGATTGAGCGCGCCCGCCTCAAATCGTCGGGAGTAGCCAATTTTCGCGGGGAAATTCTGTTGCTCGGCTACGCTTTAGCGCTTGCAGTTCTGGCCTACGCGTCTTACAGCGACGTTAAGACACGTGAGGTTTCAGACTTCGTCTGGTTTATAGGCTGTCCAGCCGGCTTGGCCTTAAGCCTCTTCGAAGCCTTGACAGGCGGGGTTTCCGCTACGGCGCTTCTCCTTTCAGCAGGCTTGTCGGCCTGCCTTGCGGCGCTCCTCTTCCGCCTCGGGCTTTTCGGAGGCGCAGATGCGCTTGCGCTTCTCTTCCTCGGCTTAACAGTCCCAGCCTACCCGGAAGGGTTGCCGCTTCTGGCGGATCCATTGCCGCTGCCTTTCCTCGCAGCTCTCTGCAACGCCGCGCTGTTGAGCCTCGCCTGGCCACTCGCCGTCTTCGCCTTAAACGTCGCCGACGTGTTGAGGGGGAGAAACCCGTTAAGGGATGTTGAAGTGGACTTCTGGGGGATAGTTGCGCTCATGTTCACCGCTAGGAGGGTCAGCCTTGAAACGCTCACGTCGGGACTCCACTACTTCCCAGCCGAGAAGCTTGTGGAAAATAATGGAAGGCTCGTCAGGATCCCAGTCTACTTCGTTAAGGCCGAAGCGGATGTGGCTACAATAACAAAGCAGATGGTTGAGCGTAGGGAGCTGTACGCGGAAGGTGTGCTTGCCTCGCCGACGTTGCCGATGGTCGCCTTCCTGGCTGCGGGTTTGGCTTTAACCCCCTTCGGCAACATGACTCTCCAGGCGGTGCGCCTCCTAGCCGGGCTGAACTTTTAACGTTTCAAGGTTTAGGCTTTCAGGTGGTTGTTTGGAAGAAGAGTTCTACATGATTGTTGGGAAGGTCGTCTACGGCGGGTTGGATGGCGAGGGAAACGTCCACATCATACTTAAGAACAGCAGCGGAACATGGGCTGAGCTTGCAGCGAGGTTTCTGAAGTCCGTAGAAGGGAAAGTTGTGAAGGTTAAAGTTAGCCTCTGGAACAAACGCTCAAAACCTCCTTTTTAAGTTCTCACGTGGAAAGCTATCGGTGAGAACGGTGGCGAAGTTCAAAAGACTAAGAAGGTTTGCGTGCAGGCTTAAGGAAGCCGTGTTGCTGGCTGCACGGGAAAAGCTTAGCCCGTTGTTTACGGCGATAGCGCTGATGAGGGCAAGAAGGGAGGAGGAGGTTTCAGTAGGCTACGCTGGAGTGGCTTCATGCATAATGGCTGGCATAATCATGGCGATCGCGAAGCCCCTTGCAACATGGATTACAGGGATAAATGTTGATAACCCACCTGCAGGCATGGAGCAAATAGCGCCCATGATCTCAAAGCTTCTAACTTTGATTACATACCTCGGCGTTGTGCTAATGGTTTTGGGCATAATTTGGGCCGGCATAAACCTTGCCAGACGCAGAGAGGACTAGGCGCTTCCTTAAAGTCCTGAAAATAGGCATAGCGGTTGCGCTCGTAGGCTTCGGCTTACCAATCCTTCTGTGCCTGTCCTCCATTTTCGAGCTTGCCGGTTCAGCCTTCTTCCCATTTTGGCTTTTCAGTTTCGCTTTTGACGTTTACACTACGTGGCGCTTCTACACAGACGACCCGGGCAAGTTCGAGAGCAGGGAGCTAAGCGCCACGTTTAAGAGGCTGAACGTGAAGCTCGGCTTCAAAAAGGCCGTTTTAGCTTTCGCCTTCACGGTGGAGGTTCCGGCGGGGCTTTTAATATCCTTCGCCGGCGCCCCGGCTGTCGCTGGAACCATCGGAGTCCGCTCAACTGCGGCCTGTTTAGCGGCCGGCTTCGGCCTGCTCGGCTTCATCCACCTCTACGCGGCCGTGAGGAACCTGGCAATTGAGGCGTCTGAGAGAAGGCGCCCATAGCCTCAACTTTTAAGCTTTGGAGAGTTCAGCCTTTTGGGATGAAGGTTTTGAGCGGAGAAAACGTCGTCTGGTCTGGGAAGCCGACGGTTCCAGCGTTCTACGACGCCCTTGTAGGGGGAACGCTGCTCGTCGCAATCTCAATCGTTCTCCTTGCAACCCCGCTTTCGGCGATAGCTTGGCTTTCGGCGTTAGGCGTTGTCTGCGGCGCCATCCTCTTTTCAAAATGCCGCCCCTCTAAATTTTGTGGTGTGATTGCGAAATAAAAGTCGGCTCTTGTTCAAAAAAGTGTAATAGAAGTCGTATCTTACCTTAATAAAGTAGGAAAGGCAGGCTATTATGAAATTTATAAGCAGAATTTTGTTGTTAGCAGGCAGACTTTCGCCAGTTTGCTCAAGGAATTAGAGGATATGGGTTTAGTAAGTGGAAAAGTGATTGATGGACGACCGCCAAGGGTGGAGTACAGCCTAACGGAGAAAGGTAAGGAAATAGCGAAGATTTTGGATGAACTTGATGAAATCTTACAAAAATAGATTTTAGCATGAGGATTGGAGGAAACTTTAACCTCAAAGAGTTTTTTATCTGTTTTTATCTGCTGTACATCCATGTTATGTATTCGTTTGTTGAGGTGAATGTTTTATCAAGATAGTCGGAAAAGATTCTGCTGACGTAAACATCGCTTCCCATGTAAGGTTTCCAATAGTTTAACCAATTGTTGATTTCTGTGGTTATGTCGTTGAATGCTATGTTCCCCCAGATGTCGTGGCTGTAATATTTTCCAGCGGGATCTAAAATTACGAGTTTATATCCTGGGACAGGCATTTGGACCGCCATATGTCCCAGTGTGGAGTTTACTATGATTATGCATTCAACAGGGTATTTCATGCCACTGTAAAATCTTATCATTGAGCATAGAAGTATTGCCATATCTTCGCAGTCTCCTTTTCTAAGGCTTAATGTTTCATTTGGGAACTGCCACATTTCATTAAAAAAATGTAAATCTCCAGACGGATCATTTGGAAGCATCGGATATAAACCGTCATATCTGTATTCTATGTTGTCAACAACCCATGTGTACATGGCTTTAACGTCATTCCAATATTCATTCCAATCAGATGGGTTACTCCACCCTCCAGTGATAGCATAGACAATGTCACGAATAGCTTGATCCTGAGGGGTTATGAAAGGCTCAACGTTGACCTGATCCCATCTCTGGTTCACCTTATCCCTCAAATTTTCATAAGCAGCCACGTAGGCTTGAAGAGTTGCAACTATTCCATTTAATCTGGTTATTTCGCCTTGCAAAGATGCTATCTGAGAATTTAATGAGGCTATTTGGGACTCATAATATGTTATATTTCCTTGCAACCATGTTTGAGTTTGGGCTAAGAGAGTCTTGTTACCTTCAAGCCAGAGGCTAAGCTTTTCCTTCTTTAACTCCAATGAATTGAGTAATGTCATATTTCCTTGGAGCCAAATTTGAAGTTGGCTTATCTGAGAATCTTTAGTTGCTATCTGTGAATTCAGTGAAGAAATTATGTTGTCTTTTTCTCTCATTTGCGAATTTAATGAGGCTATGGTATTGTTCTTATCCGACATTTCCAATTTTAACGCTGAATTTTCATCCTTTAGACTTTCCACCTGCGAGCTAAGCAATGACATCTGTCTATTAAAACTGTACACGCTTCCAACAAGGAGAACCAGCAGGACAATGCATGTTATTCCAAGTGCAACAACCACTCTTCTACTAACAACTTTCTTCTCACTCATTAATATCGCCAATTTCAGCTTATCCAAGTGCTAAGCATTTTAACCTTTTTCATCACCAACCGTTTATAAGGATAGTTAAACGATGCTTGGATTCATGATTTTCATTCTTGCGCAATAAATCCTAATGAGGTGACTAAAGCTGTTCATTGAAAACATTTAAAGACCTTCAAAAGTTGACTGGAGATAAAGTCTACAAAGGATGGTTCTTCAAACAAGGACAAGAAAGAGAATTTAAGGTTACACGTAAGGAGCAGATACCCTATGCAATGGAATTAATAAAACAATCTTATGACATTAATGGAGAAAGAAATGAAATGGAAAGTTTAACCTCAAAGACCTGAACTGCACTTAAATCCAGAAATTGATAAAAATTTCCCTAAAGTTACCTAAGGAAAAATAAATAATTAAGAAAACTGCTCGATTGGAAATTTCAACTTTATTTCTCTTGTCCTTCCCTTATCTTTTCTAACATACTTAAGCCCAGTTAACCCTTTACTCTCAAGGTTATTCAAGTAATAATCAAGGCTTCTCTCGCTTATGGCTAAACTCCTCCTTCTAATCTCTCCCTCCATAAAGTCAATGGAAACTTTTACTCTCGTTCTATTGTGCTTGACAAACTTTATGCATCTTAAAAATCCTAATTGTTGCGCTTCTGCTCCTCCTCAACTAGGTAGCTTTCTGGAAGAAATCCCTTCATCCTATCTATGTTCCAGCCCTTTCCTTTCATCAATGCAAAATCGCAGTCTCTTGTAAACCTTGAGAAAGGTATGAAAGCTCTTAAGGCATAACCACCAATCATTATTAGCTCAGGATCTGTGAAGCCTTTAGTTTTCTCTGAAAGAAACAGTAAGCTGTTTAAAATTTCTTCCTCCCTTCTCTTCATTAGGTCTATGGCTTTAGGCAAACTCAACAACCTTCTCCACAGCTTCATTTACCAACTCTCTAACATCAGCCTGCTTTACCTCAGCAGCTTTAAACTTGAAAACCTCTCTACCAAAATGCTCATTGAACAAATTGCACCCAAATTTTATCAAGGTCCATGCTCTCAAGTTTGTTTTAGATACTCTTTTCCATCTCCCCAAATTTCTCAACTTATCGAAATTGACTTCCTCTCTTCTAAAGTATAAGGCTGCGAAAGCATCTATGAAAGACCATTCAGCCAAGCAGTTAACTATGCAAGATTCTAAACTCTCAACGAATAAGCCATCAACCTTCTCATACTCATAGGGGATTTTCTTGTGATACTCGACTTCAAAGTCCCAGCCCATACTCTTAGCGAAAGCTTCTAAAGCCTTTTTGTAGGATTGGCTGTTAACAGCTAAGCGGAAAACATCTCGATGAATGAAATCATAGTTCCATATGCTCGCAGCTGTCTGCTTGATTATCACCTTAAAGCCCCTATCTTTTGCTAAGAAATCCCAAGCATCCCTATAGCTTGTTGGAATCCAGTACCAACCCCAAGCTATGCGCCTTATTCCATTGCTTTTACCCAACCTGTGCAAGTACTCCTTAGCTCTTGGGTGAATTTTTCGTATAGAGCTTAAGCTAAACAAGCTTCCAGACCATTCTTTTGCCAATCTAGCTTTGAACATATCTAAATACATGAAGTCACCTTTAATATAATTTTGGCACGTATTAATTTAAAAATTCTGTGCCTACTTAACGAGATTAGAATCCTTTGGCGTTAAGTAGATGTTCACAACGCCTCCTCTTGTTTCTTCTATTCTCTCCATTCTCAAGTCAAGCTGAGGAATTTCCTCCCCTTTGATCGAATTTAGGAATTCGTTTAGTCTCTCAGCTTCGGATGTAAAGTCTTTGCCTTCTAGGCTTTTTCTCAAGCATGTCTGAAATTGGGTGAAGGCTTCTAAGTGTTTTCCTATTGCTGGATGCCATTCTACGGCTCCGCATGGCTTAATCTTCTTCCAGCTTGCCTAATGATCGTTGGGTGACGTCCTCTCCACGGCTAAACAGTAGATCAAAATTTTTGAGGGATGAGCCCGTAGTTTAGAGTTATGAAGCAGGAAAAAATTTTCAGCTACGGACTCATCCCTCGAGGCAGTGATAGGGCAAAGGCTTACTTATATTTTAGGGAGTGGGCTGATAGGCTTTTCGAGTTTAAGGGCGTTAGGTGCGGCGGGAGTGTT
>Ga0080004_1128003_pt1 | contig 15967 bp, 9 predicted proteins | sample WasSprMetagenome_FD_69207 | JGI IMG/M metagenome (GOLD analysis project Ga0080004, IMG submission 69207) | Sulfidic aquatic microbial communities from Washburn Spring, Yellowstone National Park, USA - WS (SPADES assembly) (version 2) | ecosystem: Environmental > Aquatic > Thermal springs > Hot... | reverse complement strand
GGCGATCGTCGGCTTCGGCGAATATGGCTCTGGAAAAACTTGGACTTGTTATAAAATATTTCATGATTTAAAATTAAGAGATGTCTATCTGACTTATGTTCCTTTACGTATTTATAGAGATAAGAGAGGTCAGTATAAACAGACATTAAATAGCAGAGGAGTGGCATCTTTAATTGCAACAGCAATTGCTGAGGCTTTGATAACTCCACAAACTTTAAATAATAATGTTTCAGAGGTTCTCACAAACGCTCTTAATATAAGTGGTTTTAATATTAATAGAAGACTTGAAGAAGTTTTAAAAGATTATAATGCTCTTCTTAAAAATATGCGAAGATATCATGTAGTGTTACTAGATGAGTTTGATAATGGTGTTGAAAGTATTGATGATATAGAGGCGCTTGTAGATGCCATATACACATTCAGAGACATATTTGATAATGATGGATCTACAAGAATAAGTTTAGTAGCTTTAATGGCTCCTATACCAGCTGCAAGATTAGGTCCTGAATATGTTAACATTCCTGTCTATAACGTTTTTGAAGATCGTTTTATAAATAGAGCAACTATTACTCCAGGACCTTTCAGAGCTAAGATATTATTAGGAGTGAATCTAAACAAAGAATATAATGTCATGTCTATGCTTAAAGATTTCGTGGCAAGATCTATAGATGTTGTTAGACAAAAGTTTAATATAAATATCAATATTGAGAATATAGATGAAGCTATAAGATTATTAGCGAAAATATGGCCTACAATGAGATGGAGCAAAGATATATTAATAAAAGCTTTGGCTGAGGCAATTACAGCAACATCTGTGACACAACAAGTTAATCTCTTAAAATATGTGTATCAAGCTCTAATGATATCTTTAGATTTAAATAGTCCTGGAGATATAGAGAAGATTTTTATCGATGGCAAATGGAGTTATATAGGTAGATATTCAACAGCTAAATTACAAGAGTTTAGTGAAAAAATTTTAAAAGATGTCTGCAGACATGAGTGTACTGCAGAATGTTATGATAAAAGAGAGGAGCCAGGTTTTCTATCAATATTTTGTAGAGTTAATCGAATGATTAGTAGAAGAGGAGGTGGAAGAGAGATTTTGTCTAAAAATATTGTGATATGGTTGAGACTTAGCGATATTGTTAAAGATGAGACTATTGCAAAAGCTAAAAACATATTTGGTGATAATTATATAATTCTTATGGCTCCAGATCATGTTAAAATAAGATTTGTCCCGAATAATACATTAAAAGTTATCAAGCTCTCATCTCCACTTATATATTATCTACTTACAGCTGGAGAGAAAAATATAGATCCTATGCTAAGAAGAGATTATGAGAAGGTTCTTGATGAAGAGATTAGAAAGCATACCCCATCGCTTACTATATCATTAGGTGAACTTTTTGCCTAAAACTTCTAGAAGACATAAGGTCTCTAGTCCTGATAAAGTTTTAGAAAGTATCTTCACTAAAGTTATAAAAAGAGATGGAAAGCTTACAAGTACTAAAAAGAATAGATTAAAATATCATATCGAAATTATGAAAACTCTCTCTGAACATTTAACAGGATTTAAACAAGGCATTTATTCAACAATATATGTGCCTCCTTTATATCCTCTTGAAGGTTTTGAATATCATTTGATACCTATAATAAATAGCTATAACAAACCTGAAGATATATACATAAGATTTACTAATTTATTAAAAGAGTTGCAAGAACTTAGAGAGCCTCTTTATACTGAGGGACATAAAAAAGCAGCTTTAAAATGCATTGAAGTTGCCAAGCCTATTTATGGAGAGAAAGTATATTCTTTTGTAAACAAATACGTGAATCTCAATAAAACAGTTTTAATAGATATAGTGCGGAAACTTATTGAAAACAATTCTATAGCTGGATGCACAAGTGCTATTGAAGAAGTTTTTGAAGAAGAAAATTATGGCGAGATATATAGATTATGTAAAAAAATAAAATTAGGAAAAAATAAACATGATATTTTTAGGAGAAGAATTATTAGTCTTGGCAGAACATATGATGGCATATTAATATTTCTTGGTGTAGCTTCTAATTATGAACCTGCTAAAACTATTAGAGAAGAACATAGAAGTTATCTTCTGTTACGCACACCATTTACAAGAGCATTTATTAATGTGATGCTTAGAAATATTCAAGTTGAAGATTATGTTGAGGCATATAAAGATTTTATAGAATGTGTTGTTAAAACATATCCTAATTCTGCAGAATATATTGCTTCATATTGTGGTGAGTTGTTAAATAATAAATGGAGACATATAGGTGTAGAAAGTGAATATTATCTTAATAAAAATATTATAAAAGCTCTTTATGCAATGATTAATGAGCTCTCTAGTAAAATCTTTCATTAAAATTTTATCATCCGATTGATCTTTTTATTGTTATAAAGATTTGAGAAATGAGCATAATCTGTGAGAGAAATAGATAATGTCGAGAAAATCAGCAAGATAAAAATCATAGCCATACAAACGTATCATCCAACCTACCAAATAAAAATTAAAAAAGATAAAGGCTGACGAGACCTCCCGAGGAACATAGATTACAGACAGACCATGACAATAACATTTGTCGCGATCTATATAAAAAGATCTGGTAAAGATCTATAGGAGACAGCTGTGACTAGTTAAAAAGCCGCTTTCGAGTGGGTCTGCGGATCTTCGGGCATCCCCTGTCACTTATAATATGGGGGGAAGCCCCCGCCGGGGGACGGGGACAATGATTCAAAGGATCTGATGAAGATGTAGCTACAACTTTGTCAGAACCCCAAAATTGGGGATCAGAGGAGATATTGCAAAAGATCCTTCCTCGGCGATCAAGCTTAACGAATTAGATCATAGCAACCGACTTTAGAAAGCTGCTTTCTCTTCAGAGATCTTTTTGAATGAGAATGTTTCTCCTGAACTTCTTGATATTCTTTCGATCTATGGGGAGGATCAATTGGAAGAAAACAGATCAAATGATCCTTCAGTAGATCGATAGAGAGCTAATCCTCCTAGGAGGGTCTTCGTAAAGATCCTAGGAGAAAACCTGAGAGCCGCCAGGTCTTCATCTGGGATCATCTGATTAGGATTTATCTCCGGCCCGTAGATTTAAAGGTCTGAAGAAAGATCCGATGAGAGGATCCTTCCGGCGATCGACAGGGTTACCCAGTCGATCGCTAGAGGGATCTTTTCTTTCGGCGACTGACCATAGATCTGTGGGTCTGGAAAAACAAAAGTTGCTTTTTCTCTGTACTGTACAGAGAGGATTTTATTTTAACAATATGAAATAAAAAGCTGCTTTCTGCCTATGGATCCTACCTAGGTCCTCAGATGATTCACAGGCGTGTTTTTGATCTATGGAAAAAATTTGTTACCCTATCGATCTATGAGACCTCAGAAGTGGGATAAAAATAAGAGATCATGTTTCTAATGGGGGCGGGAGCGAAAAACAAGAATCATTATCACGAGGCCGGAGAAAGGATCTTTTTCTCATGGATAATGAGAAAAACGTGTTGATCCCGATAGTCCATAAATCTATGGATTATCTTACAACTGAAAGCTTTGCCCTTTAGGGCGGGGGAGGAGGTCAGAGGCATAGGTAGAGCTGTACCCCTTAAAAGAGGCTTGTTGGCATGTGCTATTGGAAAAGATGGTTAAAAGAAAAACATATTTATAATTTAAAATTAATTAATTTAGCTAGGGGGTTTGATGAAGCCTTTAACTGATCCAAATCACATCCTCCACTCTATATTGATGCTCACCATTTTATTAAGCCCTATACTCTATATAGTCCATCCTCTGTTCTCCCTGGCGGAGGGTGTAGGGATATCGCCCCCGGAGATCCAGAATGTCAGCATAAATAGGGATAAGATCTATAGGGGGCTCCAGACCCTAAGCATTGTAGCCAACATCACGGATAGAACATATGATCCATCCGAGCTCAGGGTAAGTGTTGAGGTAGAGTTCTCCAACGGACTCACCCTGAAGAAGGCCATGGTGTACCTCCCAGATGCAAAGATCTTCGACATCAGAATACCCATACCGGAATCTGCGGGCATGGGATCTGCTGAGGTGAGGGTAGTCGCCGTAAACCCATCCCTGTATAACGCCACGTATTCCACAAAGATATATGTATTAGATCATAGGCCCGTCATAGAGCTGAGGGAGGAGGCGAGGAGGGCCATTAGCCAGCTAGATAGCCTCGCATTCATCGCAAGCCTTGTTGGGATCAACACCTCGGATATAGCTAGAAGCATTGGGGAAATAACGAGGATATTCAGCGATGCAGAGATCGCCTTAACAGTATTAGAGGACGTCGATAGGAGCATAGAGCTCTACAGGCAGGTGATAAGCCTAGCCACATCCAATTTAAGCGTGGTGAACTCAAGCATCAGGGCTTACATATCGATCCAAAGTAGCATATCTGACATATCTAACTCCTATAAGGTCTATGAAGCATTGCTCGACCTGCTAAGGCTCCAGATGCGAGGCGCCAATCTCTCTACACCACAGGCCATCCTAGAAGCAGTTAGGGTGCAGATCAACACAGCCAACATGCGCCTAAGCGAGGGGCGATACGCAGAGGCGATCCTCTTCATAAGAAATGCCTCCACACTATTAGACACCCTCGCCCAAAGCATCCAATTAGCGATCCAAGACTATAACAGGAGATTATACGAAGCATCCATGCTAGGGATCAGGTATAGCAATGCAACCACATACTACTACACAGCCCTGGCAAGGGTGCAGGCATTAAAGGCCCTCGGAATATCCTCCCAAAGCGTCGAGCAGCTGCTGGACAGAGCATATGCATCGTTGCTTACCGCAAGCAGAGGACTCTCCGAGGGCGCCCTCCAGGAAGCAAACAGCTGGATCGTCAGCGCTGAGGGGAACATCTCGCTAGCAATATCGCTGATGGATTCAATGGCTAGGGATCAGGCAAACACACTCTACAACCTATCTAGGGAGCAGCTAGACATATTATCAAAAAGAATGTTCAAGCCAGACACATCATACATCGAGAACCTCTTGAGGATCTCGAGGGAATCGATGAACAGAGGGGACTACATAGCAGCTGTCGCATACCTAAACACAGCCTACCAGGAAGCCCTAAGGCTGCAGAAGATCTCATCAGACACGGAGGCAGCATTCATAGTGGGCATTGTAGTGATCGCTGCAGGCATAATCTCCGCAGCAATACTGCTCATCACAGGGAGGAGGCGCGGCACATAACACATAGACCGGGTATCCGGACATAGCTAGATAACCTATATAGGCTAGTAATATTGGTGGCCCCATATGACCTATAGCATAGTAGCCTACGACCCCGACACAGGAGATCTAGGGGTGGCGACCGCCAGCAAGTTCCTAGCAGTAGGGGCAGTGGTTCCCCACGCAAAGGCCCGCGTCGGCGCCATAGCCACACAGGCATATGCAAACTACCTATTCGGCCCCATGGGGTTAGAGATGCTCTCCAAGGGCATGGACCCCCAAAGCGTGATCTCGAAACTGCTAGACGGGGACCCGTATAGGGAGAGTAGGCAGATCGGCGTTGTAGATGCTATAGGGAGGGTCGCAGCATACACCGGAAGGCTATGCATAGAGTGGAAGGGGCATAAATTCGGTAGACACGTAGTCGCCCTGGGGAATATCCTCAAAGGGGAGGAGGTGCTGGAAGCAATGCTACAGAAATTCGAGGAGACGGAGGGGGAGCTCGTAGACAAGCTCTTAGCAGCCCTCGAGGCAGGGGATAGGGCTGGGGGAGATAGGAGGGGTAAGCAGAGCGCAGCAATCCTAGTAGTTAGGGAGAACGGGGGCTTCCTGGGATATGGGGATAGGTATGTAGATCTTAGGGTGGACGACCACCCAGAACCTGTTATCGAGCTCATAAGGATCTTCAGGCTATACGATTCAACACGTCTCATAAGGCCAGGGTCGAGAGACATAATCGCACTACCAGCAGCAGATGTCAAGGCCCTAAAGCAGACCCTCAGCAAACTAGGATATTACAAGGGGGAGATAGATGGGTATATAGATAGGGAGTTTGCACAAGCCCTGGTGACGTATCTACAGGATAGGGGGATAGCGTCGATACCCTACATAGATGCCTCGACGATCAAGAAACTGATAAAGGAGGCAAAAAATGCGTAGCGGCCCGCTAGAGAGGGGATCGTCGCTCCCCAAGATAGTGAAGCATTTGAAACCAATACTCACAACCATAAGGGATACTGCGAAGAGGCCTATGGGAAGGGCCGGCCTGGCAATAATAGCTATCTATGCGCTTATGGCGCTCGTAGCCCCATACATAACATACAACGACCCCGTGAAAGACCTAAACCTAGCATCAGATATGGCTATGCCGGAGTGGATAACCCTCTTCCCGGGATACTCCAGCCTCCCAAGGAACACTATATATAACTTTGAGCCGGCTAAGTGGGAGTTAAGGAATGTAAGCAGGGAGAGTACCTATGAGATCAGGGTGGATAGAGGTAGCGATATACTAACCATTAGGCTGAACAGTCTGGAGAAACCCACGCCAGGGACATCAAAACAGGGCAGGGCTCTGCTAGATATGGAGCAGGAGTTCGAATACAGCTACAGCCCTCCTAAGAGCTTCATCTTAACAGTCAGGATAAACCTCACATACACAGGGCTTAGTGAGAAGCTGAGGTTTACAATATATATCAGCAATGGCACAAACAAATACATACTATACGACACAGGCTATATATATAGCGGATCGATATCCAAGTGGCAAAACCCCCTCCTAATCAGCTCCGACTTCCCTCAGATTAAGGAGCTGAACAACATATCGATCAAAGAGAACCTGGCGAAGATGGTATTCTCAAATCCAGGCGATTATAGGATAGGGCTCTTTATCGAGATCTCCCCAGAGGAGACTGGGGAGGGAGGGGCGAGAACCCTGGGCACCATAGCTATAGGCAATGTCACTCTAAAGATACCTGGTCTGGTATACGGCATACTGGGGACAAACTATGTGGGCGCCGATGTGTGGTCCCAGTTCGTATGGGGGATTAGGCAGTCGCTGTTAGTAGGCATCATAGCCTCGACAGTCTCAGTAGCTATCGGGGTTCTCTTCGGTGTGCTAATAGGATACTCAGGCAGGACTTTGCGCGAGGTGCTTCTCCTCCTCATAGACACAATATACTTATTGCCCCTCCTACCCATAATCCTAATAACCCTAGCAGTGGCTGGGAGGAACATATATGTGGTAGCAATGCTAATAGGCCTCCTAACATGGGCGGGGCTGTCCAGGGAGCTGGGCAACTGGATGCTATCGCTTAGGGAGAGAGAGTATGTTAAGGCGGCAAAGGCCCTCGGAGCCTCACAGTTATATATACTACTCAAACACGTCCTACCATTCACAGCCCATCTGATAATATTCGCATTCATAATAAGGATCCCGTTCTCCATCCTTCTAGAGGCAGGGCTAAGCATAATAGGGTTCGGAGATCCATTCCAACCATCATGGGGTAAGATGATAAACGAGGCCCTATCGGGAGGGGCCTTAATATCTGGCGCCTGGTGGTGGATCGCACCCCCGGTAATAGGGCTGGTATCCCTATCGGCGGGCTTCGTATACCTAGGGTACGCCCTAGACGAGATCCTCAACCCAAGGCTTAAAGAAGGTAGGCATGAATAGGGCGGTACAAAAAGTATATTAGCTGCTGACGGCACTTAAAAATGAGGTAGCATCTATGACCTCCACACCCAAGATACCTATGGTTTTTCTGACGAGGAGGACATTTCACAGCACAGCAACAGCCATAATCACATTACTACTGATAGTCTCACTAGCATTTCATAGCACCAGCAACACCTTTGCTCAGCAGCAGAGCGTGACCCCCAAGGCGCCTAATATCGATGTAAAGGAGGTCCTAATAGTACCAGACTACTCAGTTCAGCTCCTGAAGTTCGAGGCAGGCGAGATAGATATGGTGACAGTCCTTCCAAAAGATGTTGAGAGGATAACTAAGAATAGGCCGGACGCACAGATAATCTATATAAGGTCAATACACCTAACGCTGGGGCACCTATCGTTCAACGTCAGGGAGTATGTTGGGGGCAAGTGGAATCCGTGGAGCATCAAGGAGCTAAGGCAGGCAATGGCTCACCTGATAAACAGGGACGAGATCATAGCCATGTCACCCCTACAAGGCGTCGCCGAGAAGTCAACCACAATAGTTAGCCACAGATATGGAGACTGGGTCAACCCAGATCGGGCTGCCGTGGACTTCGAAATCAGATATCCATACAGCCTTGAAAAAGCTAGTGAGCTTCTGGACAAGGCTGGGTTTAAGAGGGGGCCCGACGGGTGGAGGAGGGATCCTAGGACGGGGGAGATTTTAACGCTTGAGATAGCAGTCCTGCCAGAATCGGTTCAGCCCGTCTATTACTATATAGCACTTAAGTATAAGGAGAATGCCGAGAAGGTCGGGGTTAAGGTTAATATAAAGACCATGTCGATCAGTGAGCTCATCACGGGGATCCTCTCGAGAACGCTACAGTCATGGCTTCTAGGATACTACTATGGCGCATACCCAACATACTACTACTACAACTACCACTCAAAGGAGGATAGATGGGTTGATGGGAAGCCAGAAGGCATCAACTACTTCGGCGTCAGGAACGAGACCCTAGACTACTACCTAGATAGATTCCTATACACCCTAGACATAAACGAGGCTAAGAGAGCCTTCTGGAAGGCTCAGGAGATACTGACAGACCTAGTTCCGACCATACCGTGCTACCTACCGATAGACATCATCGCAATTGCCGGCAAGTGGAAGAACATAACATTCTACTATGCACCGCCATACGATAAGCCTGTAGACATATACGATCCAGAGAACCCCAACACGATACTCTTCGACATGAATATATACGATGAGAAGAAGCCCATTGGAGGTAGGTTCGTCGACGTGGTAGCGGGCTTCTCAGCATTAAACCCGCTGACAAGCATACTACTGGCAGAGAACATCCTCGAGAACTACATATATGACCCGCTGACAGTTAGCAACCCAAACAACATATACGATGTTAAGAACAGGGTAAAGCTCCTAATAGAAGACTGGAAGGTGGAGCCTGTGGTGTTAAGGGATGGATCTAATGGGACCAAGCTTACAGTGAAGCTGAAGAAGGATGTGAGATGGCATGACGGAGTCCCAATGACAGTATATGATCTCGAGTGGACCATAATGGAGGCCGGCGTTAAGAGAAGGCTCTTCTGGGCCTACCCAGAGATGGTAAGGCAGCTGGATTCAATAAACATAATAGATCCATATACTATGGAGATATATGTTAAGGGGAGGTCGTGGCTATACGAGATCAACCTGCTCACATTCAGACCCGTGCCCAGGCACATATGGTCGAAGCTTCCAGACCTAACAGTCGACCCCTCTAGGGAACCCCACCCATCTGTGAAGGGCCTAACCCTAATGACGGGCAATGGAAGGTGGATCTTGAAGGAGTATATCCCGGGGACGAAGCTCGTCTTCGTGTGGAACCCCCAGTACCACTTCAAGAACGAGCTTAAGAAGCTATATATAGACGTAGTCGGCTATAAGAGCGAGGTGTTAGAGGGTGAGAGGCTCTCGATAACTCTTAAGGTGAGGGACTATCTAAACGCCTCTGTCAGGAATGCGAGGGTTGTGGCAGTTGTTGAGGGGCCTATAAGGGCTGAGTATGAGACGTCGGCTGTAGATGATCTGTATAAGCTGGATCTGGGGCCCCTCCCGGCCGGCAGGTATAGCGTTAGGATCAGCGCTTCCTACCCCATAGAATATGGATCCCTCTCAGGCTATAGGGAGCTCACTCTCAACGTGAGAGCTACCGGGGTAGGCGTAGGCGCAACCTACACAGCCACACCTACGGCGCCTACGCCTCAGACCCCGACCCAGACTGTCGCTGGCGGGGCGCAGACCGTGGCAACCGCGCCCCAGCCCCTCCCAACCCCTGCTAGATATGCTCCCGACAATTCATTGGTGTATGTGTTGGCAACTGTTATAGGAGGTGTGATAGTGGCTAACGCAGTTATCATCTCAGCCAGGCTTAGGGGTAGGTGAGTTGCCTAGTTTTGCCAGGTATCTGGCCTTCAAGGCTCTGAACAGGTTTTTTCTTGTAGTTGTTGTGCTAATTATAGAATTTATTATATTAAGGGTCTTACCCTACATAGTATATGGCTTCGACCCCGCCATAATGATTGTTAAGCAGGCTGAGCAACAGGCTGCTAGGAAGGCTGATATAGATGAGTTTATAGAGAGGTTCGGGCTCGGCAGACCTCTATTCCCAGATCAGTTTATATACTACTTCACTAAGATGCTCCAGTTCGACTTCGGAATATCTTTTAGGACTAGGACCCCCGTGTTTAAGGAGATCGTGGAGCGGATACCTAACACGGTTATCCTGCTCGGGCTATCCCTAGCAATCTCCATAGCCCTGGGCCTCGCCCTAGGGCTATATGCTGCTATGAATAGAGGTAGGAGGGCTGACTCCGCTTTGATAACTCTCGGCATGTTTACCTACGCATTCCCCTCATATATACTTGGCATACTGCTCCTAGTATTCCTAGCATATATGCCAAAGGTTCTGTGGAACGTGACCCTGTTCCCCCTGGGCGGCAGTACGAGCATTGTAAGGCCTACTAAGCTGGGTCCCCTAGAGGTCCCGGTGCCGAACCTCGAGTACCTCTGGTACCTAGCACTCCCACTCTTATCCCTAACGATAGTCTCCTTCGGCGGCTGGGCCTACTATGTGAGGCAACTGGTCCTAGAAGAGCTCGGGCAGGACTATATAACCACTGCAAGAGCTGTAGGGCTTAGAATGGGCTATATCATGAGATCCTACGTCCTCAGAAACGTGAGCCCACCATTCATAACAACAGTAGCCCTCAACATACCATTCATACTGAGCGGCGCAATAATAGTGGAGACGATATTCTCATGGCACGGGCTCGGAAGGTACATATACGAATCAGTAGTAAACTATGACTACCCAGCAATACAGGCGATACTCTATATAATAGCAATCATAACAGCGATAAGCCTATTCATAGCAGACATGCTAATATACAAGCTAGACCCAAGAATACGAGGAGAATAGAACAACACACACAACATAGATCTCGAGTACCCGATCTATTTACACTATAAATTTATGGTACAACCAGATGTTTAGGATCATTTAAAAGGGTCGCAGCCTCAAGCTCTAGGAAGGGATATAGATGAACCTCCTAAAGGAAAACTACCCTTTTAAAGAGGTCAGGCCTCAATTTAATCACACTAGCGAGACAACACCTCTTTCACGCTAGAATCTGCTCAACGTTTCACCCCTTGTGGAGGGTTTCCATCATAAATTTGTGGTGGAATCCACAAAGAGCCCTGAGGAGCGTCCAGAAATAATTGTGTATAAATATCTATTGATTACAGATGATCACTGATCCCCTTCTTCTTGCTCGAGGTAAGCCTTGCTATATTGATTGAAAGCGGTATTAATTTTATCGGGATGGGAGATCCCAATATGGCCAGTTGGGGAAAACTCTATCAATGGCTAACAGGACGTTATACACTGGAGCATGGTGGGGTGCCTTATTTCCTGGATTAATGTTAAGCCTAACTATCTTAGCACTTAACATGATAGGAGATTATATAACTAAGACACTTACAAAGCATATTAGATTTCATTCAAGAAAGATCTTTATATTTAATCTTTATTGGTGGTGAGAAAATCTTATTATATAATTAAAGATCAGAGCCTTTCAAATAAAACCAAAATCAGGCTTATATTCATTCCAAATTAAAATAATAATAGTATATTATTAGGAGATGTAGGTAAATGAAGATCAGAAGCAATAAGGCGGTATTTCTAATGTACAGCATACTAAACATGAATGTAAGAGCCCCCAAGAATCGCAATACATAAAGGTCAATCAAAAAGATCTATGACTTTCTTATTAAAACGATTTTACAGTGGTTCAGATACCATGTCCTGAGACCAGCTATGTAGGCCTTAAGAGGTGGTGGTTTACAAAGGAGCTTTATGATAGTGTTAGTTATAGGAGACATTGCAGGAGAATAGCAAAAGCTGCGAGTGAGCTTGGCTGAAGCAGAGAGACGATACAGGTCTTGCAAAGCTTTTTAAGAGACGAGAAGACTATTAAAGAGCTCAGCATGACAGAGTAGCTGCCAAAAGTTGTTGAATACATGACGAGAGAGATTATAGAAAACGCGAGAAGAATGATAGAGAAGACAAGAAAAGATCAGTAGATTTATAAAAATTGTTAAAGAACTATTTAAGCATTATATACATGGGAGAATGATGTCAAGAGCAAGAGCTGTCGAGAAAACCGTGAAGATCGAGAGAAAAAACAGGCCCAGCGACTTCTCAGACGAGTATCTAGGGATCAGCATGAAAATAAATGTTGACGAGAATATTTTCGAAGGAAGAATTCTTGAAGCATCGAGATACTGGTTCAAGATCTTGCTGGGCGACGGGAGGATAATATATGTGAACAAAGCCTACGTAAAGTATTTAGAGCCTGTAGGAGTTAAAGCCTCGCCGCAAGACACCGCGCGGAAGACGTGACCGGCAGAACAAAAATGAATGGTATTACTATTTAAAAATATAATCGCTAGACGCTGAAGACTTCTCTCAGAGTTTAAATAGATTATCTACTCTTCTAAAAAATTAATCCCTTTTTAAACCGCTGCATACAATCATATATAATGAGAGAGCAGGTGGCGGGGTGTGTATGTGTGTGAGAGCTCTCTTCCCAAATTTTAGTGAAACATGGAGATTTAAAAATCTTATCTCACATCAATTATATATAATTTACATAAAACGCCTCTCTCGAGGAGCATTCAGCTATCAGAAACTTGAAGAAAAGATCTTAAGATCTGTGGAGAGAGGTGATACTCCCCTTAAAAATGATGAAAAAGATCATTGTTTAGCATTTAACAGGAAGATAACACATCACAAGGCCTCTTAAGGTGAAAAGATGAGCGCTAAAGAAGATCTTAGGATGTTAACTGAAAAAATCTATGGATTAGGTCTCAACATTATTCCTCTCGATGCTAATGGCAGACCATTAGTGAAATATGATTTTGAGAAAAGAGTTGATGTTAAAGAGCTTAATAAAGTGATTAAAAACGCATCTGAATATGCCATAGGATTAGGTTTAGGAAACATATTTACAGAAAAAGGTGTTGAAACATATTTAGCAGCAATCTATTCGAAAAACTATGATCTTGTTAAAGAGAGAGATCTTGAAGAGTATTTTCAGAATAGCGTCTCATGGATCTCTGATAGAAACGAGGCAATAGCATTGACATATCTCTCTAAAGAGGCCTATGAGGTTTTGAAAGAGATTGATGATGGAATCATAAGCGATTTAGATATCATCTTCAAAGGATATATATCGCTTCCAAAAGATCCTAATAGATTTTTAAAAGAATTTGATTTTCACTCTCAAAACCTAGGGATCTATCTTATATCAACTCGAGAAGAAGCTATAGATCTTCTTAGAAAGATCCGTCGAGAGGAAGAGAAGAAAGAGGAGAAAGAAGAGAAAAAGACTGAGGAGAAGAGAGAGATTAGAGAGCTTGATGAAAATGAGATCGAGAGTTATGTAGATATGTTGAGAACGGTTCAGACGTCTGAGAATAGAGAGATCCTTTGGAAAGATCTTTGTGAGAAAAATGTTAGAGACATGACTAGTCCTAGGTCTATGATAAAGATTTTGATAAGATTGTTTCCAGACACTACTGAAAAAATGATCGATATTCTAGAAGAAAGCTATAAAAAATCAGGGGTAAGCCTTGAGAAATATGAGAGAGACATTGAGATCCTTAGGAGACTATCGAGACTGAGACCTGATCAAGATGCTGTAAAAAAGATTCTTGATGCAAATGAGAGAAAAAGAGCTAATGAAAAGATGATGCTTATAGCATCAGCATTTCTAGATATGATAACAAATCATTTTGGATATATAAAGAATTTCGTGATTGAAAACATAGATCTAGGTCTTCATTGTTTTGATGGAAAAAGATACAGACCTTGTGAAAAAGATGTTGAAAGCATGATCCAGTATCTATATGATTTATTTGAGGTCGATAAAAAAGGATTGAGATACACCATATTATATAAAGAGATTATGAAAATGATCGAGGACAGACTCAGAGAGAGAATCAGTTACGACCCCTCATCAATATCATTTGAGAACTGCGTCTTCAACTGGGATAATCTATTGTGTGAACCTCATAACCCTGAGAAAATTGTTTATCATCATATACCTCATGAGATAGATACTGATTTGCTGAATAATCTTTTGAACAATAACATAGAGATTAACGAGGATCTTATTAACAAATATGTGTCTAAGACATTAAAAGTTTTTAAAGAATGGGCAGGAGAGAAGTGGATATTGCTATTTGAGATAATAGGATTTCTATTATACCCAAGGCCATATAAGAAATTTGTGATCCTAACAGATCAAGAGGGGAAAACAGGTGACACGGGAAAAAGCTCTTATCTAAAATATTTAGGAAAGATCCTTGGGAGCGAAAACTTCACATCAATACCTATACAAGCTTTTCAAGACCCTATTGAGAGTAGATTTTTGATAGGACAAATATATAGAAAACTAGCTAACATATATGCAGATCTTCCTAAAGGAGTTTTAAGAGAATTCGGCCTGATAAAAATGCTTACAGGAGAAGATTATATAATGATAGATCGTAAACATAGAGAAGGCTTCAAATGGCTTCCATACACAAAACATATTTTCTCAGCAAACGAGCTTCCCCCGTTAGGAGAAATAGATATGGCCTTTATGAATAGAGTTTTGATAGTCGAGTTCAAAGGATTATTCACAGAGAGAAAAAGATTTGAAGAATTATATGATGAAATAAAAGATGAAATACCTAAGGTAATAGCGATAGGATTGGCAATGTTTAACAATGTTTTGAAGAAAGGATCCTTCTCATTTGAAAACACGCCTGAAGATGCTAAAAACCTATGGCTCTCAAAATCTGATAGCGTATATGCATTTATGAATTGGCTTAAAATAGGCGGGGCATTAATAGAGAATAAAGATGGAAGAATTCCTATAAACGATCTATATCCATATTACACAAGATATTGTGAAAAATATGATAGAGACCCAGTAGCTCAAAAAGATTTCACATCAAGACTGAAAAAACTAGGATATATGATAAAACAGCCTCATAGATATTCAACAATATATGGATACATCCTGAGAAAAGACATTATAGAAAAACTATTGAAAGAAGAAGAATCAGAAGATCAAAAGCAAGATCAAAACATGTGAAAAATTGGTGAATAAGGTGAATAAAATTTTCAACAAGTTCTTTATATATTTTTATGATCTAGGGTAGATCAAGAGTATAATAGGCTTAAAATTCGGAATTTTTATTCACTTTATTCACCAAAGATCGCTGGAAAAAGATCCAATCTTGATTCATCTTGATCATATTTATGATCGCTGGAGAAGATCCTTTCGGCGATCGATTGTGTAACAAAAAATTCAGCGAAAGAATCTTTTCATGGACCGTGGGGCCACAGCTGTGGCCTCTCGAGTTTTTCATTGTGACTGCTTTCTCCCTAGGGATCCTGTTGGCGGGATCTTTTTTCAGCTGACCCTTAGATCTATGGGCCAATTAGGCCACAGCTGTATCCTCATCGGCCTCTTCTATCAGATCATTTGTTCACTGTCTATTAGGATTGATACTATGTAATCATAAAGATGTTGAACAAAATAAGAAGAGGATTAAAATAAATCTTTTTCTAAAACATCTATACCAAGAGAGGCATATGTTTGTTGAAACGCTTGTAACAGTATCATCTTTAACAATTTCTGCGTCTCTAGCTTTTCTATTCTCATCATTCTATCTCTTCATGGACAGGCTGAAGAGTGA
>Ga0080004_1113226_pt1 | contig 15972 bp, 15 predicted proteins | sample WasSprMetagenome_FD_69207 | JGI IMG/M metagenome (GOLD analysis project Ga0080004, IMG submission 69207) | Sulfidic aquatic microbial communities from Washburn Spring, Yellowstone National Park, USA - WS (SPADES assembly) (version 2) | ecosystem: Environmental > Aquatic > Thermal springs > Hot... | reverse complement strand
TTAAATCTTTTCTTTTATTGCCTTCTAATAATCTTTTGTATGCATATCTCATTGCTGATGAAAATCTACGCATTAAATCTAATACAATCTCTTTATCTTGCTTATTTTGAAATTCAAGTTGGCATTGTAGTGTTATCATTTTATCTACTCTCTTTTTTATTCACAATTTTACATTTTTTGTTTTTATGTTTTTATTATGCACTTTTTTACACTTTTTTATAGAAAATAGCAACTGTTGCGAACCTCCTTAACTTTTTATTTAATTTTAGCATGAATTTTTGCGTTAAGCCTTTAATCTCATTGACAAATTCCGCCGTTGCCATTCTATAGGCTTTCTTAAAGTTTTCTATAAATATTTTTGTTAGAAAGATTGTGGTTTGGATAGGATTCATTTCTCTTTCTTCTCTAAAGATTTCCCATCTGCTACTGTCAGCATAAACAACTTCTGTCAATTTTCTATAATCTTCTAAGGTATTTGCCTCAAACTGAGCTCTAATATTTTTTGAATTTGCATTTACAACCCTGCCTTTTAAAACGAAAGGTAAACCCCTTACGTCCATGATAACAAACTCAATTAAATAATCCCTCACTTCCGACAAGTGATCTGTGATATCTTGGTCTGTCTCTACCCAAATACCTGTTAAGGATATATCCTTAACTTTTCCGGAAAAAACTTGAGATTTTGTATAAACAATAACATCATCTTTTGCAGGTATTCTAAATGCTTTTCTTCTTTGAGGTCTTTCACGAAGAACGCTAATTCCAATACCTAAGATAAATATGTCAAAAATTTGCCAGAATAAAACTACTAATACTGTACCTCTTTCATCCGGATAGTTGACCCATCTATAAAAACTGAAGAAAAAAGATATCAAAATAATATTGAACAAAATATACACCGGCTTATAAAAAGGTGATAAAAATTCTTCTTCAAGGTTTTCTCCTTTTGGGGTAACTTTAAATGTCGGCTTTCTCGGGCTTAGTATAACGCTTATAATAGCCGGGAGAATAAATATGGACTGAATAGCCTCGTATATTTCTGAGAAAAAGTTCCATCTAACCTTTACATACAAGTAATAAGATAAAACTATACTTATTATAAAGTGAGGTATAGCATAGCTTGCTGCTTCTTGTATATTTGCTGTATAAATCTGAGCACCAAACATTGGATAAATTATTGGTGCTATTAAGAACATAAACCTTGCAAATCCAAAAAACCAAAAAATATTTGCATTTAAATATCCTAATCTTTGGTACCACTTTAAGCCTTTTTTAAATAGAGGATTTTTAAGTAAAAATATTTGTATCATCCCTTGAGCCCATCTGGTTCTTTGGACTACAAATGCAGAAAATGTTTCTGGTTGTAAGCCATAAACCATTGGTCTACCATAGTAGGCACTATCATATCCAAGAGAGTGTAATTCTAAGGCTGTTTCCGCATCTTCTGTGATGGTTGCACCCTGTATTCCGCCAACTTCCTGTAGATATTTTCTTCTCAGGATAGCTGCAGACCCACAAAAGAAAGCTGCACTCCAAAAATCTAAACCTTTTTGAATATGTTTATAAAACATGTCAGCTTCCGACGGTACTATTCTGAAAATTCCTAAGTTCTTTTCAAGTGGGTCAGGATTGTAAAAGGAGTGTGGAGTTTGTACAAGAAATAACTTGGGATATTTGTTAAAAAACCCTACTGTTCTTTTTAAAAAGTCTTTCGCAGGAACGTGGTCACAGTCAAGAATTAGGATTAAATCACCATTTGTTTTCTTTAATGCCTCGTTTATATTTCCAGCTTTTGCATGAAGGTTTCTTTCTCTTGTAAGATAATGTAAATTCCCACCAACTTCATTCACAAAGTCTTTCAAAGCTTGGGATCTTTGTCGGTTTTCTTCTCTTTTAACAGGGTCTGGGTCGTTTAATTTTTGATTTGTTCCGCCATCGTCCAATATATAAACATTAAATCTATCTTGAGGGTAATCCATAGAAATAGCAGCTAAAGCTGTTGTTTTAACTATCTCTACAGGTTCATTATATGTTGGTATAAATACATCTACAGTCAAAAAGTCTTCTTCTTTCTCTAAATTTATATGGCTTCTTTCTAATAATCTTAAAGACATGAAAGACCCTAAAAGTAAGATAATGATTGAATACAGCTCAGCTAAATATAAAATTACCGATGCTGCAGCATTAAATATTCCATCATCTAAGTTGATGGTGTTAAAAGTTCTCCAATAAAAATACCTTAAAGAGACAAAAACCCCTACTAAGATAATAAATATTTTAATAGACTCTTTTCTGTTTTTTATAAAAATTAATGTTAAGAAAAAAATGACCAAAAATGATAAAAACTGAACCCATAGCGGTGTTGGTGTAGTGATAAGAAGTATATACAATATAGAGACAGGGAAGAGAAGAATTTTAAGCCACTTTTCGGATAAATATTTATGCAAATAATCTTCTATTTTAATTAAAATAGCAATGATATCCGCTTTTTTGGATTTTCCCATTTTTACTTTTTAAATAAAAAAGTTTTTAATATTTGTACATTTTTAATATTTTGACTACTAGACACAACATCTTCATTTTTAGATTTAATTTCTTTGAGCGTGTTTTTTATATCCATGCTTTCTAAATTCTGATTAATATAACTTAAGATAGGATAATTTTTTATGATTTTATTTAATTCATTTTCTAATGCATAATCTTTCGTATTTATAATAACATCATTTTTGACTATGGAACTTTTACTCTCTTCATTTTTCTTAAACATTTCTTTTATGTTTTTTACGTCCATACTTAACACCCCAAAAATTTTAAAGTGGTTGTATAATATCTTATCGTACAAATACGTCGGGTGAGAAATTCAATAGAAGTATTAGATTCTTCGCCGGCTGCAGAATGACTAAGAAGACTTCCCTTTCTCTGAAATTCATCAACCAATCTTTGGTCGTCACCCTGAGGATGCAAGTCCGGAGGATATCCTTTTTGAATTTCATAAAAACCAATAATTTTCACCCCAAGGTATTTTTAAGATTTTTATATAATAATTATCGGAAAAATGAAAATATTTTTTATACTCGGACGAAAAATTGAAAATTCTTATAAAATTTAAGAATACAATCTTCATCTTCTTATTCAACATATTAAATAAAACCTCCACTGTAATTGGTATAATTTTTATCATACTATAAACTCATGGTAGGAGAAAAATTGAATTTTTGCTATTTGAATTTAAAAAATGAAGATAATTATTTAAGGGCTGGTGCGTTGGTTGTTGATGAAAAGACAAAGCCGGTTGAGTTTAGGATAACCTCCAAGGTTGAAGTAAATGACCTGCAAAAAATTCTTTATGGAGAAACTTTCAAAGAAGGTGTAATCATAGATAAGGTTTTGCTTGAATTGATAAATAGTTTAGAATCAGATTTTGCTGCAATTATTATTTTAGATAAGAATCTTCTATCTATCAGAAAAGATACAAAAAAGCCTGTTTTCCTATTTGAAAAGCATGATGAGTTTAGACCAAAAGAAAAATATGCTATCAAAATTCAAAATATAACCGGTAAGTTTCCGGCTTTAAATCTAAAGTTCTTTCCCGAAGATGAGAAGGTAGCAAATCAAATCGGCAGAGTTTTAAATGATATATATAAAAACATTGATATAATAGAACCATTCTCAAGAATAATAAAAGCTATTGAATATATTGAATCAGAAGGGTTAAATGATTAAGAAAGTAGATTTTGAGATAAGAACTCCTTCTGTTTTCAAAATAGATAATTTTGATAAGAGAGTTTCAATAAGTGATAATCTTTTTAAAGATATTCCATCTATAAAAGATTCTGGCAAAATTTATGACTTAAAAAAAGGAAGTTTTATTTACAACTTACCAAAAAAGTCTGAAAATAATAAGAATGTTTCAGACAGTACTAAATATAAGACTTTATCATTGTTTGATTATATCAAACCGATACTCATGCCGGATATAGATGTAGATTTGTATTCAGAATTACATTTTCCCTCTCCGCTTTTTGATTATCAGATACAAGGGATAAAATTTTTACTGTCTAACAAATCGGCACTCCTTGCAGACCAGATGGGAACGGGAAAAACAGTAATGACAACTACGGCTATCAGGATGCTTTTTATAAAGGGCTTAATAAAAAAAGCTATGGTGGTTGTTCCTTCAAATCTTATAAACGTATGGGAGTCTCATCTTAAAAATTGGGCTCCAGAACTTCAATTCTTAACTATCAATGATACAAAAGATATGAGAAATATTCTTTGGCAGATAAAAGCCCATGTTTATATAATTAGCTATGATACTTTAAAAAACGATTATAAAGAAAAATTAGTATCATTAAAAGACTTTTCAAAAAATCTTGACCTAATAGTTTTAGATGAGGCTCACAACATAAAAAATAAGGATACATTCAAAGCAAAAGCTGTTAAAAGTATTTCTAAGAATGTCCAGTATAGATGGGCATTGTCAGGAACACCACTTCAAAACAACATAAAAGAACTTGTATCTTTGCTGGAATTCCTTATACCAAATCAAAAGTTTGATAATCTTACGATTGAAGAGCTAAAAGAGGTTTTAAAATCTATTATGCTAAGAAGACTAAAAAAAGATGTTCTTTCACAGCTTCCGGAAAAGCTACCGCCAGAAATAGAAAAATTTGAGTTAAGTCCAATACAAAAACAGTATTACGAAAACTATTTAAACTATGAAAGAAGTAGGCTTTTAAATCTCTACGAAAGAATTAAGCATGAAAAAAACTTTAATTATATGATGAAACAAAATTTAATCTTTTCATTACAAAAACTTAGACAGATTTGCAATTTCCCGCCAGAATCAATCCACAGTCCAAAGGCAGAAAGGTTGAAAGAAATAGTAAAAGAATTAGCTGACCAAAGAGAAAAAGTTGTTATTTTTACAAACTTTGTAAATGAAGGTGTTGACAAAATAATTAAAAATTTAAAAACGATATTACAACCTCAGCAGATAGTAAGTTATCATGGTTCTTTAAAACCGGATGAGAAATACTTAGCCGTTAAAAAGTTTGTAGAAGATGAAAAATGTTTAGTTTTTGTAGGAACAATTAATGCAGCAGGAGAAGGGTTGACGCTAACATCAAGTAGCTATGTAATATTTTTTGATTTACACTGGAATCCGGCGAAAATGTGGCAGGCAGAAGACAGAGTTCATAGAATTGGTCAAAAAAACAAAGTCAATATTTACACATTCATAACTCAAAATACCGTAGAAGAAAAAATCTTGCAAAAGCTTGAAGAAAAACGAAGCATGATAAACAATGTTATTGACGATGTATCTTCAGACATAGAGTCAGTATCACTGTCAGATTTATTAGACTTTATAGGTCTTTCTCCATCTGTTATATAATATTTTTTTACAAAAAAACCAATGAAGGAGTTTAAATGTTTAAGAAAATCGGTGCTATAATTTTATTTCTATTTAGTTTTTCATTTGCAGACAGTTTGATAGTCAATAAAAAAGGTTCGTCTACTTACATTCAGTATTCACAGTTTTTATTAGCACAAGGCGAGACGATAATTGGACCAATTCAGCTTTTGCCAATGGCTAACACTGATGATTTGGTTATAAAACCATCAGATAGCAGTGTAAAAATATCCGGATACATGGTAGAACCAACAAAAGAAAACTTTATAGAAAATCTTATTGGAAAGACTATATCTATCGAAGGAGATGGAAGATTAATACGTGGAACTGTTATATCTGTAAAAGATAATTTTATAACCTTAGATACAAAAAACGGTGTAGTAGTAACAACTTTACCGACATTTCCAAACAGACTTTCATCTTCTTTAAAATGGCAAGATATCCAAGCACCAAGAGTAACGATAAAGCTAAGCTCAGATAAACCTGTTTCAGCCGGAATAAATTTAATTTATCCAATAAATGGATTTAGCTGGGATGTGGTTTATACTGCTGATATATCAAATAATAAAGTTGTATTAAATGGATTTTACAAGATAGTAAACAACACACCTATAAGATTAAATGATGTGGCTTTATACATTAAAGAAAATGAGAGAGTAGTGAAATTGTACGATAAGACAGTCATTGAACCTTATACATCAAAGCTTGTAAATATTGACAGATTAGAGCTTCCTTATTCTAAAGTAAACACCATAAACTCTAAAAAATACTTTCCGGATGGCAAGGTTGCTGTATATAAAAATAATGTCTTTGCAGGTTATGGTAGTATTGAAAATAATATGCTAAAATTACCGTAATGGCTGTTTTGTACGTTGTTGCTACTCCCGTCGGAAATCTTCAGGATATCTCGTTTAGAGCCTTAGATACACTTAAAGAGGTTAAATATATAGCTTGTGAAGACACAAGACAAACAAAAAAACTGCTGAATTTTTATGGCATAGAAGATAAGCATCTAATCAGCTATCACGAGCATAACGAAGAAGAAGCATCAGAAAAGATATTAAGAATTTTAGAAAAAGAAGATGTGGCATTGGTTTCTGATGCTGGAACTCCGTGCATTTCAGACCCTGGTTATAGAGTTGTAAAAAAGGCAAGAGAAAATAATATAAAAGTTGTGCCAATTCCTGGCCCGTTTGCAGGAGCTGCGGCACTATCTGCCTCAGGATTGCCATCAGATAAATTTCTTTTCTTAGGATTTCTTCCACAAAAAAGGTCTCACAAAGAAAAGGTTCTGAAAAAATATATAGAGTTAGATACAACTTTAATAATTTATGAAAGTCCAAATAGAGTTATAGATACTGTCAATCTTATAAAAGACCTTGATGAAAAAGCTAATATCGTCGTTGCAAAGGAGCTTACAAAGATTCATGAAGAGTTTATCATTGGAAATCCTTTTGAAATTTTAGATTTTTTTGAAAAAAATCCAGACAAGATAAAAGGTGAGTTTGTTATTCTTGTCCATCCATCAGAAAAGGAAGCTACTATAGATGAAGATGAAATAAAAAGAAGAATAACAGAGCTAAAAAATCAAAACTTAAAGTCAAAAGAGATAGCAAAGATTATAGCTGACGAGTATAGTTTGTCTAAGAATCAAGCATACAAGATGGTATTAGAGAGTGGTAATGAAGGCTGAAAAATGTTATGATAACGTTCAAAAAACCAACATCGTCATTCTGCAGCCGTTAAAGTTCTCTGCATGACACTGAAAAGTAAGTTTGCAAGAATTTTGCAACACTCTTATCAATGAGTTAATTTAAAAGCCCTTAAAGAAAATCTAAGATCTGCTTACTTTTTCCTATTTTCACATTCTGTTTAAATTTCTTTTCTTGCTGCCTCTACATCTTGTAGTCTTTTTATTTCTTTTTAGTATTTTTAAATTCCATTTTATCTCTCTTTTAAAAAATAATGTTTAAAAATTACTTATCAAAATTAAAATTCAATAAGTCATTGACCAGTCAATCTTTTTCCAGATATTGACAAAAATCATATTTTAGTTTAAAGTGATTTTAAAGTTAATTTTAATAAAATTTTAACAGGAGGTGGAAGTCATGTTTGACTATCCAATTTTTGAGATGCCCGTTTTAGGGCATAGGCTCATCTTTGCGATTGATGCAATCCTCCACGTTCTTATCTCTCACGGTGCTGCGGTTGGTGGAAGCATCGTCCTTGCTCTTACTCAGTGGTACGCCATCAAAACTAACGACCAAAAGCTCTATGACCTAACCTACAAAATCTTGTTTGTTCTGTTTATTGCTGCAACCGCTATCGGTGCTTTGACAGGAATAGGTATATGGATACACGCAAACATCATAGACCCACCGGCTATTGGCTCATTGCTTAGAGTTTTCTTCTGGAAATGGTTTACAGAATGGATAGTGTTTAACGTTGAGTTAATTTTCTTGCTTGCGTGGTTTTTAACTTGGAAAACGTACGGATGGGAAAAAAGAACTCAAAACTTGAAGTTTGGAATTGTTTACGCAGTTGCAAGCTGGCTTACGATGGTTATCATAACTGCGATACTTGGATTTATGCTAACACCAGGAAACTGGCTTAAATCAGACTTTCCAGCTCAGCCAGACTATTTAGCATCACTCTTTAACCCAAGCTGGATACCATCATTAATGTTTAGAACATTCTTTGCTATCGGCTTTGCTGCTGCAATATCAATGTACTGGACTTGGTGGTTTACAAGAAATGATTTAGCATTAAGAGAAAAGGCTGAGAGATGGTTTGGAAGAATTGTGCTTGCAACCATTCCAATTACAATTATCTTTGGATTGTGGTACTATGCACAAATTCCTCAAGAAGCAAAAAGTTTAATGTTTGTAGCAGGATTAACAACCAAATACATCGGTCATAAAGAAATGCTAATTATCGCACTTCTTGGAGCGTTTGCTTTAATCCTTGTTGCAGTCTTTGCTTTCTACCTAAAGCCAAAAGCTGTTCCGTTTGCCTTAGCGTCTTTAATGATGGTTTCTTACGTGTTCTTAGTGGCTGAGTTTGAAAGAATTAGGGAGTTTGTAAGAAAGCCTTATATAATTTATGGATACATGTATGCCCATGGAATTAGAAATTTTGACGTTGCGCATTTAAACAACGTTGGTGTTTTAAGGTATGCCTCTTTTGTTCCTCAACAGTACAGAACCATCACAGAAGAGAACAAAGTTAAAGTAGGTGAGTATTTGTTTAAGCTTGAATGTAGAGTTTGCCACTCTGTAAATGGAGTAAATGCAATAACCAAGAAAGTTAATGGTTTAGATGAGAATGCTATCTATCACAGAATAGGAGCTTTAAACTCTCCAGCAACTCCTTTTATGCCTCCATTTGTAGGAACGGATGAAGAAAGAAAAGCATTAGCAGCATACCTTGCTACATTGGTAGAGCAAAAACAAACCCAAACAGCAGTAAATAAATAAAATCGGGGGTGGAAAAAATGAGTAATCCAAATAACCCAATTTTCCCTTACCTTCCCCATGACATACCTTTACCCCTTCCAACAGGTGGAATGGATGCTATAATGGTTCCTGTTTTTCATATTCTTCTGGTTGTTTCGTTCTTAGTTCATATAATTTTCATCAACGTTTTGCTTGGCTCTTCTGTTTTATCTGTGATTAACAACTGGATAGGTCATTTAAAAAACGACAAAAATTATGACAAAGTAGCATACTTGCTAACTACACCTGTAACCATTAGCGAAAATATGGGGGCGTTGTGGGGGGTTGCTCCTCTTTTGATTGTTAGCGTTATGTATACAGCTTTCTTTTATTCAGCTTCTGTTATGAACTCACCTCAATGGCTACATATAATTTGGGGAAACGTGGTAGCCTTTTTAATTTCATATCTGTACAAATTTAGTTGGCATAAACTTGAAAACCACAAGGCGCTGCATATTACCATAGGTGCTATAGCTGCTATACTGTTTTTATCACTGCCTCCTGTGTTTATGTCTACGGTACAGCTTTACATAACACCATCAACCTGGACGCCAAACACTCACTTTTGGGATGTTGTTTCAAGACCTGATGTACTGTTTAGATTGGCTCACTTCTACCTTGGAGCGTTTGCAGTAAATGGCATGTTTATGCTCTTGTATGGAGTTTATAAAAAAAGTAAAGGTCAAGATTTAGAGGCAGCAAACATCCTTATCAGACAAGGAAAAGCGTGGTTTTTAGTCCCAACTGTTTTAAACCTTTTTGTTGGAACGCTGGCATTCTTCCAATTTCCTAACTACGGTATTGAAAACTTCTATTCAAAAGGATTTGAAATATTCATAATCATAGCAGTTATATCCGTTCTTGGTGCGATTGCCATCTTGCTTAAGGAGTTCTTTAACGATAATATCTCTCCAAAGCATGCTTATATGGCTGCTGGATTGTTGTTAGTAACACTCATATCAATGGGAATAACAAGACACGGAATGAGAATATCACTTCTTGAACCGGCAATAGCTCAAATGCAAAAACAAACACAAGAGTACTTAGCAGCAGTAGAAAAAGATTACAAAGAAGCAAAAACTAAGCCGGTTGGAATTTCTGTTGCAGAGGCGGCTAACCTATCAGAAGGAGAAAAATTGATTGCAAAAAATGGCTGTACAGCATGTCATGCAGTTGATACCAAAATAGTTGGACCTGCTTTTAAAGAGATTGCTAAAAAAGGATATGCTCCGGACAGAATAGTAAAATTAATCTATCAGCCTGAGCCTTCAAACTGGCCTGGTTATACTCCAATGCCACCTATGACAAACGTACCAAAAGATGAGGCAGAAAAGATCGCAAAATGGATAACAGAGCTTAAATGAAGAATATAAGCTTTGAGGGTCTTTTGACCCTTTCTTTTTCTTGGTTTTTACAGTTTTTAATAGCTGTATTTCTGTATTTGATATATAAAGATGCAAAAGGGATAGAAAGAAAGTTTTTTAAATTTCTGTTGATTGTATACATATTTTGGGAGTTATTTCACGTAGGATACAACGTCTTACTTTTAGCTACCAGCTGGTAGCTGTGTTTTCTCACCACACCTCAGGCTTTGGGACCCTTTAAAGGGTCTCTCTTTTTAATCCTCTAAACTCTAAAATCTTACCGTTATACTTAAATAACAGCCCTTCAAGCTTCTGGTCAAAATCCTTATCATTATTCTAAATCAAACCTTAGAGGTAGAGACCATGAAGTGTATAAAATTAGACTACCTGTCTATCATAAAAATAAGACCAACTGATAATTTTGTCTATTTTGAAGGGCAAGGATGCTTTGAGACTGTTATAACCTTTAAATCTAAACATAGCTATGAAGTGATAATCACATACCAATACAAAGATTTTGAAGAAAGGATAGAGGTTAAAGGAAAAAGCACTTCCAAAATCTGCATTCCTTCCGATTTGTTTAAGATAGAAATCATCAATAAGCCACAAGATTTGGAAATCATAGCATCAAGCCTGAATGATTACTTTGACGAAATGTTATCTTTAAACTAAGGAGAGTGTATGTTTGATTATGTAGTAGTTGGTGGTGGAATTGGCGGGGTGGTTTCTTATGCAATCTTAAAAAAGATAGGCAAAAAGGTGGCACTGCTTGAAAAAGAGTCATACTTAGGAGGTTGTAGTGGAACATTCAAAAGAAAGGAATATCTGTACAACGTTGGAGCTTCTACCTTAGTTGGACTACAAGACCATATGCCCCTTGGGAAAGTTTTTAAATTCTTAAACCTTCCAAAGCCAAAGGTAAAAAAGCTTGAAGTTCCAATGGTTGTATTCGTTGGAGATAAAGCTATAAAAAGATATTCAGACAGAGAAAAGGCGGTCTTAGAGCTTGAGAATAATTTTAATTTTAAAAACCTTAGGTCTGTTTGGCAAAAGGTTTACTCTATCTCTGATGCCAACTGGCAGAATATTTACAATGTAATACCAATAAATTATAAAAATCCAAAACTGCTTTTTAAAAAATTTGCCGAGAATTACAGATACTTATTAAAAGCTTTTCCCTATCAATTCAAGACTTCTTACGATTTTTTTATAGAAAATCTTGGAGATTTTGACGAGGACTTTAAAGACTTCTTAGACAATCAGATTCTGATGACATCTCAAGGATACAGCAGAGACGTTCCTATCTCCGTTGGGTCTATGGGTTTGACGTATCCAAACCTTGACAACTACTACGTTTATGGTGGAATGGGAAAGGTTTTTGACTGCTTAGTTAGTGATTACAAAAATGTTTTTTTGAAACACAAAGTGATAAAAATAAAAAAAGTAAAAGACTTTTTCCAAGTTATAACAGATAAAGAAGTCTTTGAGGCTAAGAATGTGATTTTAAACAAAACCATATGGGATTACTGTGATTTACTTGAAGATTTTGAAGATGTTTGTATCAAAAACAGAAGAAAGTATTCAAAAATCTGGTCAAGCTTGACGATATACTTTAATTTGGAAGATAAAAATAACGTAGTTGATGAGCATCATTACCAAATAATCCATAAAGACATAAACCCTTACACCGGCAGCAACTCGTTTTTTGTCTCCATCTCAGACAAAGAAGATGAAGTCCTTACAAAAGACGGAGAAAAATCTGTCATCATATCAACCCACTGTAAAATATCATTTTGGCAAGATTTAAACAAACAAGAGTATCTTGAAAAAAAAGAGAAAGCAAAAGATTTTATTTTAAACAGGCTTTTCGAATACGTGCCAAAATTTAAAGATTGTAAGATAAAAAACGTCATGGTAGGAAGTCCGAAGACTTTTCAGCGATACACCGGAAGGTATAACGGAACGGTTGGCGGAATACCCCTTATAAAAGACTACATTCCCTTTAAGTATCCTTTTAACTTTACGCCGATAAAAGGAGTTTATTTAGTTGGAGATTCTGTTTTTCCCGGTCAAGGCTGGCCTGGTGTTATAATTGGTGTGCTTAACTTACTCCTTCAAATAGAGGATATAGATGAAATACTACATTGAGATTAACAAAAAAGACTGGACTATAGTTTTTATCTTTGGATTGATTTTTGGCTCTATCTTGGGCGGTTTTATATCTTTAATTCTAAATATTCCTATCATTAAAGGGATGATTTCCGGGTCTATCTTTGGATTTTTTATATTTGTTTTTTCTTTCGCAATGATTAATTTTAGCAACAAAAAGATACTGCCGCTACTAAGGGATAAATACTATACTTTTGTAAGTCTTTTAATGTCTTTCTTTGCCGGCTTTTTTGGAAGTCTAACAGCTTTTGAATTTATAAAAGTACTAAAACTGATAGACTTAGAATTTTCTAACAAATTTCTGTTTTATCTTAGCATCATGACAGGACTTTTAACAATGCTAATAGGATACCTTCTTTACATGATTGTCAACTCTAAAAAGATAGAAGAGGAGTTAAACAGGCTAAACATAGAGTTAAAGCTAAAAGCCTTAGAGTATCAGATAAACCCGCATTTTTTATTTAACGCTTTAAACACGCTTTCAGAGCTGGTTTATATAGACCAAAAGCTTGCAGAGAAAGGAATGTTAAAACTATCTCAATTTTTAAGAATGATTATAGACGAAAATAGCATTATAACCTTACAAGACGAGCTTAAAATAGTAAAAAACTTTATCTTTATAGAAAAGTTAAGATTTCCTGCGATAGAGTTTGAGTTTAACATAGACAAAAACACTCTGTCTTTACCCGTTCCAAAAATGTCAATACAGCTTCTTGTAGAAAATGCCATAAAACACGGACTAAAAAACAGTGGAAAAGTGATCGTATCCTCATACATAAAAGATGGTTATTTTTATGTGGAAGTAAAAGATAGCGGAAAGGGTTTTGAGGAAATAAAAGAGGGAACAGGTCTTAAAAATCTAAGGGAAAGACTAAAGATATTCTTAAACGGAGATTTAGAATACTTTTATGATGGAAAGTTTTCTACTTTTAGATTTTTTTATAAAATCCCTTAGTGTTAAAGCAGTAATAATTTTTTCCCATTGTTAAAGCAAGCTTGTTTTTTGGTTTTACTTTTCCTTGCTTGTACTTTATTGCCAAAACCCTGCCGATTACAAGAGAATGGTCTTGAAACTCTAATTTTTCGTAAACTTCACACTCATAGACCATGAAAGACTCTAAAATACTTTTAGAAGACACTTTTTCACTATTTGTTAGATGGATGTTTTTAAGTAGGCTTAGTTTATCAACCTGGTCTCCGTGATATGACCCTGCAATAAGAATTTCCTCAAAGTATTCAGATATTAGGAAGTTTATCGTAAAGTTATCTTTCAAAAGCTTATAGCTGTAATTTGTTTTGTCTATGGATATAGAGTATAGAAAAGGTTTTTTATTTACAGGTGTATGCCAACCAACGGTAAAAGGATTTTCTTCCACGACCACTATAACAAGCGGCCGTGGAACGTATCCAAGGGTGTAACCATCTTCTATTATTTTAAACATCTACTTTTTGCTTACCACTTGGTCTTTTAATCCGGCAACAGCACCTAAAAACTCTTTTTGAACGTCAGCAGGTACTTTAAACTTGTTTAGGCTTTGCTTTGCAAGTTCTACAAACCTGTCCCAATCTTTCTCTGTAATTCCGAGATTTTGATGTGCTTCTTTCATATCTTTTCCCTTGTACTCGCAAGGGCCACCTGTTGCTTTACAAATAAACGCAGCTACAAGCTCTCTGTTTGTTTTGAGCTTATCTTTTGACACGTTTCCGCAGAATCTTTTTAGCTGTTTGTCATGCATCATTCTGTTTGTAAGGTCTTCAACCACTGCATCAATTGCCTTTTTACCGCCAAGCTTTTCATACAGAGTTTGCTCAGCGTTAGCCAAGCCAACTGTTAAAAATGCTGCTGCTCCAACTGCTGCTAAAAACTTTTTCATAACGCACCTCCCAAGATTTATTACGCTAAATATTCTCTAAGAAATGTTTTTCATTATAAAGCTGATTTTTATCATATTAGATTTAAAATTTTACAGGTTAGCTGTAAAAAAGATTAAAATGAAAAGTAAAATAAAAATAAGCGTCCGGTGGGAAATTGGGTAAAAGTATAAGATTCTTCGTCGGCTTAAGAATGACTATGAGAATTTTTGGAACACCCTCCATTAAGTTTGACTTTTAAAAAAAAATTTGTATAAAATTTATACTATCAAATTATGGGGGTTAAGCTATGGGAAAAGTTTTCATTCTCGTCGCGTTTATACTAAGCGCTTTTCTAACCGCAGGTAGTTATGGTGAAAGTGATGGAATTGGTATCAGAGAAGAAATTGGCAGAAGTGGTGACGACGTTGCAGGTACTACCTGGACCTTACGTAACTTGGGTTACTGGCTGGGGGACATAACCTATGGCAACAACACATTTGTGGCTGTGGGGGCTGGCGGCATCATCCTCACCTCTCGAGATGGTGTAACCTGGACTCAGAGTGCCTCAGGAACGAGAAACACACTATACAGGGTAGCCTACGGCAACAACACATTTGTGGCTGTGGGGGAGAGCGGCACTATCCTCGTCTCTCGAGATGGTGTAACCTGGACACAGCGTAACTCAGGAACAAGAAACGGCCTTGGGGGCATAGCCTACGGCAACAACACATTTGTGGCTGTGGGGGCTGGCGGCATCATCCTCACCTCTCGAGATGGTGTAAAATGGGCACAGCGTAAATCAGGAACGAGAAACACACTATACAGGGTAGCCTATGGCAACAACACATTTGTGGCTGTGGGGGCTGGCGGCATCATCCTCACCTCTCGAGATGGCGCAACCTGGACACAGTGTAACTCAGGAACTATAGAGGACCTCTACAGCATAGTCTACGGCGATGACATCTTCGTGGTTGTCGGAAGTGGGGGAGGAACTATCCTCACCTCTATAGATGGTGTAAACTGGACAAAGCGTAGTTCAGAAAGGGGAAACGACCTCTACGGTGTAGCCTATGGCAACAACACATTTGTGGCTGTGGGGACTATCGGCACTATCCTTATCTCTCGAGATGGGTTAAACTGGACAAAGCGTAACTCAAAAACGGACAGCGCACTCTACGGCGTAGCCTATGGTAACAACACATTTGTGGCTGTGGGGGATAGCGGCAATATCCTCACCTCTCAAGATGGTGTAACCTGGACGCAGCGTGTCTCAGGAACGAGAGACGACCTCTACGGCGTAGCCTATGGTAACAACACATTTGTGGCTGTAGGGAAAAGTGGCCCTAACCTCATATCTCGATTTGTGGCTGCGGGGGATATCGGCACTATACTCATCTCTCGAAATGGGTTAAACTGGACACAGCGTGCCTTAGGAACGATTAGTACACTTAACGGCGTAGCCTATGGTAACAACACCTTTGTGGCTGTAGGGGCTGGTGGCATCATCCTCATCTCTCGAGATGGTGTAAACTGGGCACAGCGTAACTCAGGAACGAGTTACGGGCTCAACAAAATAATATACGGCAACAACACATTTGTGGCTGTAGGGAAAAGCGGCATCATCCTTACTTCTCAAGATGGTATAACATGGACTCAGCGTAACTCAAGAACAAGCAAC
>Ga0080004_1106338_pt1 | contig 15973 bp, 16 predicted proteins | sample WasSprMetagenome_FD_69207 | JGI IMG/M metagenome (GOLD analysis project Ga0080004, IMG submission 69207) | Sulfidic aquatic microbial communities from Washburn Spring, Yellowstone National Park, USA - WS (SPADES assembly) (version 2) | ecosystem: Environmental > Aquatic > Thermal springs > Hot... | reverse complement strand
ACATCAAAAAAGAGAAGAAGCCAAAGAAACGAACTCCACCTAAGAACCATCAGCTACAACATCGGAATAACCAACCTAACAACAATAAAGAAGACGGTGAACCAGCTTTTTTGCCACAGCCCTTTCTCTTATCTTTAATATAATACAATCTTTCTTACCAGTAACGATCTTGATAGGATTTTTGCTTTCATGTGGCGCTTCCCTTTGGATTTTTGTAAACTTTTTTGGGTCTTTCATGTCTGTAACTGTCAATAAAATATCTAAATTTGCATGTTGTATATCCATCAAAGCAGCATAATCAACTATGTCCATACCATATTGAGCTCCAAGAGCGGCTTCATTATACGATAAATTCCAAACAGGGTCCAATTCTTTCTTGATTATACCTTTTACCTTTGGGTTGGCACTCATAACCATATTATCTTTCTCAAAATCAACAGTTATATTGTAAGCATGAGATAGAATTATTCCAAGATCGACAGCAGTTCTATCAGATCCTCCCCTCTCATAAGTAGTCTCTCTCCCATGAACTGTCTTGCCGATAAAACCACCAACAACAGGTATTTTGCCTTCCTTGATGTATTCTATCAAATATTTTGCTTCTCTTTTAGATTCTTCTAGTAAGAAGGTGGCGCCTTCAAAGCTTCTATCAGTGATAATGGGCCATTTCTCAAAGGGTACATTTAAGGAATTTATGTCATTGCTCCTTAGAACAAAGTCCATAGTTTTTGCCATTAAAAGTTCACCGCTATAGGTCAAGATTATGGCTCTATTCCCTCCCTCGAACTCCTTGTTCCTTGCTACTTGCTCTAAAGCTTTGTCCACTTCCTCAAAGCATTTGTTCAATTCACAATTGAAAGCATCTTTAAGAGGGTCCTTTATGTACAAGTCTCTAATCTTTTCGTAGGGATGCCTTAGCTTGACAGATTTGTTGCTGATGAAACCTGTCTTGGCACAGTCTTCACCTATATCTATGGCAAGGTCTGTAACCCCTTTTGGTGCAGATACTACTACAACTGGGCCAATGCCATCTTTTTGCCTAATTTCTTGGATTCTTTCTACTATAGTAGGAATGCCTTCTCCATAGGGCTTTATGACTCCACCACCGAATTTGATGATGGTAAGGGCATCTTTCTTTTCTTTAAGCGATGATTGAGTAATCAAAGAGCTAATTTCACCTTTTTAATGAGCTTTATTTCTGAAGAAACTCTTTGGTCAGCCTCCTTGTGGCTTTATAACTAACTTGAGGATTATTTAAAGATAGATACTACGTTCTATAACTCAAGTTAGGGATAGGTACGCTTTGAGCCATTACTCTCTTTAAAAGAGTTTAGGCGATTCTTTTTCCTGCTTCATAGGAGGCGCTTTGATTCCAGATTTCAGCAGGTTCGGTAACCCAAACGCCCCTTACCTTCAAACCCAGTTTTTCGATTTCTTCGCTTAGCCTCTCATATATGGGGCCTGAAGTTTCGTAACTCTTTATATTTACTCTAATCTGATAGGCTTCCATTCCTAGGATTACAAGAATAGAAGCCAATTCACCTTTCCTCTTCATTGCTTCAAGGTTTTTGTTAGTTTCCTTCATGAGTACAGCAGCAAAGGCTATTGTATTAGGGTTAGGGGCAATTATAGATCCTACGTGAATTGCATGTATAACTCCTTCAGGACTTTTTGTAGCAAGGACTTTTGATGCCTTAGGATCGTTTATGACCTTCATCACATTTTCTGGAAGGCTTACCAATTTTATCCAAAAAACTAATAGACATGTGGAAATTTAAACTTTCTTTTAAGCTCTTCAAATAAACCATAGTTTAGAGCCGGTGCTTACTTTTTGCTTAAAGCCTGATCAACTGAAACAAAAATTCATCCCATACTATAGGGATTTGAGACTTTACATTTGAATAAATTATTAGACAATATCCTAAAATAATTCATATACCCATAAATATTTATAATTAATAAATGCTATTCTTCCATTCCTATTCTTAAAAGGAAAGTCAACAAATAATACCATCAATGGTAATATTGCAAAAGATATGGGCAATATAGTCTGACTTATCTTCGCCTCTTTAACACCAAATCTGCTAAGGTTTCCTTCCTGACTTTCTTAACGACTTCTTTTCCTACAAGTTTTTCAGCTAATTTAAGGGCGAATAGAAGGGCTGTGGCTGGTCCTCTACTAGTTACTATATTCCCATCAACTACGACTAAACCTCTTTTGAACTTACCTCCTTTTTTAAGCTCTTCTTCCATACCTGGATATATAGTGCATGATTTTCCTTCAAGAATACCTGCATCTGAAAGGACTGCTGGACTTGCACAGATCGCAGCCACAAGCTTATTAGAATTAAAAGCTTCTTTAATCATACTTAATACTCTTTGGTCTTTTCTTAAATTCTCATAACCAGGAGCCCCACCCGGACAGATAACTGCATCAAAGTCTTTTACAGATACCTCCTCAATAGATTTATCGACCTTAAATCCTATTCCATGTGAGCCTTCGATTATATCTAGCTTTAAACCAGCCATGGTTACTTCCACATTACATCTTCGTAAAATGTCTACGATAGTTGAAGTTTCTATTTCCTCAAACCCTGGTGCAATTAACACTAAAGCTTTAGCCATAATAAACATCTATTTTTAAGTTCGGTCTATTTTTAAATTTTTGCTGATCAAAAGGTGCGTTAAGATGCAAGAAAGACATTCAAAAAAGTTTGACCTTGAGCAAATAGACATAGCTCCAACTATTGCTAAAATAATGAAAATACCTTTTCAATCTGATGGAAAACCTGTCGAGGAAATCGTGACTTATGGAGAAAATTGCAATCAAATATTATTACTTATCATAGATGCTTTTGGTTACTCACATTATATGAAATCAAAAAGTTTTTTCAAAAATATAAGCAAGATTCATCATGAGGGGAGATTCTATAAATGCAAAGCTAATGCTAACAAGACTACTCCAGCAATAGCTTCGATTCTCTGCGGAAGAAGGTCTGAATCACATAGAATCTACAGCACAGAGGATGTTTACAAGAGCCACTTAAAATCCATACTTGAGGTTGCTTCTGAATGGGGCATTAAATCAGCTATAATAATGGAAGAAAGGGGTGCTTTAACCTTTAAAAAGCGTATAGATGTTATCAAACTTGTAAAGGAAAGAGAGAATACAATAGAATTCGATGATATTGCTAAGGAGGCTACCATAGAGGCAATAAAAGAAAGATGCAAGTTAATTGTTACGCACTTAAGGTCTCTCGATAAATTAGGCTATACTCTTAGATCTATTGAATCTATTGATGAAAACATCTTAGAGATTATCAAGGCTTATAGGACTAATAGCTTGATAATGCTTTTTGGAGACCATCCACCCCATGAATCAAAGGAATTTCTGGTACCCCTTATAGTAAGCAAAATTTTATGAATGTCTTTTGAAATGCTATTTTGTAATTACTCCACAACGATCATAGTCAAAGTGGATCTAACATGGGGTAGTCGGCGAATCTTCCAAGTCAGGACTTCTTTTAGCTTTTCTGTTGATTCAGCCTCGATCTTGACTACGGCATCATAAACACCATAAACGCGATGAGCTTCTAAGACACCCTCTACTTTCCTCAGCTCCTTAAGCAAATCTTCTTCAGCACCAGGCTCAACGTTAATAAGAACGAAAGCAGTTGTCATTCTCCTTCCCATTATATGAGAAATATGATATTAAAAAATGTTGCCCATAAATTGATGATGTCAAAATAAGCCATTGATGAGTACCCAGTTGTTAGATGGCTATGAATGATTTTAGGAGTTTTGCTATCGAATATAGGGTTAAGCGGTAGAGGGAGTCGTTGTAGAATGTTTTGAACTCTGCCTTGAGTATGCCGAACCACCTCTTGGTGTGGTTCCTCATACTGAAGGCCTCATCTTGAAGGCTTCATGCCCATACTCAAACCTTATCTTAACAACTTTATTAATTTGATAATTAATCAACTTTGAATTTGTTTGTAGACTTGCCAGAATTTATCACCTATATAATGAAGGTTTTTTACTACAACTCCTTTTTCCATCTTTTCCATATCTGATTCGTCTATGAGGGCTATTCCAATGGCTATGAACTTCTTATAATTGCTCTCCTTAACGCTTATTATATCTCCCTTTTTGAAGGTTTCCCATTTAACGACGCCAGGGCGCATTATATCTGATCCGTTGCAAATATGAGGTACAGCGCCTTGATCCACCTCAATGGATGGAAAACTCTGGAGAATTTCATTATTTTTTAAGAACGGTATTATCAAGTCATCGAATTGAATAGCCTCGAAATCAGGAAAGAGCAGCAAACTGTTATGCTCGTTAATCTCAGCAATTTTAACCTGAGGTTTGCCAAAATTTAACGCTAAAGGCCATTTTTTAGCCATTTTATCGATGATTTTTCTCGCATCCCTCTTAGATAAGGTGTAAATTCGCACATTTTGTTATACAAAAAAGGGCGATATGAACTTTCTGTTTAATGAATAGATGGTGTCAAGATAAGCTTAAGATATTTTTCTCATTTAAGCTGTATATTGTTATCCTAACATCATCAACGATTAATAATAAAGAAAAGTATTTTTTGGATAGATGTTAATTAATGAACCGTGCCATATTGCGAATTATTGATTAATTCATTTATTCTATTGATTGCACTCGTTATTCTTGATAGGGGAAGCCTTTTAGTCTTAAACGGTGCTGTGGGGATCTCTGAAGTAACAGGGCTAGCAACTTCAACTGTAGGCTTCATAATATTGGCTACGTCCACTTCGCTTCCTGAAGCTGCGATATCGCTCACCTCAAGTATAGAAGGGGTGCCTGAGACAGGCATAGGAAACATTCTTGGCGCTAATATCGCAAACATCTGTCTTATTATTGGAGTACCGACGCTTTACCTTTGCGCTAGAGGTATCAATTGCATGTCTGACTTACCGAAAATGGAAAAGCATGAGATGGAAAGCTTATTCTTTGGTCTCTTAATATCATCGGTTGTTCCTCTTTACCTCGTCTACAGAGAATATGCCAGCACGTCCATCGGTATCATTCTATTAACAATCCACATTATTTATAACATTTATCTTTCAAGGATAGGAGTATCGATAGAGGGTTTAGGTGGAAGATCTTTAATAAAGCGAAAAAAGTTTGGTAGGGAATTTTTGAGGTTTATTAGCGGGATAGTTATTGTTGTAGTATGTGCAAATTTTATCGTTAACTCTGCTTCTAATATAGCAGAGTTCCTTGGTGTTTCAAAGATGATTATTGGGGCCACGATTATATCTATAGGAACCACTCTTCCAGAGATGGCGGTGAGTTTTAAAGCTATGTCGAAAGGGCAAGCCGGGTTAGCCTATGGAAATGCCATAGGCAGTTGTTTCACTAATATCACGTTACTACTTGGCTTAGTTTTTATCTTTTCCACCGTACTAGTTATTAATATGAAACTTTATATCAATCTAGTCATCGTGTCTCTAACAGCAAATGTATTTTTCTGGTATTTTCTTTCAAGGAGGATGTTAGGATGGAAAGAGTCAATCGTGCTTCTGACCATATATTACAGTATTCATAGGTTCATCTCTCGGAATTCAACTTATGCCATCTAATGCTTAAATAATGGCAAGGCTAAGCTAGATTGTTTAGAGGAGAGTTCTTTGGCAGTAGATATGGCTATTAAAGTTCTTAATGAGAGCCTTGGCAAAGCGGTACTAATAAAATTGAAGGGTGGAAAGGTTATTCGAGGAACTCTTCTCGGATTTGATCAGCACATGAATTTACTTCTGGAAAACTCTGAGGAAATTCAGGAAGAAGGAAATGCCAATACTTTGGGCACTATAGTAGTCAGAGGAGACAATGTTGTAATGATTTCACCTCCGCCTAAATGATTAAAAATTAAACAGTAATGCCTTTTAACTCTTAAAGATGATTATTGTCAGATGCCATCAAAAATAGCCGAGGCTATGAAAGAGATTCTTGCTAGAGGGTATCAGTTACATCCCCAAGCCTTTGATTTTCTTTTGGAGATTGATGAGAAGATTGATGTATTAGATTTAGTTGTAAAAACTGTCCAATCAAAACCCAGTAATAATAATCGACAAAATATCATAATGAGAGAAGATATAGAAAAGGTGCTACCTCCTGATTTCAAAAAGATTGAGCCTGCACAGGCTCTGGTAAAGCCTATGCTCTCAGAGGATATAAAGCCAGAGTTTGAAATAGTCAAAGACCCAACTAATAGTATCTCACCAATCGAAGGATTAAGAGGCTTTCAGGAGCTCTTTAGAAGTCGTTTCGAAAAGTTGATGAAGATTGTAGGTAAAAGGCCAGATTCATATCAAATTAAGCAAATAGCAAATCTTAAGAAAGAGCCAACAAATAGCCCTCAAAAAATCGCTGGACTTGTTATGAATAAGAAGATCAAAAGAACTCATGTGGAGCTTACCATCGATGATGAAAGCGGCAAAATTAAAGCTGTTGCCTTAGAGGATCCAGTTAGGAAAATTGCTTCTGAAATCTGCCTTGATCAACTGGCAATTTTGGACTTACAGTTCAGTAAAAGAGGATTAGCAATAATCAAGGATATTTACTCACCTGATATACCCGACCGTTTGCCTAATACATCAAAAAAAGTTGTCTACGCTGTTTTCACTTCGGATTTACATATTGGGAGCAAGGCCTTCCTTCTTGATGTCTTCAATAGGTTCCTTCTTTGGCTCAATGGAAATCTAGGTGATGATCTGATAGTAAGAAGACTAAAGTATGTGGTAATAGGTGGCGACTTAGTTGATGGCATTGGTATTTACCCATATCAAGATAAAGAGCTTGAAGAAACCAACATTTATGAACAGTGCAAGAAAGCTACTCACTTGATAAAGAAGATACCTAAACATATCCAAATATTCATAATACCTGGGAATCATGATCCAGTAAGGCAGGCACTACCACAGCCTGCCATCCCCAAGAAGTATGTTCACGAGCTTTACTCTATGGAGAACATAAAGATGTTAGGCAATCCAACTTATCTGAATTTACATGGTGTAAATGTACTTGTTTACCATGGTAGAAGTTTAGATGATGTTGTTGCTATGACTCCTGGTCTTACCTTCTCAAACCCTACATTAGCTATGAGAATACTACTCAAGGCTAGGCATTTAGCTCCTATATATGGAGGAAGGACGCCTATAGCACCAGAAAAAGAGGATCATTTAGTAATAGAGAAAGTTCCAGACATCTTACATGCAGGTCATACACATACTGTAGATGTTGCCACTTATAGAAATACCCTTTTGATCAACTCTGGGACCTGGCAAGGTCAGACATGTTATCAATTAAATATGGGCCTAAACCCTACTCCAGGCATAGTACCAATAATAAATTTGGCGACTCTTGAGATTACCTTTAGAAATTTTACCAGTATATCGTGAACAACTATAAGATCGAGCCCATAACAGGGTCTTCTGAGAAAACTTCTTTTACAAATTGTAATTGAATCAACGGACTGATCTTCTTAGTTCTTCCATATCGACCCTTACTTACTAAGTTTGTGGCTATTAGACCTAGTAAGTCGAGTTCACTAAGAAGCATGGTAACTCGTCTTTGAGTCAACAATTCTATACCATTTTTGCGACAAATATTAGAGTAGCGATCGTAGACTTCACCAGTAGAATTAGCCTCTCCCAGGGACACTATACTCCATAACAAGAGTTTAGCATGAAGAGGTAGAGATCTTAGAGCTTCTATCATTCGATCTTGTTCTATTTTTTGAACAGCAATCCTTACGTGTTTTTCTTCCACTCTTATGGCACCTTCTCTTTCTGCTACTTCACCAGAAACTCTTAAAAGATCTAAAGCTCTTCTAGCATCACCATGCTCAGAACCAGCCAAGGCAGCGCATAGGTTTATAGCCGCTTCTGTTACAGAATCCTCAAAAAAAGCCATTTTAGCCCTTTCATATAATATCACCCTTAACTCTTCTGCTGTATAGGGTGGGAAGACTATCTCTTCCTCACTCAAACTACTCAATACTCTTGGGTCAAGAAACTCCTTGAATTTAAGGTCGTTAGATATTCCTATAATGGAAAGATAGCCTCGAGGGAGTTGTTCGTTTGCCCTGGTAAGTTCATAGAGAAGATCATCGCCATAATTCCTTACTAAGAAATCAATCTCATCCATCACAAAAATAACTTTCAACTCTGACGAGTTTATTGCTTGTTTTATTCTACCAAGGACCTCACTAATGGCTAGACCAGTAAAAGGGATCGATAAACCAATAGATAGGGCCATATCAGAAAGAATTCTATACTCCGTACCAGCTATTCTCGAATTAGAATAAGTAAATTTTACCTTAAGACCTTGCTTAGAAGCTTTTTCCTCTAACCTCATAAGAACATATTTAACAACAGCTGTCTTACCAGTACCTGTTTTACCATAAATAAGAAGATTAGAGCATTTAGATCCATGTAAAAGAGGAGATAAGGCCTCACCTATTGATATTATTTGTTTCTCACGAAAAGGTAACTTCGATGGTATATAATCAGATCTTAAAGCATCACGATTTTTATATAGAGAGCGGCCTGACAAGGCTTTAGTGAAAATTTCATCCAATAAATCTTTTGATTCATCACTCATTATTATAACACACCCACCCCTTCTTTTCTACTGTAAACCGACTAATAAAAAATAATTATATTTGTCTTTTAAGAAGACAAATGGACCGTACTTGGATCCAGGCTACAAGTTATTTAGTAGTAAGTCAATAATTTTTGATTACTTAGTAAAAATCTTTCCTATTGTTTTATGAGGGTTGACATGATTTATAATATGGTCTTCTATTGGAAAAACAGGGGTGGGTGTGTTGTTAACGTTGTAAGTTTAGTTGAGCTTTACGGTAAACCCAACCTAAATTTGTTTTATTCCTTGTTAATAACCCTTTTTCTGTTAATCTTTGCAAATAAGTTGATATAATGCTTAGTCTTATAGGTGTGTTGTACTCATCTTCATAAGCCTCTAGGATATCTGTGGAAGTGAAAGATCCTAAAGCAAACTTCTTTTCAATGAGAGTATAAACACGCCCAAAGGTGGTGTCTTTAGATAAAGTAATTTGTGAACTACCCACGTTTTTACCTTCAATCATTTCAGCAATATCTATGATCTTCAGAACTTTATCTCTTGAGATGTTTCCTTCTATATTTATCCTATACTTCCCACCTTCTCCATCATCGAACTCTATCTTAATTCTCCGTTTGGCCAAGGCCATTTTATTAAATTATAAATTTAAATTATAAGGCTATCTATGTGAATAAGTGAACAAGAAGTTAAAGATTTATGACAAGGTTGTGAGATATCATTCGCGCTTAACAAGTATTCACAGTCCATTAGAAAAAATTACCGATAAAATCGATCTTATCAAGTTCCAATGGAAATAAAGGGGTGTTTAAATTCATAATAACAGATCGTAGGGTAAAAAATTTAGCTTGAACTAGTTAGATCGTTTAAAAATAAACGAATTTAGGGAATTTTCACAATTAATTCACAATTGGAATTATTCTATTTCCATCAACTCTTTTCCTTTTTCAGTAATCTTGTAAACATAAGGTTTTTTTTGCTCTTCTCTAGTTACGTAACCTAACTCAAATAATCTTTTCATGAGTCTGGCTGTATGCTCCCTTGATTTATTTATTCTTTGTTGAATTTGTTTCGAAGTTTGAACTCCCTCTATTAACAGTTTAAGCACTAAAACTTCGGTTGGACTTAATTCTTTCAGCATTTCAGTTTTTTTTTGCCGGGCCTCCTTAGGTAACAGATCTCTCCCTTTACCTGGATTTCTTAATAGATCTTTAACCTCTTCCAAAATCCTCACAATGTTGGAATCCTCATGGGTTTTAATGACCTCTCTCCCCTCTTTACTTAGACCATTACTTAAATGGTCTAGCTTTAACTCTAAAACATCTAACCTAACCTGTTGGTCTAATATTTTCTGATCTTGTAGGTCTAGCCTATTACGAAGCTCAGAAATAATTCCTTTAATTATCTCACTTGCATCTTTTTTTTCTTTAGTAAACTTCTTGATCTCTGGCAAGTAATGAGTTAGAACTAAAATCGAAATAAATAATGTGATACTTGCTATTGTGATTATCACAACATTCTCTAAAGACAAGGTCCAAGAAAACAATGTCACAAGATATAAATAACCTTTTCTCCTAGATTTAAAATTCTGATTGTTGCATCACAAATTATGATTACATTAAATCGCTAATTATATTTTCCTCCTTAACAAGGTATCAATTATTGTCTCTGTGACTTCCACGATTTCCACCAATTTTTCTTTTGATGAAGCGCCTTCGGCGCTTCTTAATATGTTGCCTACTTGTAATAATTTATTTATAGCCCTTTCTTCGAGTAGCCCCAAATATTGAAACAAAATTAGGGTGTAAACAGTCCGTTTTAGATTGATCTGGGCTTGCCTCAATGTACGGATAAAAGCTCCCCCGCTGACATTTTTTCTGTCTCTCATCGCTGTCTTCTCTTTTAACTTTACTTTCTTATTAGTTGTAATACAATCAATTAAATAAGTATCAAGTTGTGCTTGAGTGAGCGATGATCTCTCAAGGAGATATTTAAATATTGGATCCCTATCTAACCTTGATTTTATCATATATCATGAACATTATACAGAATCGTATAATCTTGTCGGAAGCTTTCTACTGATCTTTAACCATAATTTTTCTTGATAATATGAGAAAGTTTATTTTTATTGTAAATTAAATTGACGAATTATAAAAAATAATGCAGACAAAAATAATTTATCTAACGACTTTAAGACATAATGGAGTGTCATAGTTGGGACGAAGAAGACGTCGTGTAATAAAAATTGTAAAGAAAACCCTTCCTAAGGTCTATAACTGTCCCAGATGTGGGGTAGCGTCAGTCCGGGTCTTAATTAAAGAAAACAATTTGGCAAAGATAGTTTGCGGGAATTGTGGCTTGAAATACGATTATCTAACTGAAACAAAAAAACATTCAATAGATATTTATAATGAGTTTGTCGATAAATTTATGTCTGGAAGGCTACCTAAATGATGGGAAAAGTTGAAAAATATCTTAAGGAAGAAATTTCTAAAGATGGTACCATATCTCTTGCTTTAATCGATTCGGAGAATCTATCTCCTAAAACAGCTACAAGCATCGCTCTTAAAGCCGAAAGTTGTGGTGTAAAGAGTATCTTGGTGGGTGGCTCAACAGCCATCGATCAACTCGAGTTGGATAATATTGTGAAAGCGATCAAAAAAAATGTCAAAATTCCTGTGATCTTATTTCCTGGCAATGTGACTGGTATATCACCAAATGCTGATGCGATCTTCTTTAGCTCCCTTATGAACTCTGATAACCCATACTTTATAACAGAAGCTCAAGCTCTTGGTGCCATTTTGGTAAAGAAATATGGCTTAGAAAGCATTCCTATGGGCTATATTGTGATAGGAGAGGGTGGAGCTATAGGCTTTGTAGGGCGAGCTAGAGGGATTCCTTCAAACAAACCAGAACTAGCAGCCATGTATGCTCTTGCAGCAGAATACATGGGGATGAGGTTTGTTTATTTGGAGGCAGGATCTGGTGTGACATCACATGTATCATCATCGATAGTGGCGAAGGTTCGAAAGGTTTTTAATGGTACATTGATTGTAGGAGGAGGAATCAGGAAGATGGAGGATGGTATCAAAATTGCCAAAGCTGGTGCGGATATAATTGTAGTAGGGACTTTATTAAGTGATAAAAATTTTGTGCTTAAGCTTAAAGAAATAGTTAAAGGAATTAAGAACGTAAGGTGATAAGATGACCTCTTTTGAGCGCTTCTTCGCAAGTTTGAAATATTGGCTTGATCTCCCAAAGGCTTACGATCGATGGCCAGACTTTGAGGCATCCTTTGATTCTGAAGAGTATTTGTTCCTAGACCTTAAGAATGAGAAAGCGCTTTTACTGAACTGTGGAGACTGTGATGGTCCTTCAGACGTTTCTCATCCTAACTGCGAAAAATGTGTGGAGTTCAGGATTAAATTTGCGGAGCGTGAAACAAAACATGAGCCTAATAGGTGGCGCCATATAATTCTTGCCCGAATTTATACAAAGAGTAGCAAATGATTTGTGATATTTTGTGACTTAATGTTAGATCACATCCATCTATAGGATCCTATTTTTAGACTTAGAGAAAATTTAATGGGATAATGTAGATAAAACTTTTATCTATATTTTTTAAAGAGGACTTGTGACACTAGATAGTGCGACTCTTAAGCGAATAGAGACCTTGGCACCTTTTCCTGAAGAATACATAGAATATAATGAAAGACTTTTAAAACAATTAAATTCACAGTACACTTTGGCGTCTAAAGCTAGAACTAAAGGGAAAGATCCAAGACTTGAAGTAGAGACTAAATTAGCCTTCGATTTAGCAGAGAGGATAGAACATTTAATACCGATTCCTGGACTTGCTAAAAGAGTCAGGGAGCTCTTACTAACCCATAATAAGGAAAACGTAGCTCTAACTCTCGCAGAAGAGGTTGCCCTGGGCAAGTTCGGGTTTTTTGAAAAGGAGAAAGCTTTGGATTTTGGAGTGCGCATAGGTCTTGCTGTAGTTACTGATGGTGTTACAGTCGCCCCAATTCAAGGAATCTCGTCTGTGAAAATTAAGAAAAATGATGATGGCACAAGCTACGCGGCTATATATTTTGCTGGTCCTATTCGTTCTGCAGGTGGTACAGAGGCAGCCTTCACCCTTGTTATTGCAGATCATATTCGCAAGGTTTTAGGCCTTGACAAGTATAGACCGAATGCTTGGGGTCAAGATGAAGTAGGCCGTTTTATAGAAGAGCTTAGGACTTATGAGAGAGAGGTGGGCAACTTTCAATTCAGAGTGGCTGATGATGATATTAAACGTGCGCTTTTATACCTGCCTGTTGAGATCGATGGTGTTGAAACAGACCCTGTTGAGGTTGTTATTCACAGAGGTTTGAAAAGAATCTCAACAGACAAAGTCAGAGGTGGCGCTTTAAGAGTGTTAAACGATGGTGTGATAGGCAGATCCAGAAAGCTATTGAAACTTGTGAACGATTTGGGGATATCTGACTGGGGCTGGTTGGCAGATCTTAGAAGTGGAAAACAAAGCCTTGAAGAACACACTGAGAGTACTCATTTCGAAGAAGTGATTTCAGGTCGACCAGTACTATCTTTCCCAAAGAAAGTAGGTGGCTTCAGATTAAGGTATGGGCGATGTTACAACACAGGCTTATCGACTATTGGGGTCCATCCTGCTGTGGCTATAATACTGGATTATCCCTTCGTCGTTGGTACACAAGTAAAATTAGACATTCCAAGTAAGGCTGCTACTGTTGCTTTTGTAGATACTATAGACCCTCCTATAGTTAAATTGATGGATGAATCTGTAGTTAGGATAGAAAGCATAGATCAAGCAAATACGATTCGAAGCAAGATCACTAAAATTCTCTATTTGGGTGACATTTTGGTAAGCTTTGGAGATTTTCTTGAGAACAATGTGAGACTAGTCCCATCTGGCTATGTAGAAGAATGGTGGGTACAGGATTTAATGGTGGCTATAAAAGAGAATTATGGATCTATAAGTAAATGTGCGAAATCTATTGAGATGGATACAGATCGCCTAGTAGAGATAATAAACGATCCATTGCATAAATTCCCAAACGCCCTTGAAGCTTTTGAGATTAGTAGCAAGCTCAGGATACCTCTTCATCCCCATCATCTCTTTTACTGGGATGTTGCATCACCATCTGAGATAATCACTCTAAGGCAGAGCCTAAGTCTATTATCTGATAAAGATCAACACATAATAACTGCGCCTAAAAAACCTGAGATAAAATCGACTTTAGAAAATATAGGCATTCCACATAGAATTACCAAAGACAGAATCATAATAGAAGGTGAGTCAGCTTACTCTGTTATGAGGACTTTAGGCTTAACTTCTAGGCCTAGCTTGATTACTGGCTGGAAAGATGTCACTGAGTTGCTATCTTTACTAGCTCAAATACCAATTAAAAGGAAGTCATCCGTCTTTGTGGGTTTACGTATTGGCCGACCTGAAAAGGCCATGCCAAGAAAGATGAAACCTCCTGTGCACTCACTCTTTCCTGTGGGAATAAAAGGTGGTCCAAAGAGAGACATAATCCTGGCAGCAAAAGAAGAATTTGTAAATGTTGAAATTGTGAACATGGTCTGTACTGTTTGTGGCTCTAACTCCATCAGCACAAAATGCAATAAATGTGGTGGGGATACTATAATTATAAAAAAATGCCCTAATTGTGGCAGAATTGTTGAGGGCGATCTATGCTCTGTATGTAAAGTCAATGTTTTACCTTACTCAAAAGCAGACTTCCCTATAAAACAAGAATTAAAGGAAGCCTTATCTAAGATAAAATATAATCCTTCTCCTCCATTAAAAGGCGTTAAAAGCCTCATAAGCACTACTCGCATCCCAGAAAGTTTGGAGAAAGGTATACTACGTCAAAAACATGACTTGTCTGTTTATAAAGATGGCACTATAAGGTTCGATGCCACAAATGCTGTGTTAACTCATTTTAAACCATCACAAATAATCACTTCAGTAGATAAGCTCAAAGAGTTAGGCTATAAAAAAGATGTTTATGGTACTCCTCTTAAATCAAAAGATCAGCTTTTGGAGATTTTTGATCAAGATGTAATCCTACCTTTAGAATGCGGTCAACATCTATTAAAGGTATCAAAATTCATAGATGATTTATTAGTTAACCTATATGGTGAAGAACCATATTATAATGCAAATTCTATAGAAGACCTTATAGGATGCCTTGTAGTTGGATTAGCTCCCCACACTTCGGTGGGTATAATAGGTAGGGTGATAGGCTTTACAGACTCGCAAGTTTGTTTCGCTCACCCGTATTGGCATGCTGCAAAGAGAAGGGATTGTGACGGTGATAGCGACTCTATAATGCTTTTAATGGATATACTCTTAAATTTCTCTAAAGAATTCCTGCCAGCCCAAATTGGAGGGTTAATGGACGCTCCCTTAGTGATACAATGTATCGTTATACCTAGTGAGGTTGATGAGCAAGTTCATAACTTAGATATAGCAGAAAATTATCCTATAATCTTCTATGAATCTTCGATGAAAAATGAGCTTCCTCACACTCTTACCAAAGTCATAGATATCATCAAGAATAGGTTAAAGAATGAGAACCAGTTTTATGATCTAAGTTTCACTCATGATACAAGCAGTATAAGCGTAGAAAGGAATAGGAGCACTTATTCGATTTTAAAGTCCTTCTCAGAGAAACTCGAAAAACAGATAGAACTTGCTATGAAAATTAATGCAGTAGACCCTAACGAAGTTGTGTCATCGGTCTTGAAAACTCATATTCTTCCAGATGTTGTTGGAAATCTGAAGGCATACACATCCCAGAATTTTCGATGCAAATCATGTGGTGAACAGCATCGTCGTATCCCTTTAAAAGGGACGTGCTTAAATTGTGGTGGGGAGTTGCAGCCTACTGTTACTAGAGCCTCAATAGAAAAGTATCTGAACCTTGGGTTAAAATTATCAGAAAAGTTCAAAGTTGATGGATACATAAAAGGTCGATTTGAGATAGCATCTGAAGAACTTTCATCTCTATTCGCATCTAAGAAAGAGGAAACCCAGCTTGAGCTTACAGAGTTCTTCAGTTAATAAAATCAATGATTGACTATTTGAAACTCTCTAAGACAGTAGTGGACCGACACTAAATCTTATAAAACCTCTTAATACCACAACTATTGGTAACGTAGAATGTGCGATTATAGAATTTAAACTTTGTGGCTTAATTCTTTTTTGGTTGGGGTTCCTCTCCTAGTTTTTATCCGCCCGCTTTCATTTAGTTTTGTAGGTTTATTAGCATGTTGTATATGTATGCTTTAGCTGATAATTCTT
>Ga0080004_1140038_pt1 | contig 15976 bp, 16 predicted proteins | sample WasSprMetagenome_FD_69207 | JGI IMG/M metagenome (GOLD analysis project Ga0080004, IMG submission 69207) | Sulfidic aquatic microbial communities from Washburn Spring, Yellowstone National Park, USA - WS (SPADES assembly) (version 2) | ecosystem: Environmental > Aquatic > Thermal springs > Hot... | reverse complement strand
TCAAGAGCGTGAAGGGGCGACCCGTCGGTCGCCGTGGCATACCATTGGCGCCCCGAGCCCTTTTTTGTCACCCCGAGCCGCAAGGCGAGGGGTCTCATTTAATTATTCGTTCAGAATCCGGACAAGCTTAATGCTGCAGTAGAGGTCTTCTCCGGCTAAGGGTGGGTTTAGGTCAAGGGTAATTTCTTCTTCGGTTACCTCGATTACTCTTGCCGGTATGGTTATTTCACCCTGAGGTGTGTCAAGGATCAAGGAAAGAAGCATGCCTGGTTCTGGCTCAACATCAAGCTCAAGCCCAGCCCTTGACACTGTCCGGACAAGGTTTTGGTCTCTTGGACCGAAGGCTTTATCAGAAGGTATGACGACCTCCTTTTCTTCTCCCTCGGACATCCCTACTACAGCCTCAGACAGACCGGGAATGATCTCCGGCGAGCCAACCTCGAACACAAAGGGCTCAGACTGATAGGTGTCCTCAAACACCTCACCCGAGCTCGTCTTCCCAACCAAATGAATGCTAACTACATCACCAACCTGCACTTTACGCATAACACTAACTCCTTGGTAATTTTGATAGAAGACGAGACCTTAGAGGATAGGACTCTAAGAACTCGGAGCTTCTACCTAAGTGGTTAGGCTAACACAGAAGTGATTTTTTACAAGGGGGTTATAAGGAGGTTAGGACAACCAAAGCAAAGCACATGATCCCAGGATTATCCTTTTGGAAGATTAAACCTTCAGTCGTTCGGGCTTTAAGAGAAATTCTATCTTCAGGAAGGTTTAGAAGCCGGGATAGATTTTTCTTCATCTTTACATAATAGGGAGAGAGCTTTGGCTCATCAGCAACGATGGTAAGGTCTATCTGGTCTACTTTGTATCCCTTTTCATGGAGCTTGTTTAGAGCGACAAAAAGGAAGAAGCTACTTTCTCTGTCCTTGAAGGCTGGCTCTGTGTCTGGAAAAAGTGTTCCAATGTCAGGGAGCCCCCCAGCTGAAAGGAGGGCATCCGTTAGGGCATGAAGCACCACATCTCCGTCTGAATGTCCAAGGAGCCCCTTATCATGCTCAATGGGAATACCAGCAAGGACAAGTTTTCTCCCTGGGACTAAAGGATGAACATCAAAGCTAAAGCCTATTTTCATAAATTTTTTTGAGTCTAAGCCGGCGGTGGGGATCGAACCCACGACCTGCGGATTACGAATCCGCTGCTCTACCGCTGAGCTACGCCGGCAGCCTTATCTTCTATTGTTAATTTTCTATTTTTTATCTTCTATTTTAAGTCTACTCTTTAAACTCTTCAACCTTGCTTTGAGACCCGTTCTTTAATCCTTTTGATGATGATGTGGGCGGTGTTGAAAGCAACCTGTATGCTCCCTTTGGGGACAGCGATATCTCCCGCTAAGAAAAGACCTGGGATGTTTGTCTCAAAGTGTTCATCCACTTTTGGTCTATCTTCCAAGTCAAACTCAACGCCGATATACTTCAAAAATCCCTTGGGAGTGCTCCCACCAAGGCAGTAGTAGACAAAATCAAAAACATCGCTTGAGCCATCCTTAAAGTGAACCCTTACCCTATCTCCTTCAGCGCTCAAACCCTCAATGTCTGTCCCAAGCATTAGCTTAACCTTCCCTTCATTGACTTTTTCTTCAAGCAGAGAAAGATTTACCGGGTTTATGCGGAAAAACTGAGGTCTACGGTAGGAAAGATAGACCTCACAGTTTTTGCAAAGAAAGATTGCGGTCTCAGCCGCTGTGTCCCCTCCTCCAACCACTAAAACTTTACCAGAGGTGGGGCAGATGGAAGGAGGCTCAAAGAAGACTTTATCTTTTACCTCCTTTGGGATGGGATAGTCGGGTTTTTTCGGCTGACCAAAAATGCCTATTGCCAAAACCACAAAGTCGGCTAAAAACTTAGGCTCTCCTTTAACATTTACCTCAAAGACCTCGCCTTTTTTGCTTATCCAGTTGACCTCCGAATTAAAACGAATGTCAAGTTTATACTCAGATACAATCCTTTCCATCCTTTTTAGAAAATCTTCTTTGCTTTCCGTTTCAAACCTAAGTCTTCCAATAGGAGCTACATCTACCCCACGATAGACGGCATCAACCCTTTTTCCAGGGCGGTAAAGCCGAACGACGGTATCGCAGATGTGGTCTGTCTTTTCAAGGATGACTGTCGGCTCTATCCCTTCTTCCTTGGCTTCAACCCCGCAGGCAATCCCCGCTGGACCTGCCCCAACCACTAAAACTTTTACCCTCTCCATCGTTTGCCTCCTTATTCCCTAAGTCTTTATTTAGGTCTGTTTAACCATTGCCAAGTATGACTTATTATAGTTTCTAGGTCGTCAAACTTAGGCTCAAAGGAGAGCATATCTTTTATCTTATCCACCTTAGCGATGAGCACCGGCGGGTCGCCTGGTCTCCTTGGTCCTTCTTTAACGGGAAAATCTATGCCTGTAACTTTTTTAGCTACTTCAACTACCTCTCGCACAGAATAGCCTCTCCCATATCCGCAGTTAAAAACTTCGGATACTGAGGTCTCAAGCAGAAATTTCAAGGCTAAAAGATGGGCTTTAGCTAAGTCCATGACATGGATGTAGTCTCTTACGCAGGTTCCATCTTTCGTGGGATAATCTGTGCCGTAGATTTCAAGGTAAGGAAGCTCTCCTTTTGCCGCCTTCAAAGCCCTTAGTATCAAGTGGGTTGGCTGTTTATAGGTAGGTCCGACTTCCCCCTCAGGGTCAGCACCAGCAACGTTGAAATACCGCAAAGATACATACTGGACCTCGTCGGCATCTGCCATATCTTTAAGGATCTGCTCCACCATAGCCTTTGTTCTGCCATAAGGGTTTATGGGGTTAAGGGGTGCTGTCTCGGGCACGGGTATAACTTCAGGGATTCCATAGACAGCAGCCGAAGAGGAAAAGAGAAACTTTTTTATCTTAGCCCTTTGCATGGCAGAGAGAAGATGTATCGTCCCAGAAACATTGTTCTTGTAGTAAAGAAGGGGTTTTTCTACGCTTTCTGGAACGACGATAAAGGCGGCAAAATGCATTACCACTTGAGGCTTAAACTCAGATAGAACTTGAAAAAGAGCCTCCTCATCTAAAAGGTCTACCTTATAATGCAATCCCCATTTTAAGTTTTCCCCTGAGGTGGTAGAAAGGTTGTCCAAAACCGCAACCTCATAGCCTTCTTTAAAAAGAAGCTTCAGCACATGGGAACCGATGTAGCCTGCTCCTCCGGTCAAAAGGACTCTCATGGGTAAATTTTCTCCATTTAAGTTAGATTTTCTTTAGAAAAACTCCTCAAAGTTTTAAAAATTAAGCTTAAATCAAACATTTCTCGTTGTTTTTAACATGTTTCCAATTCTTTGCAACATGTTAAAATATTTTTTACTAACAAGATGAGAAGACCTGTTTGGGTTGAGCGCCCGCTTGATAAGGAGAAGTATTTAGTCTTTTTGAGGGAAGGGGGGCTTTCGCCTTTCTTAGCAAGCTACTTAGCCCGCAGGGGCTTTGAAGACCTTCATTCAGTCTACAGGTTTCTCTTTCCAAGGCTTGAGGATTTTGCCTCTCCCTTTTTAATTCCAGACATGGAGCTTGCGGTTAAGCGATTAGAGACTGCTTTGCGCACAAACGAAAAGATTGGTCTCTACGCAGATTCAGACGCAGACGGGATCCTTGGTGCCTTCATCCTCTACGATTTTTTAAGTAAATTGATGCCTGAAGAAAACCTTGTTGTCTACTTTACAGACAGGCTACACAAGGGCTATGGTTTTCATCCCCAGTCTATCCCCTACTTCAAAGCTCAAGGAGTAAGTCTTATCATCACTATCGATGTTGGCGTTGCGGACGGAGAAACGGTTGAGCTTGCGAAAGGAGCAGGTCTTGATGTCATCATCACCGACCATCATGAATTTCAGGACCTTCCCCGGACGATAACCATCACCGGGAAAAGAAGTCAATGCGAAAGCCTCTATCATCTCTGCGGAGCAGGGGTTGTATTTCAGCTCATAAAAGCTCTAAGGAGTTATCTTTTTGAAAAGGGTTTTTTTGCAACAAAAGATACGATTCCTAAGCTAAGACCCTATTTAGAGATTGCCGGGCTTGCTACGCTTGCAGACATGGTGCCCCTTGTGGGAGAAAATAGGCTTATCACCTACTTTGGTTTTAGGGAGCTTGAGAGGTCATCCTTCCCAGCTCTTAGGGCTTTACTTTCCGACCTACGGTGTGGGATAACCGAAAGGGACCTTCAGCTTTCTATCATCCCAAGGATCAACGCTTGTTTTAGGCTTGGTCGCCCAGAGCTTTTTTTCAATTTCTTAAAGGAAAAAGACGAGACCAAAATTAGCATGCTTCTTAAAGAGATAGATAGCTTGAACGAGGAAAGAAAGAGTCTCTCTGCAAGCCTTTGGGAGAGGGTTTTAAAAAGGCGGAAAGAGGCAGAAAGAGAAAGCTTTGTGCTTCTTTTTGATGAGGGTCTTCCTAAGGGGCATCTTGGGGTTCTTGCCCAGAGGCTTAAGTGCCAAACAGGGAAACCTGCCATAGTCCTAACAGCTGACAAAAACGGAACCCTTGTTGGTTCAGCAAGAAGCCCAGAGGGCTTAAACCTTTTAGCTCTTCTAAGCCGACGGGAGGACCTTTTTGTCCAGCTTGGAGGGCATGCCTTAGCCTTTGGCTTAAAGATAGAAAAGGATAGGCTTGGTGAGCTAATATCGTATTTGGAAGAAACCTTAAAGGGCTATGTCCCTCAAGAGCTTGAGCTTATCTATCTTGACTATGAGGGCAGGGTTTCTGAGTTTCTCGAGGAGGAAAATCTCTTAGCTCTTAGGGAGCTTCCGCCATATGGGATGGGTCATGAGCCTCCGATGGTGCTTTTGAAGAAGTTTGAAGTTAGGGAAATTAAGCCTCTTAAGGAAAAACATTGTGAAATTTGGCTTAAGGATGGATTCCGAGAGGTGAGGGGGGTTCTTTTTAACAGGCAAATGGAAAGGGAGCCCATTCTCCTTGTCTGCGAGCCCTACATCAATAGCTTTAGTGGGAGCCTTGAGTTTAGGGTAGAAGACTATAAAGATGAGCTTGAATGAACCCTCTTTGAGCATAAGGATCATCAAGGAAGAGGAGGAATATCGTTATCTCTCCCCCTATGCTTGTAAGGCAAAGGAGAGCCGAGGTAGGCTTCGTCCTGAGCCTGAATGTGAAATTAGGACCTGTTTTGAAAGGGACCGAGATAGAATCGTTCACTCTAAAGCCTTCCGCAGGCTAAAACACAAGACGCAAGTGTTCTTAGCCCCGAGAGGAGACCATTTTCGCACAAGGTTAACCCATACTTTAGAGACAGCTCAGATCGCAAGAACTATAGCTAAGGCTCTTCGTCTAAATGTAGATTTGACGGAGGCTATAGCCCTTGGGCATGACCTTGGTCACACTCCATTTGGGCATGCTGGGGAGGAAGTGTTAAACGAGCTTCTCCCGGGTGGTTTTAGGCATTATGAACAGAGTGGTAGGGTGGTTGACCTTTTAGAAAGAGAAGGCAAGGGGTTGAACCTTACTTTAGAGGTCCGGGATGGGATCGTCTCTCACTCCAAGGGAAAGGGTCCAATTTTGAGCAAAGACCGAAAACCCCTAACCCTTGAAGCCGAGGTAGTTAGGATTTCTGACATCATAGCCTATGTAAACCACGACATAGATGACGCCATCCGGGCTGGCATTATCTCAAACGAGGAGCTCCCCGATTTGGTAAAAAGGGAGCTTGGGGATACCCATTCCAAAAGGATAGACACCTTGGTAAAAGCGGTAATCTATCCTACCCTTGAGGCAGGAGGAAAGGAAATCTTAGTTGATGAGAAAAAACTATCAGCCCTTTATGTGCTGAGAGATTTTCTTTTTGAACGGGTCTATCAAGCAAAGGTTGTCCGAAGGGAGCTTGAGAAGGCGAAGGGGATCCTTTATCGACTTTTTGAATACTATATGGAACACTTTGAGGAGATAGAGTATCTTGTTAAAATGAGAAGCATCTTACCCCATGAGCCGAAGGAACGGCTTGTTGCTGACTACATTGCTGGCATGACCGACCGTTTTGCCCTAACACAGTATCAAGAATTTTTCCTGCCAAACCCCTGGGTATAGGGTGAAGAAGATATGAAAAGGATAGGCTGGTTTACAACAGGAAGGGATGAGGCAGCCCTCCTACTTCTTGAGATAGCTTATCGGAAAATTAAAGAGGGCTTTCTGCCCTTAGAAATTGGTTATGTTTTCGTAAGTAGAGACCTCGGGGAGAGCGAGCCTTCGGATAGGTTGATCCGCGTTGCTAAAGAGGAAATGGGATTAAGGGTCATCACCTTCTCTGCTAAAAAATTTATGCCCGAGTTAAGAAACACAAACTTAGAGGAATGGAGAAAAAAATACCATGAAGAAGTTTATAAACTCTTGCCAGAAGAGGTTGATTTTGGGATGCTTGCCGGTTACATGTGGATTGTGTCAAAGGAGTTTTGCGAAAAGATCCCTCTTTTAAATCTTCATCCAGCTTTACCAGGAGGACCTAAGGGGACTTGGCAAGAGGTAATCTGGCAGCTAATCAGCGCAAGGAGTGCAGAAACGGGTGTGATGATCCATAGGGTAACGCCTGAGCTTGACGAAGGACCACCCCTTACCTTTGTGCGCATCCCTATAAGAACTGCGGACTTTTTACCACTTTGGGAGGAAGCGGAAAGGATCCTCTTGAAAAAGCATTTAAGCGGTCTAAAAAGAGAAGAAGGAGAGAAAAACAAGCTCTTTCTCAAAATCAGGGAAGAGGAGGTAAAAAGGGAGTTGCCATTGATAGTGCTCACTTTACGGGCTCTTGGGGAGGGAAGGATAAGCTTTGATTCGCCTAACCTACCCCTTGACCTAACCCAAGAGGTGGAGGAATATTTAAAAAACGAAAATTGACTTCGGAGGCAGGATAATGAAGCGCTACCTTATCTTGATCTTTCTTTCAAGCTTACTTTCTGCCTGCGTTGAAGATACATCAACTCTTAAGGTGAGCCTTATAAACCTTGAAAGCAGGCTAGACGTCTTGGAAAAGCGAGTGGCAAAGCTTGAAAACGACACCCAAGCCCTTGAAAGCAGGATTACTAAAGCGATAGTAGAACGGCAGTCCCTTATCGTTTCCGACCTTGAAGAAGTAAAGAAAGAGCAGCTTAGGCTTCAGGAAAGGCTTGAGGACCTAAGCTACAAGCTTGAGGGTAAAGAAAGGGAAGAAAAGGGGAGAAAAGAGGACCTGTTAACCAGGGTTGAGGCTCTTGAGCTAAGACTAAAAAGAATTGAGAGCCTTGTCCAACCTTCTAACGAGACCGCCATTCAAAATGGCACTACCCAGAATGCCACTTCAAACCAAATGATAGTTCAACAACCAGAGGTGCAAAAGGAAAAGCAAACAAACGGTCTTCATGCTGAAAAGTCAACCCCTAAACCTCAAGAAAAGGTAAAGCAGCAAGAGGTGCCAAAAAACCTTAAAGAGGAAGACCTCTTTCAACAGGCTTATCTTATTTTTCAAAAGGGAGATTATCGTTTAGCAAGAAGCTATTGGGAGGAGTATCTAAAGAGATATCCCAAGGGGCGCTGGGTTGGGCAGGCTTACTACTGGATAGGGGAGACCTATTTTAAGGAGAAAAACTACGAAGAAGCCATTATTTATTACCAAAAGTTGATAGACCTTCCAGAGCCCAATCCATTCAAACCCAAAGCCATGCTCAAACAAGCTGAAGCCTTTTTACAGTTAAAGGATAAAAAGGCAGCAGAGATCATTCTAAAAAAGTTAGTTAAAACCTTTCCAGGAACACAAGAAGCTAAAGAGGGAGAGAAAATTTTAAAAGGGCTAAAGTAGGTGCCAAGGGGTTTTAGAACCCCCCTTTGGCTTCCTCAAATCTTAAGACGGCATTACTTCTTACTCTTCTACCTTTAGATAACCAGCCCGGTAGGGATTTAGGGTAACGACGGGGATGGGTGAATTCTTTACCACGCCCTCAGCCACGCTTCCAAAAAGGATCCTATCTAAACCCTTTCTTCCGTGAGTTCCGATAACGATTAAGTCTGCCCCTTTTTCTTGAGCGACCCTAAGAATTGTTTCCACCACATCCCCCTTTTCAAGGACTGGCTCTACATCTGGAAAGTCCGAAAAATGTTCCTTCAAAAAGTCTTCCATCGATTTTTTAGCCCCTTCATAAAGGGTGTTTTCAAGCTCGGTTAAGGTCTTAAGGTCAACGAAGATCCCTTCATAGGTTGATAGGTCTTCGAGGACGTAGGTGAGAATAATCTTAGCGTTAAGTTGCTTGGCAAAGCCCTTTGCCCACTTAGCCAAAATAGGTGCTACCTCCGAAAAATCAACAGGAACAAGGATCTTTCTAATCTCTACCATAGGAAACCTCCTTTAAATTTTATAAAATCAATAATATAGTTTCTCTAAGGTTCAGTCAAGAAGATCTTAAAGAATATAAAGAATTTTGAAAAATCTACAGAGGCTTTTGTAAAAATTACAAAGTTATAGCGGCTCGCCCTTCACAAAAATTGGGGACAAATTCTTGCGCGCATGCGATTGCTTTTTTTGCAGAGTGGATACCTTCTAATTATGACATTTCAAAGTAGTGACGACGCTCATTCCCTGAGAGGCTTTAGGCAGAAGTTAGGGGTTTTTTAAAATTTTCTATAAGAAATAGGCATGCAATTTGCAAGTAAAATAAAAAAACGCTTAGGAGGTGGATTATGTGGTACAAAAAAGCTTTAGCCTTGGTTGTTGGGATTGGGACCCTGTTTGGAGGTTCTGCCTTTGCTCAAAAAGGTGGGGGTGGACAGATGAGTGGACGAATGGCACCTCCAGTTGACCAAGCAAAGCTTCAGGAGTTCTGCAAGGATGCGCAACCTCTCTTGCAGAGGGAGACTCAGCTAAGGCTTGAGACACGTTCTCTTATGCTTCAGCCGAACCCAAACTGGGATGCTATCCTCGAGAAAGAGCAGGAGCGTGCTAAAATTCGGGTAGAGTTAATGAAAAAAGCCCATGATAAGGGGTTGCCGCTTGGTAGATTTGGCAAGTTTAGAAAATACTGCGGATGGTAGAAGGATGAGCTCCTCCCAGACCAAGGCTAAAGGCTTTGGTCTGGGCTTTTTACTTTTTATTTTCCTTTTTATTCATATCTTTCACTCTTCTCTTTGGGCTGAGTCAAGTTGCTGCTTAGAAAATTCTGCCTATGACCCAAATTTAGAGGTCACCTTTCAGGGTAAGATTTTAAAGGTTTATCTACCTCCAAAAGGGCTTGCAGTTCTTGAGGTCGAAAGAGAGGGAAAGTCATTCTCCGTCTTCCTTTGCCCTGTAAGACATTACTATCTTATAAATCCCGACTTCAAAGAGGGAGACCTGGTTGAGGTGACAGGTGCAAAAACTTTTTATAAAAAGCTTGGTATAATCTTTATGGCCCGGCATGTAAGAAACTTAAGAACCGGCAATCTATTCCTCTTCAGGAGTCCTGTTCCCCCTTACAGACCCGTATGGGAATGATCAATCCCTGAGGTTAAGCTCTTTAAGCTTGTTGTAAAGCGTTTTCAAAGAGATGCCAAGGAGCTTTGCCGCTTGAGATTTGTTTCCTTTAGCAACCTCAAGGGCTTTGAGAATGGCTTTTTTCTCAAGCTCTTTTATTCGCAACTCTTCTTGGGAAGGGAAGATGATTGAGGAGAGCTTTTCTTCAGCGCTTTCAAGTTCAACCTCAATAAGGTCTCCTTTGCTTAAAACTACCGCTCTTTCAAGCAGGTTTTCAAGCTCCCTTATGTTCCCTGGGAAGGGATAATTTTTTAGTCTTTCCCAAGAGCTTTTGCTCAAGGCTCGAAGGGGTTTTCCATGCTTCTTTGAAAGCTTCTCAATGAGGTATTGGACGATCCTTTCTAAGGCTTTTTGCCTTTGTCGTAGGGGAGGAAGGTAAAAGGAAAAGATGTTTATGCGGTAGTATAAGTCCTCGCGAAAGCGTCCCTGCCGGACAAGCTCTTTTAAATCCCTATTAGTTGCGGTGATGAACCTGGCATCGGTTTTTAAGGGCTTTAGCCCGCCAAGCCTTTCAAAAGTTCTATCCTGTAAAACCTTTAGAAATTTAGCTTGAACCGGAAGGCTCATCTCTGAAACCTCGTCAAGGAAAAGGGTTCCTCCCCGAGCAAGCTCAAACTTGCCAGGCTTTGCCTTAACGGCTCCGGTGAAAGCCCCCTTCTCATATCCAAAAAGCTCAGCCTCAACTAAGTTTTCTGGCAAGGCTGCACAGTTTATCTCCACAAAAGGTCCTTCCCGTCCGCTTAGCTTATGTATGACCTTGGCTATTAAGCTTTTTCCTGTGCCCGTTTCCCCATAGAGACAGATGGTTGCGTCAGTCTTTGCAACCTCAAGCAGTTTTTCGTAAAGCTCTTCCATACCGGCAAAGATCACTTCAAGGGGTGGCAGGTCCTCGAATGGTGCCGGGCTTTGGACCTTTATGTAGCATTTAACCTTTTCTAAAAGCTCATCCGGAGAGGCTAAGGGCTTTGTCAGATAGTCCACAGCACCTGCTTTCATGGCTGAAACCGCAGAGGGTATGCTTCCAAAAGCAGTGATTACGAGGAAAGGGGTATCGGGCAAAAGCTTCTTTGCCTTTTCTATAAAGGCTATACCGTCAAGCTTTGGCATTCTTAAGTCAGTGATGACGAGGTTTGGGGTGAGGTCTGGTAGCTTGAAGAGGGCTTCTTCTGGGTCGTAGAAGACAAAAACTTGATAATTTGCCTCCTCAAGTGCCATCTCAAGAAAGCTTGCAAAGGAGGCATCATCCTCAACGACCACTATCTTGGGATTTTCAGCCATACCTCAGTTCCTGCCCCTTCTTTAGACCTAATTTCTATTTTACAGTTTAGCTCTTTGCAAAGCCTTTTCACAATGGTCAAACCAAGTCCCATACCCTTTGCCTTGGTAGTATAGAAGGGCTCCCAAATTCGCTTTAGTTCTCCTTCAGGCACACCCTTCCCATAATCTTTTATACAAATAATATAAGATTTGTCTTCAGCCATCAAATCCACATCAACCTTTAAAACACCCCTTTCGCTTCCTGCCTGAAGGGCGTTTTCCAGAAGATTGATGAGGACTTGTTTGAGCTTGTCTCTGTCTGAGTAAACATTAAAGTCCTCTCCTTTACAATTTAACGCAAGGTCAGCAGAAGGATAAAGAAGGTTGAAGGTTTCGATGACCTCGGTCAAGAGGTCTCTTAGGTCAAAGAGGATTAACTTAAGGGGTTTTGGGTGAGTGTATGAGCTTAAGTTTTCAAGCAAGCGCTCAAGGCGAAGAGCTTCCTTTAAGATAAAGCTCTGGGCTTTTTTAGTCTTTTCATCATCGACCCTTCTTAAGCTTAACTGAGCAAACCCTTTGATGCTCGCAAGAGGATTTTTCATCTCATGGGCAAGGGTTTTAGAGATGAACTGCCAACGCTCAAGGTCCTCTATCTTTTTCCTCAAGGCATAAAGCCTCCTTATCAAGAAAAAGGAAGCGGATCCTCCGAAGAAGAATAAAAGGGAAAGAAAGAAGTCTAAATAGATGTGTCGTTTAACATAAAGAAGAGCCTCCTCAACGGGTATGATATGCAACCCAATCCTTAGAATGGCTTTCTTATCTTTAAGAGTAACTGAGTTCTCAAAGATGTAGAGCCTTCCCCCAAGCGGGGAATCCTGATAGAAGCTTCTTGGTAGGGAATGAGTTGAAGCAAGATTTGTCTCGACCTTTCTTCCGATTAGCTCAGGGTTTGAGTGTAGAAGGATCCTACCTTCGTCGTCGTAGATGGCAATGTAAGCCACGCCTTCCCATTCAGGGTCTAAGAGGAGGTCGGAAAATACATTTTTCTTCTCCTTTAGCAAGTCTAAATCTAAATTTTTTAAAAAGCTCTTCAATGTTATCTCAACCCCTACAGCCTGAAGTCTTAGAGCAGTGTCTAAGGTCTTCTCAATGATGTGCCGAGTGTAAAGCCCGGAAATAAAGAAAGAGATGGAGGCAAGCCAAGATAAGAGAAGGATTGCGTAGGCGAAAAGGCTAGGCATATAAGGTTTTGATAAGCCTTAAGAACAAACATTTTAGCTCGGTATCACTTAGGGATTGACATAGCTCTAACAGGGCTTGCAGGTCCTTCGATGAAAGGCTTGGTTTTTCGATCCGTTCACCTTTTGCCGAAGGGTTGAGAAAAGGTTTAACCACTATACGCGTCTTTATCCCCTTTATTGGAGGAAGAGAAGCCTCCTTTAGACGCTGATTTATTTTTTTACAAAGGAGATGGGACTTTAGCCTCAGCTGTTGAAGAAGGTAATGCTCTTCTCCTTCGACGAAGAGATAATCATCTTCAATAAAGGCTGGGGAGGTGAACCCAAGTCTTTTATCTCCGATTTCTTTCCAAACTTCCTTTATTAACTCTAAGCGTAGAATATTTTCTTTGATTTTTCTGGGTAGGGGAAGACTTTGAAGAGAGGACTTAACTTGTTCCATATCTTTTTTTTACCTTTTCGAGCTCGCTAAAAACCATTTCCTTTAGCTTCTCAAGAAACTCAGGGGAGTTAGCCTCAAATCGGAGGACAAGGACAGGCTGAGTGTTTGAGGCTCTAACCAAAGCCCACCCTTCTGGGAACTCAATCCGAGCACCGTCTATGTCTATAACCTCAAAGCCCTTCTCCTTAAAGATTTGGACAAGCTCTGCCACTATTTGAAACTTTATCTCATCAGGACAATCGGTTCTTATCTCCGGTGTGGAATATCTAACGGGAAGGTCAGAGAGATACTGAGATAAGGGGATGTCCGCTTGACTTAAAATTTCAGCAAGCCTTAAGCTTGCATAAACGCTGTCGTCAAACCCAAACCATCTATCGGCAAAAAAGATATGTCCGCTCATCTCGCCGGCAAGGAGTGCTCCCTCTTCCTTCATCTTGTTCTTTATAAGGGAATGACCTGTCTTCCACATGATGGGATGACCGCCAAGCTCTTTTACCTTTTGAAAAAGGACCCTTGAACACTTAACCTCAGCAATGACCTTTGCCCCCTTCACCCTCTTCAACAGGTCTTTTGCAAAGATGATAAGAAGCTCGTCTCCCCAAATGATGTTTCCTTTTTCATCGATGACGCCAAGCCTATCTCCGTCTCCATCATAGCCAAACCCAACCTCGCACCCCTCCTTTAAGACCGTCTCTTTCAAATACTTAAGATTTTCTGGGACTACAGGGTCAGGGAAATGAACCGGAAAGGTTCCGTCAACTTCACAAAAAAGGGGGAAGACTTGACAACCAAGATTGTTGAAGACCTTTGGTGCCGTCAAGGAACAGACTCCATGCCCGGCGTCAAGCGCAACCCGAAGTGGACGATAGACCTTTATGTTTTCCGTAAGATAGTTTAGGTAATCATCAAGGATGTTTAGCTCCTCCAAAGCCCCTTTACCTTCTTCAAAATCTTGTTTTTCGATAAGCCGGTAAAGGTCCTTGATTTTTTCGCCGTATATGGTGTCTTTTCCTACGCAAATCTTTAGACCGTTAAACTCTGGCGGGTTGTGAGAACCGGTAACCTGTATGCCTCCGTCAATGTTTTCAAGCCTAAACAGAGAAAAATACATAACAGGAGTTGGGGTAACGCCAATATCAACGACTGAGATACCGGTTGACCTTATTCCATCCATCAAAGCCTGCTGAAGACTTGGGCTTGAAAGCCTACCGTCTCGACCGCAAACTACCCTTTTACCGCCAAGCCTTCTCACGGTTGTTCCATAAGCCTTTCCTATAGCAAAAACCACATCTTCGGTGAAATCAAACCCAACTTTTCCCCGAATGTCATATTCCCTAAAGATGTAAGGACTAACCTTCATGAAAGCCTCCTTAATTTTTATGTGCTTGCTTTCTCGTTTACAAGCCTTTTAAGCTCTAAGTAGGTCTCTCGGACCTTATAAATGTATTCAAGGTATAGAGGGAGCTCAGAAAGGGGGAGGCTTTGAGGTCCGTCGCAGAGAGCTTTTTCAGGTTGAGGATGGAACTCAACAAGAATGGCGTTTGCCCCTGCGATAACCCCTTGAGCAGAAACATGATAGATATCCCTTATACCGTCTGGTGCTTTGACTTTAGAGCCAATAGGATGAGAGGGGTCAATGCAGACAGGTAGTCTTGTAAGCCTTTTCACAACTGGCACATGGGCAAAGTCTGTCAAATTTCTATGCGGGTCACCAAGATGAGTCCTTACCCCCCGTAGACAGAAAATGATTTTGGTGTTCCCCTCTGAGGCAATGTATTCAGCAGCGTTAAGGCTCTCCTCAAGGGCTAAGCCATAGCCCCTCTTGTAAAGGACTGGAAATTCCTGCTGTCTGCCAACAGCCTTTAGAAGTTCAAAGTTTTGGGCGTTTCTTGTGCCGATCTGCAGGATCACCCCGCAAGGATTACCAGCCAATTCTAAGGATTCTTTGATCTCTTCTATATGATGGGGAGCAAGAACTTCCATAACCAAGACCTTGATGCCATACTTCCCTGCAAGCTCAAACAACCAGGGTAAACATTCTTTGCCGTGCCCCTGAAAGTCGTAGGGCGATGTCCTGGGTTTATAGGCACCCATTCTAGCGCAACAAACCCCGTTTTCTTTTAGCGCTCTAAAGGTTGCTTCAGCGTTTTCATAAGTGTCAACGGCGCATTGACCGGCAAAGATATGAAAGCTATCTTGGTTAAAAGTGAGCCCAGCATATTCAAACCCAAAATCGGCAAGAGCTCCATGTCTGCCGATAAGTCTATATTTAGCCGTAACCTTTATGGCTCTTTCCACACCGGGCAAGTTTTCAACTTCTTCCAAAGGCACCATATAGTCCTCCCCAATCAGATGCACCTCGATGAGATTTCTTGTAACCCCTTGATGCTCCATAACCTTGACCTGCAAGTGAGGAAATCGTTTGAGATATTCCATAAGGTCTTTAAATTCTTTGCTTTCTTTAGTGATGTGAGGCTCAAGAATGATGATCATAGCAACCCCCTTTGTTGAATGCTTAGACTATAACTATTATAACCTTTTAAGCCATATTGCAAACCCGCAGGTCTCGCTCTATCTTTAATTCTATTTTCCTTTGCACTGATGTCAATTTTAATGAGGGCTGATTAACGCTCCTCTTCGTCCCCCGAGCTTTACTTTGGTTCCCTCGGGTTCTTTTTTCACAACCAGCACAGCGAGGTGTCTTCCCTTTTACTTTATCGAGAGAGATTTTTTGCTCTCTTAGAAAAAAGAGGGGGGTAGGGAAGTGAGCCCTCTCTACCCTTGGCAGGACAAGAAAAGGAGACTTGGCAGGATAGGAGTGAGTTAGACAACCTTTACATGTGAAATTTAGTGTAATTCTGTTATTCTAAAGACATGCCCTCGTACTTTTTAATCTTAGTTCGATTAAACATCAAACCCGTTATTCTTTCATTGTTTGTGCATCTTCTTTTTTTCTTTCTTCTTTTTATTCCTCTCTATCGCTCTCAAGAACAGATAAACAGGTTGCAAAGGGATTTAGTCACGGTCCACTTAAGGGATGTTGCCTCTTTTGTCCACAAAGACCAAAGGTTGAGGGACAATCAATCAGGTAATCATCTGGCTAAAAAACCTATTCCGCAAAAATTTACCCCTAATCAAGATTTAATTTCTAAAGCTAAACCACCCATGAAAGAGGTTTTTAAAGATGTAATGTTTGAAACTCAAGCTTCTGTAGACACTAAAAATCAAGTAAGTGAAGCTTTGAGCACGGCAAACAAAGAAGGAATATCGCTTAGCTCAAAGTCTGAAGGGGTTAGCAAGAGTCTTCCTACAGGAGACCATACTTTAAAGGAAGGGGATATGATAAAAGGGGCTATGACAAGAAGAAGCGAGCCCTCAGGAAAGGTTGAAGAGGCTCAGTTTTCTATAATTTCAAAGCTTGTTCGTGAGCATTTGGAATATCCTTACCTTGCTCGGCGGATGGGCTGGGAA
>Ga0080004_1079348_pt1 | contig 15978 bp, 18 predicted proteins | sample WasSprMetagenome_FD_69207 | JGI IMG/M metagenome (GOLD analysis project Ga0080004, IMG submission 69207) | Sulfidic aquatic microbial communities from Washburn Spring, Yellowstone National Park, USA - WS (SPADES assembly) (version 2) | ecosystem: Environmental > Aquatic > Thermal springs > Hot... | reverse complement strand
AACGAGGAAATCGCTGCAACTGCAAGAACACCTGAAGAAGTTAAAAGGGTGCTGAAAATTGAGTGAAAAATACAGGCATGTAGCAGAATTTCGGCGCAGTTTCGAAAAAGATGTGGAAAAAACTGGATAGAGAGTGAGAGATCGGGTATCTGAGAAAATAGATCAAATCCTGAAAGGTCATATTGGAGAACCTCTAAAAGGAAAGAGAGACTATAAAAAAGTCAGAATAGGCAAATACAGGCTAATTTACAGCGATAAAGAAAAATGCAAGATAGTTCTCGTTAAGCTTAGTCACAGAGAAACAGTATACGACGAACTGGATAGATTATTAAATTAAACAGCACAATTTTGTGGTGCGAATGTCTTCTTTCCCTAGTTTCATCGAACCCATGAGGAGGCCCCTTAAAGTTATCCAGCTTTCACGGAAGCGAGCATCTCATTAAAGTTTCTCACTATGAAGTCTACGAGCTCTCTCGTAGCTTTCAAGGCCACTTCTTTTAAATTGGGGACTTTAAAGTCAGGATTGTCAAAGCAGTCATAACGGTTCCACTCTTGACTTAGAACCCAAGATAGCTCCTCGTCTTTTGGTAAGTGAGAGGCTTTGAGCATCTCGTGTTTAGCACCCGTAAATTTCACCCGCAATAACCCTCCAGAGAATTTCCCTGTCATTGGCAGTTTCATCTTCTAACAGTTCTAAATCTAGCATTAACTTTCATCCCACCTTCCCAGAAAGCTAAAGACTGGGTCCGTTTAAACAAAAACAACTTAAGAAAAGCTGATTTTGGGAAAAAAGTGTACTTAAAACTGACTAGAGCAAACTTCTTTTGTGTTTCTCTTCTTCAGTATCTTTTTCAGCAGGCCGATTCTTGTGGATATTAAGAAGCCATAAGCGTTCGCATTCGCCTCATCACTTAATCCTTAGGGAGCTCATCAACTCGGAGTCGTTGGGCAGGACAACTTTCACCCTCTTCCCCTCTTCATATCTTTTGAGCAGCTCTTCGTACTTGAGGTCTTCAAAAAACTCACCGTCTGACGTCACTAGGAAAATCTTCTCATGCCTTTGCGCAGCAGCAAGAGCAACCCTAAGAACCTCTCTGTCGTCTTCCTTCTCCAGGCCCAGGTCATCGACTCTATAGGGCTCGAGGCGCCCCTCCTCCAATACGTGAAGCTTAATGCTCGACTCTCGTGGCGAGAGAACCTTGCATTTACTGGCCGACCCTAACTTCGACAAAATCCTAAAGAGCCTTTCTTGGAATGTGGTCAACTGGAAAATTCTAAGAAGCTCTCGGGATGTAGGGCTCTGCTCAAGAGGACAACGATTCTCTATCCAAGGTTTAACTACTGTCTGATACAGGCGAATCATCTTTCTCGAGAGGTATACAACAGAGTTGCTGTTTGGAAGTGCAACTCCTAGTTGTATTATCGCCTCCTTTATTTCCTCAGGCTTCTCACCGCAGGGAATCAGCGCGCTACAGTCCAGCACCAAACCTAGCATATCATCTGGGAGGCTAGAAGAGGTGGACAACAACCTCGTCGATGTCAGGCCAGCCCTCTATTGTCCCATTCTCATACACTTTGATTTCTGACGCTTTGGTCCAAGGACTGCGATCCTTCTCGCGAGTGAAGTAGTACACCTTCACATCCCTCGGCTTTAGGATTCCTTTTTCGACAAGCTTTCCTAGGGTTAGCAGGAAGATGTCCGAGTGTGTGGTACCGATTAACGTGAGCCCTCTCTCCAGAACATGTCTGACCACGAGCTCTGCAAAATCTTTCACCATCTTCGGGTTCTTGTGGATTTCTGGCTCCTCTATTACTATTAAGCTGCCCTCAGGGACCATTTTCATAATTGGATCCAATATCATGAAATCCAGGGATCCGTCAGGTGCGAGTTCGGGGGGAAGTTGCAGTTCAGTGTAGGGATCTTTGAAAGTGATCCCGATTAGAGGGAGAAGGATGTGAGCAGTTATCGTGTAGGAGCCCACGTTTTTCATCTCCCCCGCTATGGATTGAGGTTTAATACCTGTCAAAGCGCTGAGTTGGTCTTCGACGAATAAAGAGAACGGGGGAAGGAGTGGGAGATCCTTGAGTGACTCAAAAAGTTCCCCAATAAACGTGAAACCTCTCAAGCCTGCACGCTCGACCCCTTTCAACATCTCACTCGTTATTCTCGGCAAGAGCCGGGCGACTTGAAAGTAACTAATTCTCCTGGAAGGGAACAAGAACTCGCCAGCCCAGGGAGATGCTCGAGGTATCTTCGTCACAGAGGGCTTCCCCTCTATCAACTCTATCAAAAGCTCTGAGTTGTCAATTTTAATGGAGATCGGGAACTGCGGTTTACCATCCACCAGTCTCGCAACCTTATCAGGGCCGTATCCGTACAGCTGGAGCAGCAGGCTTTGGGGGTCGCGATTTCTTGACTTGGAGGCAAAATAAATGGCGTAAACAAAGCTCGATTTGCCAGTCGAGTTGGGACCTACGATAACGTTTACTTTCGCGAGTTCAAGCTCTAAATCCTCAATACAGCGCCAATTTCTCACCCTGACCTTTACCATATCACTTCAGAAGTTAAGTGGAGAAGTCGCTTTAAATCTTTTTTTGGAGGTGAGCTACACCCGCCTGAAAGGCGGAGTTTCCAGCGTTAAAGGAGCTTTACACCCTTATCTACCCAGTTCAAAAGCCAAGCTCCCCAAAGTTGAAGTTTGAACTTCAAACTCGATTCACAGAAAGGGAGAGAGTCGGGTTAAATTGTAAAATCTTTGAAGTTTGAAGTGTGAAGTGCTAAGTGTGAAATTCGAAGTAAGATTTTGAACTTTTCTATAGTCTAGAGCTTAAAAAGAGGCAAAACAATGCTGATTAGCGCTTCTTTGACAGAGCTTTGGAGATAAGCTTTGAAGCCTCCCTCTTGGAAAGCCACGGAGGGCATGAGACGCCCAAACGGGCTAGAAGGGCGCGCTGCTTCTCCGTTGCCAGGTAATTCTTGTACTTTTCGAGGAAGGTCGCCAAGTTCTTTGAAACGTAATTGTAGTAGGCCCTCCTGCTCAGCTCATCCGCCTCTTCATTCTCCTCACGAGGCACCCATTCAAACCTTATCTTCTTAAACTGCCTGATCAAAGCCATAGCCTTCTCGTAGAGTGGTATGATGCGGGGAGCTTTAACTGTGTAAATTCCCTTGAGCTGGAAGATGAGGAGCTGGCTGTCACTCCTGACAAGAACATCCTCCGTTAGGCCGAGCTCTATCAGCTTTTCCAAGGCTTTTATGAACGCCATGTACTCGGCGACGTTGTTGGAGGGGTTCGGATGATCCACGACATCGTACCCCTCTTCTACTTTCTCTCCGTCCTTGTAGATGACATACCCGTAGCAGGCGATACCATTGGGATTGATTGGCTCACAAAGGCCATCGACATGGACGAGGATCTTCATCAGTTTACTGGTGGTTTTGTGGGATATTTAAACTATTCAAACCTTTTGCTGGAGTTGAGACAAAAAGGTCTTTATAAAAGCTCGAAGGAATAGCAAAAGCTTGGACTGGTCTTTTTCTATCCTTAAACAAAGATCAGAAACTTTAAGAGTAGTCTGCTGAAGAGAGTGGAAATGAAGTATGCTTTGATACTGATAATTTTTCTAGCAATTTTTCTTCGAATGTATGGTTTGTAGTCCTCCCCTCTTTTATGACGAGAGCGTGCATGCTTACTTTGCAAATACCGTCAAGGCAGCATTCTGTTAACGATGACTAAAAGAAAACGACGTTCGTTATAGGTGATGTTTTCGTTTTAGTGTGGAGTTATGCTTGGTGTAGGGGGCTTAGCAGCAGATGCGGGCCTCGGGCGGAGAGAGTCAGGTAAATTTTCTCCGTTCTGGTCTAGCATTAACTTTCATCCCTTCCCCCCTCTACCATGGGAGGACTTTCGGGGTGAACGGAAGCTCCTGCATCCATCTGGTACCTGCGGAGCAGGTTGGTGTAGTGAGCCTGTAAAGTATAATAGCATGGTGAAGCCAATAAAATTGTGTGAAGTTTGGGGTTGATTGTGTGAAGGAGATGCCTGGAATGCTGTATATTCTTCTCTCTTTTATTCCATGGATTATTTATTGGGTGTTGTGTGGTTTTGGGAGCTCGCTGGGCATCATCATTCCTTTTGTTTTTTCTACGCTTCTCATTTGGCCTCAAATTCGCAGGCGTAGCTTTAATTTGATGGATCTTACATCCGTTCTCTATTTTAGCTTGGCCTCGATAGGCACTTTTGCCTTTAACTTGAACGCATTTTTGGTGAACAGCGGTTTTCTTGGATATTTTGTCCTTTTTCTGATGTCATTCTTCTCGCTGATTATAAAACAACCATACACTTTGCAAGTTTCAAAGAGGGACTATCCAGAGATTTACTGGAGAGACAAATCCTTTCTGATCGTTAACTATGTTATAACAGCGGTTTGGGCAGTTATCTTTTTAGCGAGCGCTGTAATGTTCCTGTTTCTCCGGTTCCCGTTAACAGTGGCTCTCTCAAATGTTTTAATTGCTGTCGGCATAGCATTTTCGATTGTTTTCCCATTGAAGGCTCCTGCCTATTTGGCTTCAAGGGAGTTCAAGAAATATGATTGGAGGGTGAATGTGGACGTTAACAAGCCTAAGGCAAGGGGTGAATACGATGTCATAATTGTTGGTTCGGGGATAGGGGGTTTAGTGTGCGGCTCTGAGGAGAATCGGGCATTTCCACAGAAAGGCTTGCAATATCATAGAAGACTGGGCGAAAAAGACCTCGCTTGAGATAGCAGAGCTCGCCAAGCAGCATCAGTACGCGGTCGCCAGAGAAGATCTCACGGGCCTAATAGAGAGGCTTAGAGAACTGCCGAGGAATCATAAAGTCGCCCTTCTCATCCTGAGCTATGGGAAGCTCTCATTCTGGATCGACTGGCAGTGCGAGAAGCTTGGAGTCCCAGTAATCCCAGTAGAGCCTGAGCACACGTCGTCCATTTGTCCCAACTGCAGTTCTAGACTGAGGGGGAACGGCTACAGACGGCTCAAGTGTCCTAAGTGCGGCTTGGAGGAAGATAGGGACAGGATAGCAGTCTTGAACATTGAGAAGAGGGGTTTGGAGTTGCTGAACCTTTCTGGGGGACCTCTGACCGCCCCGATTGCCCCGCAGATGACAGATGTAACTCCGAACAGATGCGGGGAACCTATGAACGCCCTGAAGGAACCCTCGCCCTTTAGGGCGGGGAGGAGGTCAGATCCTTGGTTCTGTTAAGATCATTCAACAGAAGTGCACAATGCCGCTAAAACCGTTACAAAATTCTGCTAACTTTTAAAGTCTAACACAGTCCAACTCGGGGCCAGACAACAAATTTCCGCAAGAACTTAGAAATTCGATGTCTGAAGTTCTAACTTAGCCCTTAGACCTCGCATTTCGCTTAACTTTTTCTAGGTCGAAATTGTTTTTAAAACAAACAGGAGAAATCTACAAGCGTCAGTAAGTGAAGGGAGTGTGTGAGAAGGGGTTGCGGAGTAGCCTCACAACATCACAATTTTGTGGCAAACTGTTCCTCAGGGTTTTAAAATTGTGAGGTGTGAAATTTCAAGTTTGAAGTTCGAAGTTCTAACTGCTAACTGAAAAATTCATTCCACTACCTTCCACCTCATGAGTGAACCCTACTGCCAGTTTGCATCTCAAAAAGACAGTTCCAGCATATATCAAAAGAGTGTAAAGAAAACAAAGATGTACCTGATAAAATCCAAGAGAGATTGCAGCCCCTAAAAATCCGAGATCAGGCTAAAACCCTCTCCTCCAGCTTCTGCACCCTCCTCAGCAGATCCTTTATCACATCATCCCTCTCCTTTATCGCCCTCAGATCAGCCCTGATCAGGGATAGCTCGGAAAATAAAGTGTCAATTCTCTTATTCGTTTCATCTATCCTCTTATTTGCATCATTGATCCTCTTGTTCGTCTCATCTATTCTCTTGTTCGTCTCCTCAATCCTCTTGCTCAGCTCCGCATTGATAGACTCAATCTTTTTAGCCATATCCTCGAATCTTCTGTTCATGTCAAGCGTGAGAGTATCGATCCTCTTATTAGTCTCGTCAAGCCTTGCCTCCACTCTGGAAATCCTCTGCTCCATCGAGTCCATCCTCTTGTTCATCGTTTCAATTGCAATTCTGAAGCCAGAACGGTCAGAATCTAGAGGGGGAGAGTCCTATTAATTGCATCCTCTGGATCAAGGAGGAACGAGGCCCTAAACTTAAAGCTCAGCGACTGCTACACCCATAATTCGATAATCTGCTGGATAATAGCTGGAGTAATATACTGGCTTGAGAAGAGGGGGAGAAAGATTAAAATATGGCTATGTAAAAAAGGTTACAGGAGTGAGGGTGTGGGTATGCTAGTAATTCTGCAGATTCGTGTCGCTACAGTTTTTCTACTTGAGCCAGATATTCCTATATTGCTCAGTAAACTTATGGGAAAGGGGTATGTCACAGCCCGAGTCAGGCCAACGCTTGAAGGGGCTATCATTAGCTTCATCGAACCACCCTCTGTGATTGCCGGTAAGGGGGCCATAAGAGTGGATTACGATTTCAATAGAAAGGTTTTAGGTATCGAAAGTCCCAATCCCAAAGAAATTCTTAGTGCACTGGATGAGGTTGAAAGCTGTCTTAAGGAAATGGATGTAAATCTTGATAAAGCCCTCGGTCCTTACGAGGTGATTATCATAGCGGAGGCGCTCCTAAAACCCAGATTTACGGATAACAAGTATACTTTTAAAGACTTGCTCGGTTTCGATTTAAGGTTGATGGAGGGAGGTCTCGTTAGCGAAGGAGAGCCAACTTCAAATAGATGGTTTCACATGAAAATAACTCCGATATGGAGTTCATATAAAACGAATGGTAAAGAAATTTTGTACAGGGTTACAATAGTATATAGGGAGGAGAAGTCAAAACTTATAAATTTCATACAAAATGTAGAGAACATCTTAATGAAGCTCTTGGGGGAGGTGTAGAGATGTCAAATGTTTCTAACTGGGTTCTTGAGCCCTTGGAGCCTATAGTAAAGCCCAGTTCAGAGCCTGAACTACTATACTACTCTCCACCTAGTCAGTATGATCTTCCAAAGAGTAAAGAGCGAGAAGAGCTGAACACTATATTAAGAGATATTCCTAGATTAATTCCTAGATTAATAGCTACGTTGCTGGGGAAGGAAAACGTCTGCAGTGTGGAAATATACAATGATAACCTTTACGGCGCTGTAGCACTGATAAAGACAAATCTCTCAGCTAAAGATGCTTTAGAACTCTGGTTAAAACTTATCGACTGTTTACCGTACGAAAAATACGGAGTGGTTTTATCGCTCCAGTGGCTTGGGGAAAATAACGTCAGCGAGGGCGAATTGATAGACTACGCGGTTAAAATAATGATCAAATCGAAGATAGGGCCGAAAGCCCTGCCAGGGTTCGATGCTACGCGCATGGTTCAGGAAGCTCGTGAGTAGTAGCGATGTTCTATTTAGACACCTGCGTAATTCTCGCCTATTGCATTGATGGTGATCCCCAGCACAGGAAAGCTGTAAATCTTGTGGAGAAACTGAGGCAGAAAGCAGATAAATTCTATGCTTCAACTCTCACACTGGTAGAACTTTACTCCGTGTTATCGAGAAATATTCAAAAATACAGACTACCCCCTGGTATTGAAGAATCGGTAAACCATAAAAATAAATTGCAGGCAACGATTACTTATTTTATTCAGCTTCTTTCACTCCATATACTTTCAGATGAAGCAAAGCTAGTAGATTTAGGCAATTTAAAACTCTTCTACGAATTCTTCGATGCCATAGATTTGGCTACTAAACTGAAATTGAAAACGTTAGATCTTCTTCATCTTGCATATGCACGCCAGTTTGCTGCGAAAAAGCTCGTAAGGTCTTTTGTTACATTCGACTCTCAAATTCTGGAGAATAAAGATGCTATATTGAAAGATATAGGAATCGAAGTTACGGATGGATAAATTTTTATATTATCTGCCATTATAATTTAAGGAGGTGAGTTCGGGATGGGTGCAGTCCAAGCGGCTGTAGCTGCTATAGTGTTATTGGTGTTTCTAGGGATAGTCTTTGGTCAGGTCATGGGGCAGGTATACACTGTTGCGCAGCAGGCAAACGATATACAGGCTGTAAACTTTATCGGACAAGCAAGAACATGGGATACACGTTGCTCCTGCTAATGTTTGGAATGGATGTTGGAGTTATTTTAGCTGTTTTAGCTGTATGAGATTGCTAGCAAGTGAATGATAGGTAGGTTGCTTTCCGCAGTGGTCGCATTTGCATCGCGCAACGTCAACATTTACTTTTACACATTTTACATTCTCAACCTATACTTAACTGGAGTTTTCGTGAAGGATAGAAAGTACGTGCTGTTCTATGAAAAATTCTGCATGCTCGAAAACCTGCATGCCTTGATTTTTGACGAGAAAGGATTTCAAAGAACTGCTTGAAGATCATAGAAAATATCTGGAAGAGGATATTAGGAAGGGAAGGGCGGATACCTTGCCTATGTGACCTGTCTGACCTCTTCCCCACCCTGAAGGCTTGTCGTTGGACATGCATTTTTCAAAAGACTGCCCAGCTCCCCTATTTTTCAATTTAATCGGATCTCTCAACAAATCATGATAGAATGGACCCCCATTCCGTGAAATGGAACCTCTCCCCATGGAGGGGGACCCTTTTCGTGAATTGAGAGTTTGAGCATTAAGTATCAACCTCAACCTCATTCCCGTGAAATGAAAGAGTTACAATTTAATTTCGACCTCCCCCACCCCCTTTCCGTGAATTGATATAGTTCGAACTAGAATTCTAAACAAAATGGGCTGTAAAACGGAGGGGGAGAAATTTCCAAAAAGACGTCAAAGAAGAATTCATGCAAAAATAGGGAAAAGGAGAATGGAAAATCAACGTGAGGACAATGGAACTCAAAAAGAAGCTTGAAAAGAGCAAAAATACCTCGAACTGTTAAAACAGTTCTTCAAAGCTGAAAGATTGCCTTAATATGTAGGAAGGGACCTTTTTTGGGCAGGAGAAAGTTCAGTGATGCTAGTATATTGCAACCCAATACTTTTGAATTTTTTAAATTAGGAGTAGAGTTTTAGTGAGCCTGCTTTAAAGGATCTAGCGTTTATTTTTGAAAAGTTTCTAAAACAGAAAGAATAGGGAAAGTTAGATTTATCAGCAGACAGATTCAGAATCTACATGGAAAAAGGAAAATCCCTAAGGGAATGGGCAAAAGAAAATAAAATATGGAAACCCGAGAGCTGGCGAATTTTCCTAGTAAATGATCTCGTACCGTTTTATAAGCAGGCATATACACTACATGAACTTTACTGGTTTCTTAAGAGTAAAGCCTGTGGGCGACCTCTGGCGGATATTGAAGACGAGGAGCTGAGGAAAAAAATCAAGGTGGCAATTTACGGGGGTGCGGAAAAAAACCCCGAAACGTCATTTGCAAAGTTCATGTACGAAAACTTCGGAATAAGGGCAGAAGACGCATCATCCTTTGAGGATAGCCTAAAATACTTTGAAAATTTTGGAGATGGAGTCAAAGTTAGTGTGGGATACTCTTGGATCGATAGTATAGGAATTGAGAACTTAGTGAAGGAATTGAGAGATCTAATCACAAAAATTTCTCCAAAAATAAATGCTAAACTCTCCGAAATAGGTCTTCAGGATTCGTATCCTTATCCCCCTGCAGAGTCCATAGATCCCAAGGTCCTGCTCCCTAATCCGGGCGAGAGTCCGGAAAAACTACTGTCGCTGTTTTATGGGTTCAAGCAGAAGGCCCTAGACTTATCACTCGGCATAAACCCTTTTGTTACCTTTGTTTTTTACAGTAGGAGTACCCCCCTATTGGCGCTTATGGAGTTCCTTCAATGTAGCATAGAAGACATAAAAGGACTGGCAGAATTTTTGGGCCTTAAGCCGTATTCTATGCTTGACGGTAGCATAATTACTCTACCAACCCAAACTCCTGAGACTGTATTCCTTCAGTATAATCGGTATGATTCCTCCTCAGTACTAAATAAAATAATAGAACTGCACGATAGATATCTAATAAAAATAGATCCTAGCGTCAAACAATCCACTAACAACTACTTAAAAGAAATAACGAACCAAATCCGTGTGAATTTTGAGCCTTGGGAGGAATATAAACCAATTTTCGATTTCATAAAAAACAGGGTTTTCTCCGTAAACAGAAATTGGTGTAAATTGGGAATAAAAAATGGGAGGATCGAAAAAGTTTCACAGGAATATGACAGCATAACGCTCCAAGGTAGAGTATGGTTGAGAGACTTCCTGCTGAAGATCTATCCGATTGTGAGCGCTGGGCTGGCCGAGGTATATATATCGCCCGGATCGGTTGAACTGATCTTTGAACCTCTCGCAAAAGATTGGGTAGAAAGAGTGATAGAAAATGAAGGAAAAGCTTAGATTCCGAGTGGTTTCGGAAGTAAAGTTTCCAGAACTTGAGGAATTCCAAATACAAAAAGTTTCAGAATCCGCTGAAACCGAAAGGGAGGAAAAGCTGCTTAGCGTCCCGGTATACGATGTGTTGCTCTCAGCACCTGAATGCCAATTTGAAGCTAAGAAGTTCAGCACCGAACTCAAAGAAGTTGCAAAAAAGCCGATCTTCACACCTATCTTTGACGTGCAATTCACCCAGCGCAGTCTAAAACCAATCTCAATTCCCAATACAGCACTGGTTCAAGTCCAAATACCTAGGCCTGAGATTAAAGTGTTCGATGTAAACCTGCTGACTTCTAAATTCCAGCAGTTTCCCGTTTTTAATACGGAATTGAAGAGTGTACAATCAACGCTCAGGGCAGAGACTTCGGCATCAATCTTCGACATTCTCCTTAAGCCAAGGGAAATCCTAAAGCAAAATATTGAGCTGGATACCAGTTTGTCAATTTCAGGAGTGTTTGGCGGTGTAGAATCCACGGCCTCGTCCCAAATGGAGCTTCCGATCTTTGAAGGATTCATTAAATGTGATAAAAAAATTCCCAGAGGGTTTAGCGAAACCCTCAACTCGCCCCTCGTCATGCTGGTGGGAGAAGACAGCAAGGAGTGGCATATCCCGATAATCTATGTTTTGAGAGAGCTTTTCCGCGAGGTAACAGACAAATTCCCGAGGATAACTTTTAGGGAACCTGAAATTTGGGAAGAGGGTTATGAGGAATCTGTAGACTCAACAGAACCGCATTCCTTAGAGCAGTTCGCTTTCGAGAACAAGATAGAATTCCTAGATGCAAGAAGGAGGTGCTATGCGATTGAGGAGTTTGCTAAAATCGTTAAGGGCCGCATTAAATCGTCCTTTCTGCAGCAGTTCGGAGTTCTGGTTGTTGCGGTAAGATCGAATGATCTAGACCGAGCAAAAAAGGCTCTGGAATCCGAGGGGCTTAGAATCTATGTATGCAAGCCGGATGATGAATACTACGAAATTTTCTGCTCCAAAGTTCTTGGCCTAGAACATCCGACCGGGTTCTTCGATGCCCTTAAAGAGTTTGAAAGGTGCCTTGAAAGCACTTTCAGACAATTCTCGGTCTTTGTAAAGAGGGGTGCTGATGCTACCGACAGGTTCCAGTATCCGCTGAAGGTGGCAACTTTCGTTTACTTGCTGAATGACATTATAAGCAGAAGGAAGAAACTGATCAGCAATTTCGAAGAGCTTTGCAGGTTTATCAAGGAAATTGGGGGGATAATAAGGATAGAGGAACAAGAAGAGGGCATAATTCCCGATATAACGTATTCCCCCGATGGCGAGAAAATCTGTATAGAAATTGAGACGCTTATAGGAACGATCGAACCTTTAAAGAAGGTCGACGAAACGGTTGAAAAGTACAAGGAGAACTGCAGAATATGGGTTGTTCTTAGACCGGTTTCCGCGCTGCTCCACTATGAAGAACTGAAGACGAGGGAGAAAGTCTACAACATTGTCCACGGTAAAAATGTTGAGTTTAAGGTGCTCACACTTTCAACAGCAGGGGGAAAGTTCAAGTGGAGCTTGCTCAGCATTGACGAGTTTTTGAGGAAGAGGGAATATGGAGGACTTCAAAAGACGCGTTGAGGAAAAGGTGGCAGAAATTAAGCAGGAAGTCATTATTAGGGATGAGATACTAAAGAAGCTCGTTACCTTATTTCTCTCAGTTAAGGAGGGGATATTCCCGGGCAAAAAGCCCCCTAGGGGTATTCTGTTCTACGGCCCTCCGGGAACTGGAAAAACCCTGCTGATGAAAGTATTGGTGAGAAAACTGGGACTTTCGGAACCGATTATAATTCGGGGCCCCGAGATAATATCCCAGTACTACGGAAAAAGCGAGGCAAGGCTGAGAGGCATCTTTGAAGAGGCAAAAGAGAGGGCCGAAAAAGAAAACCTAGCGGTAATCTTCATAGACGAGATGGACTCCATAGCACCCAGAAGGGATCTTACCAAGGGCGAGCTTGAACCCAGACTGGTCGGGCAGCTTTTGAGCCTGATGGATGGGCTTGAGAGGGGGGCTACCAAAGGGCACGTGATCGTCATAGGCTCAACCAACAGGCCTGAAGCCTTGGATCCAGCGCTCAGGAGACCCGGAAGGTTTGACTTTGAAATAGAGTTCGACCCTCCGAATGCCGAGGAGAGAAAGGAGATTCTCAAGATCCTGCTGAAAAACTATGCAGGCCTTACCTGCAAAGATCTAAAGCTGGAAGAAATTGCCGAGCAGACTGTTGGCTTTACGGGGGCTGATTTGCTCCAGCTGGTGAACGAGAGCGTACTGCGGGCAATTCTTGAGGGCAGGGATTTCATAACTCAGGAAGATCTGCTGAAGAGTAAAAGCTTTGTCAAGCCATCAGCTCTGCGGGAGTATAGCTTAGAGAGCCCAAAAGAGGAGGTTGAAATTAAGAACGAGAGGATCAGGAGGTCAATCCAGGAGTTTAAGAGTAGGCCACATTTCAAACCCATTTTACTGCGCATGAAGCCGGACTTGGCCAACAAAGCTGCATCGACGATTGCTTGGCTTATCAGCGAGGAATTGAGATGCCCGTATATCGTTGTAAGGGCAACTTGGTTTAGGAGCAGGTGGTTCGGAGAGATGGAGAAATCCATCAGAGAACTGTTTGAAAAAATAAAAAGAGCCCAGCCCTGTGTTGTCCACATCAAAAACTTCGATGCAATAGCGTCCGAAGAAGAGCAGTTGCGCGGTGCAGTACTGGAACTGCTAGGTTATCTAGCGGAATTCAGAGATAGGGGTGTGGAAGTTTTTCTCATCTGCTCAGTGGTCACGAACATAGATCCTAACGTAAGGGAATACTTTGAAGGTGAATTTGAAGACGTTTAAAGCTTGTTCCAAAACTATTTGGGCCAATTTATCTTTATCTCAACTTTGGGGAGATATGGTTCAAGCCTAGCGGCCAGTCTGTCGAAAAAGCTCGGAATGACGCCCCAATACGATACCTTCGGATGCTGGAATACATAGCATGCAGTTAGTTCTTCAAACGCCCTTTGCAGAGTTTTATCATCCACCTTCAGCTGAAAGATGAGCTCGCAAAATCTGGGAAGGAGTTTGTCAGAATAGCGGAGCAGATTCTCAAATGATGGTCCAAGCTTTACTGCGAGATAGAGAATTGCCAGTGAAACTTGCGTCATTTTCTTAATACTGGCCTCAGCCCTTTGAAGATGCTGTTCGAGACATATGGTTTCATAGAAACTTTTAATAATTTCTTTTACCTCTATTCTCGTATCTTCAGTATAAGCAAATGTCATGCTTTCAACTCCCAACCTTTTTAAGTCCTCCAAAACTGTAACAAGGGGGCTAACCGTTTGATATCTTAGCATTAGTGTTTGGGAGACTTTCTCCCTATCGAATTGAGCCAAGAGATGGAGAGCATCGGCGCACTCGAAATGGTTTTCATTACAGTATTTTTTAAAAAGCTCTTCTATGTCTAGCGCCTTCACCATAGTTCATAGAGTTGCTAACCTTTTTATAAAGTTTCTTTTGTGAACTTTCTGAAGCGTGAAAGTTTCAAATTCGTTAAAAAAACAGAGAATCAATAAAGGAGTATGCATATGTTTCTAATTCCTGAAATCTACCCAAACTTGATGAATTTCTCAGCTTCTATTGTATCCAAAGTACTTGCCTTTTGAGGGGAAGAATCTTGTTTACACTTCAAAACACGCAGTAAACCAGTAGGAGTATAATAAAACCGATGAGGATAGGTATTGTTAGAATTCCAATAACAATCTTCAGCCGTTCGCTTTCCAAGCCATCTCAAATCTTTGTTAGAAGAGCTGGGCGACATGGCTAATATCATCCCTCAATTCACGGAAAAGGGGTTATTTTATCATTATTAAAATTCTCATTTCACGGAAAGGAGTTTCTGTCTCGCTTTAATATTCGAAGTTCTAACTTCAAACTTCACAACGCTCCTAATACTTAAAACCTCCAAACCCTCATTTCACGGAAAGGGGTCTGTTCTCTGATTTTGTAAGTTGAAGTGTTAAGTATGGAGTGTTAAGTGTGAAGTGCTAAGTTGAAGTTTTGAAGTTCAAAGTATTATTGGTGCTCTTATCCCTTTCATCTATTTCGGTAACATCGGGAAAGGCATTCTCAAAATAATAGCTTCGTCAACGGTTTGCCATATTTTCTATACAGCTCATAAGCGATCCCAGCGTATCCTGTAATTTTCTTAGAAAATCCTCAATTTTTATCTGCATGCATCGATCTCGAGCACGATCTTTTCTCTTTCCTTCCTAGCTTTGGTGATCCCTTTACCCTTAAACTGCTCAATCATTGCACGGATCTTCTCCTTTATCTTGGACTCCTCAAACGACTCCGGGAACAGGTGGTATGTGAGGGCCAGCAACTCGTCATCACTCATGCGATGGAGGATTTCGATGAAGCGCAAAATGTCCTCTCCTTTTTTAACAACCAGTCCTTTCAGGATCTCGTAGGCGCGCATCCCCATGGGTGTGAGCTCGTACTTACCGTCTCTCTTCCTGAAGAGAGTTGCATTCTTTGCAGACTGGAGCTTTTCCGTGATTGTCTCAGAATACAGCCCGTAAGGATACGGCTCTGCCTCTGAATCAACACCTAAAAGCTTGGAAAGCAGTATGGCCCTCTTCTGGACAACCAAATGAGGTGTCGGGCTGGGGCCTATAGCCAGCACCAGTATTAAATCTAACTGATCGTGAAGCTCCAACTCCTTTTCAACATCCTCCTCACTTATAGTCACGTTTTTACCCCCTCTTGGAGGATATGATTTTTCAAACTTTAAAAATCTATCTTCAGGGAGTGTATTAACTCATTTCACAGAAAATAATCTCGCGAGAGAGGTCGGGTTAAATTGTAAAAAAGTTGTTGAAGTGTTAAGTGTGAAATGCTAAATGCGAAGTGCGAAGTTCGAAGTTGAACGCTTTAAATACTTCTCACCACTCTTAATTTTCCGGGTGAAAAAGGATGGTTGAGGTTGAGAGAAAGAAAATGGTGAGAGGGATAGAAGAAGAGGAAATAAAGAAAATCGAAAGAGAGATAGAAGAAGTCCTGAATAAAAAGAATGAGGATAAAGAACTGGACATGCTGATGGAGCTCGTGGATGAATGGTTCAAAGAAGCCATACTGGAGAGCATAGTGAAAGGCTTTGACTGGACTGAAGGCGTGGGCATAGGAGGCTAAAAAGGTTTAAATAATCCACACAATATATACAATCTATATGAAGCGGTCGGGAAGCATATTCCTGACTTTAGCAGTTGTAATGGGACTGTGCGGAATCCTCCCAATCCTGGGGATTGAAGACAGCCCCAGCACTCTGGCCTTCTTCAACATTTTCGGCAAACAGCAGAAAGAGGACTGGAAGACCGTGAACGAGATGAAGGGTCTGGTGGATGACCGTCTTTACGAGGTAATGCAGTGCTACGCTGCGATGAGGACTAACGAGTCGGTGATAACACAGCAGCTTGGCCCCTTCTTCA
>Ga0080004_1095737_pt1 | contig 15982 bp, 5 predicted proteins | sample WasSprMetagenome_FD_69207 | JGI IMG/M metagenome (GOLD analysis project Ga0080004, IMG submission 69207) | Sulfidic aquatic microbial communities from Washburn Spring, Yellowstone National Park, USA - WS (SPADES assembly) (version 2) | ecosystem: Environmental > Aquatic > Thermal springs > Hot... | reverse complement strand
AGGTGGATTACATCGAGGAGGGGGTTTGAGTTGAGGAGAGACTTCCGTGAGTATGAATTAAACGGTAAGGAAATCAGTCGCGAGGAATACGAAGATATCGAGAAGGAACTTCTTGACTACTTGTATGAGAAGTGCGAGCAAGTTAGGATTCTCAATATTGGTCCTGGTGAACCGTATTCGAAGACAGTGTGGTTATATAAGTGCCCCATTGGTAAGGTCGGCATGTTTATAGACAGTGGTGACGAATACACCGTATTCCGCGTGTATGTTGGCGATGACGCATGGAAAAAAGCAAAGAGAGACGGTATTGAGGCCGCAGAATACGTAAATAGGTGGTTTGAGGATTTTAAATGGGAGCAAGCCCACCGAGGCGATCAAGGCATCAAAGAAATAGAGGAAGATCTTAAGTTTGTCCTTGAGGAAATGAAAAGTTTGCCTGAGTAACGATAAGTATCGGATCAAAAACTTATTAAGTCCATGTATCTTGTTTTCTTGATGGCGAATCAAAAACAAAGACAAAGGGCGAGTATCGAGCAGCTCCTGAGTACTGGTTTCGTTGAACTACTAACACCAGCTACCCATGGGGCTTACTTGGTAAATAGTGACGAGAACTTTAACAACATAGTCAGTAAGGCGGTGTATGAGGAGTACCGCAGGGAGCTTGAGGACTACTTGAGAAGGAATTGCACGGTTGTTGATAAGTACGAGTACGATATTCCTGGCGTGGAACGCGGTGCCGTGGAGCTGTATAACTGCCCTGTGGGTAAGGTGGGCGTGTACAAGGTCGCTGGTTACGGCAGTAGTGAGTATGATTACGAGGTGTATGTCGGCAAAAACGCGTGGTTAGACGCGGAGTCCTTCGCAATGGAGTCACTAAAGAAGGAGATTGAGTCAGGCGACCTTTGGTCGAAGAGAGATCAAGCCATGAGGATAATCAAGGACATAAAGCACATGCCTGACTAAATGTATCATATACATCGAGTTCAAAATACTTATTAATAACATGTATATTTTAATCCTTGATGGCGAATCAAAAACAAAGACGTAGTGCGTCCCGTTGGGTCACACTCAAGGAATTGATGGAAAAACAAAGGCAAACTGAGGGGGGCGTCAAGGAAAAACCAAACATTATCGAGCGTCTACAGCATGGCCATGGTTTTTCATTGAAGAAGGATTGCTGCACGTATTACTTCAATGATGAAAGGATAGGTAGGGAGACATACAGGGAACTCCGTAAGGAGCTTAATGATTACTTGAAAAGGAATTGTAAGTTGGTTGATATGAACACGTTTTATTTCAACGATGAGTGGGAGGTCGGGGTGGAGTTATACAATTGCCCCGTTGGTAAGGTAGGCGTGCTTAGACACGGCGATTTTGCCAACGTTGAGTATGAGTATGATGTAGAGGTCGGCGATAGAGCATGGTTTTTCGTTAAAGATGACGCCTACGAGATACTCGAGGACTGGCGTGATATCGCAGAGGAAGAGCCTTACTACAACGTGGATCCCGACGAGATCGAGCGAGACATAAGGAAATTAATGAGCATGCCCGAGTAACCCTACATGTGCTAAAACGCAATCCTTATAAATCACATAGGTTGTGTATATTCTTGATGGCGTCCGTATCTAAAGAGAAGGCATCATCAAACATCGTAGAGCTGCTGAAGGGTGGTTTGGGCTTGAAAAAGGATCTCGTGGTTGAAAATGCATATAGACTAGGTCGCAAGAAGATCAGTGCTGAGGAGTACGAAAGGATCCGTAACGAGCTCTTCACGTACTTGGACAAGAATTGTGAAGTACAGGATAGGTATGAGTACACGATCGAGGAAGCACCTCATGAAGTGATCCTGTACAACTGCCCCATAGGCAAGGTGGGCGTTTACAAGGCGAATAGGCCTGATGGTAAGTACGAGACAATATATGCAGAAGCAAGTGATATCGCATGGGCGGAAGTCAAGGACGAAGCGATTATGGACATATGGCATAGACTCAATGAGATAATGTGGCCTGCCGAAGGTGATGAGGAAGAACTCAACCAACTTATGGAAGATTTGTACCGCATAACGGAATTGCCTAATTAAACAGGCACCAAGCACGTGTTGATTTAAAACTCATCAATTATTAATTAGGATTAGACATGCTTGTTTGCGGACACAAAATTTATAAATAAGGATGTGTTGATTTGGTTGATGAAGGACGTACTATTTAAATCCATGGTGGCCGCGTTAATAGTGGCGATGATGGTGGCTGGTGCAGTGATGGCAAGCACAGTATCCGTTTCAGTCACGGTGATAGGGCCGAACAACACACCTGTTGCTAACGCGGTCGTCCAGGCATGGCAGTCAAACAGCGTTGTTGCACAAGGCACAACGAGCAGCAGCGGTACTGTGACCCTCAACATACCCAACGCCACGACAACGTTCTGGGTATCACTCGGCAGCGGCAAGTACATCCTGAAGACAGTCACCACAATAACCAGCTCCATAACACTGAACGCAAGCTCCTACTACCCAGCGACTCTCGCCACCAACACCACGTATTCAATACCGATCACAATAACCGACAACAACAACTCAATAACTGTCTACACAAACGCTACTGTGTACTCGACAGACAGCGGAGTAAGCATTACCTACCCCAACCAAACAACCGTGAACCTCTTCACAGTGCTTAAGTTCGTGAACATGACAGTGAACGGCACACCGCAGAAAAGCAACTCAGTCACTGTGTCATTCACGGGCCCGCTAACAATCATTGGTTATTACGCAGTATCGACAATGACATTGCTAGGCATACCACTCAACACAACCACACTCATCATAATAATCGCGATAGTCGCGGTGCTACTAGGTATCATGGTTATGTACACCCACAAGTCAAGCGCTAAGAAGATAGCGAGGGCGAGATCAACAACGTGGGTGTAACCAAGCGAACAATTAAGCAATAATAATTAAAACTTTAAATATAAATCACTCCTATTTTTTCCTTGATGATAAATAACAAACCCGCGATAAGGAAGGCGTCGATACTCATAGCCATGGTGATTGCGTTATCAATACTCCTGGTGAGCATATACGCATCACCAACACCACAACAACCACTTGCTCAACCCGTGCAGTCCCAAGGCAGCGACCCGCCCGTGTTCGGCATCGCAACGGGCGGCTTAGCACCCGCCGCCAACATCTGGATATACGCACCGTACAAAATCGGCATGAACTACTACGTAACACCAAGCGGAGCGATCCTCGCATGCACCTCGCCCGGCGTTGTGGTCTCCTCGATGCCGCAGGGATCCGCAATAGCCAGCGGTTCTGGTGTATGTGTCATACTCACTTACGCCAATGGGACTGTGAGCATGGTGCGTTCGGTAACGATCAGCGGCAACAACCAGGTCGTGTATGGATCCTTCACACCACCAACGCCACCTAACGGCACAAACATAGCCATCTCGGCACTCGGCGACACCTACGCAGTTTGGGCAGTGAATAAATCAATAGTGTCCCTATACACAATAGGCGGTGCATTCATTGGTAACGTAACACTACCAATAACTGTTTACACGTACGTCGGCACAGGGTACCTACAGGGGAGTAACACGACCACGGATTACTTCGTGTTCGCATCACAAAGCGGGAATATGTATGCAATAAGCGTTACGAGGAACGCCACGGGTCAATACACGTACTCATACACGGCAGTATCAACATTCAGCGGGATCACCAGCAGTAAATTACTCGCTCAATACGCCACAAACGGCACCACGTACCAAGCACTGGCGTACGGGAGCGAAGTATACCAACTCGAGTTTATCTTTTCAACAAATACGCTCACATACAACATTATTGCTTCGGCACCAACCACAATAACGGCGGTCGGCAGCTTCTACGCAACGCCGCCGAACACTGCTACGTGGCTCGAGGCTAACACGCCATACGTGTGGGTGACGTATGGGAATGGGACATACACAGTCATTAATTACGTAAACATGACAGTGGCGGCGTCATACGTAGCGAGTAACCCGTACATAGCAGGCCCCACGGCCGGGCCGTTTTACTTCTTCGAGAGCGGCAACGCCACCTACGGCTTCGATGGTTACGACATACTTGGTCTCGCGGTTATATACCCGTGGTTGGGCATTAACTTCACGTTGAGTATATACGGCACGTCAAACATGGCTGCACTGAGCGGTTACAACTTTAGCCAGGGGTTGTGTAGGGCGTGGTTCACGGGCATTGGCATAAACGCAACGCTCGCCGAGGTTTACAGTGCAGCGATAAGTAACCCATTCGAGCTGGGACTAACCCGCTCTTCACTTAGCGGCTTCACTTCGGGTATTAATTGGGTGACTACCTCGATAGTGAGTGGCAACGGCACGTTCACACTCGTGCCAATCAACAACACGGCGTTGCTGGCTGCCGTGTCCAGGTACACGTTCTCCTGGAGCACCGGCCCACTCAACACTGCACCCGCGGTTATAGACTTCATGCAGAGCTACGGCTTCCTACTACCGCAGGGAATACCGCTCGTGCCCAGCGTCGCCAACGCCACGTTCTACGCAAACCAATCACTCGCCATGGAGCTAAAGGTAAACGCGGTACCGTACATAGTGATGTCGACGAAAACAAGCGTCACGAACATGCCGATAGCCGCGGCAGTCGAGATCCTAAACCCAGTGCCGGTGGAATTAATACAGCAAGTGGTGGCGTCGATAGGCGGCACAACCGCACTCAACGAGCTGTACACACAGGGTTACGCTGAGGTGTACACATCAAGCGGCCCAGTCATTTTCCTCTATGATAAAGACACAGGCTCCATGTCGATGATCATACTCACCTACGCCACAGTGACGCAGGAAAACCTAACCCAGTCAGTGTATAGTTCACTCACTTCAAACAGTGCGTACATGTCGTACATGACTGCTGCGGCGATGGTGTCGTACCAAGCAACGAAAGAGTCCACAGCACTCGCCTTCCTACAAAACCTGGTTGATAAGTACGGTAGTGCTGCGGCGTCAGTAAGCGGCTTTGATGCCGCAAAAGTCGCGTTTGAAAGCGGCTCGGAGGTGTTTACTGTCGATGAAGCAAAGGCATTGATCGAGGGCATTTACAACATGCTAGCTGCAGCGTATAACACCAAGTACATACGCATAACACCCGTACTCGAATACGACAGTGACGCCATAAAGTTTGCACTAACAAGTATGGAAAAAATCTCAGAGACCATTATTGAAAAGTCTGCAACGAACGGCATGGTGGATAGGGATTTGGTTATTAACTTAATTAATGCGTTCAAGGAAGCCGACTATGGTGTCGCGTTACAACCAGTAACATTTATATCACAAACCGAGTGGAGCAGTTTGTTTAGTAGGTACCGCAGTGCGTATGATAACCTGTACTCACTGTACCAGAATATAAAGAGTGCCGCCAGTGCGGCACAGGCAGCACAGGCAGCAACGCAAGGTATAGAACAATACATAGCGAAAACCGAGGTACAGCAAGAAACACAGGCAATCGCCCAAAGCATTGCCGATAATGTTGCGGCCGAAGCCAAAGCGACGGGTGTTACGTTGAAGGCGGGCAATAAGATAGCAGAAGCCATTGTGTTCAAGACCCCCGGGGTGCTGAAGACCACGGCGTCGGTTGCGGGCAGGGTGTTGGTTTACGCCGGCGCGTTTGTATTGACTGCCGACACTGTATATGCACTCATGGCCGCCTGGATGACCGGCATGCCGTACAACTGGCAAAACATACTTGGGCTAATGAGCACAACCGCGTCAGTCGCTAGGGAGTACCTCGTGCCCGTCGTCATACTCGGCAACGGGCCAACCCTATCACAATCAACAAAACTACTCTTCGTCACGCCAACAGTGCCGGAGATGCTCTATCAGAGTTACGAATACACCTCACCAAACGGTAATGTAAAGATGAGTCATGCCATGCCCATACTACCCCACATACTCGCTTACTTACTGAGCAGCAGCTCAACCGCTCAATACATATTGAAGCAGGTATACTCGCTGGGTACGTATGGGCAGCAAGGCGTCAGCGTCTCATTCGTGCCTGTCGACACCTACTTGCTTTCCGCGAGTAACGGCGTGTGGGACATAAACGTGGGCAGGTTAGCCAAAGTCCTCGCGATATACGGCTACGACGTGAGTCAATACAACGTGGTCGGTTTCGAATTCTTCGCACTGGACGGCGTAGGCGTAGCACCAGGCTTCATATCCGCGATAAGCGGTTACAGCGGCACTGTGACTGTAGACCAAGCCCTCCTGCTAGGCTCGCTCGACATCGCCATACCACCCACAAACTACACAACCGGGCCCGCGTTAGTCGGTTTGCTGCAGAACCTAAAGATCTACGTTGGCAACTCGTCGTATCCATTCCACGTGGTTAGTTACGGGCCCAACTGGGCGTATGCCGTTGCTAACGTGCCGCCGGTGCATGATCACCCACCGATGCCATTCTTTGGCAGGAACGTCATTGTGAATGGGTTGTGGAACGTGACGGGTTACTACCAGTGCTTCGGCATTGCTGGTTACTACAACGGGACGCCGGTTGCGGTCTTCGCTGCACCGCAGACGCCGAGTGATGTGTACGGCATACCGCTCGCCAACGACATCATTGCCTGGAACTACACATTGAACGGCTTCCCAACGCCGTTGATGTACATATTCAGGGCAGAGACCTGGCACGCAGCGAGTGCCGCTGGGTTCCTGTACATTAGTCCGAACGTTACATCGCTAATCTCGAGGTGGGCGCTTAATTTCCAGTTCATGAACGTGATGAAGCAGGTGAACGTGAATGGCAAGTACTACTACGTGCCCGTGAACTCAAGCGTGCTCAGTGACATAGACCCACTCGCCACGGGTAGGTTGTGGAGCAATAAGGTGCTTGTGTTCATGGCTGGCATGACATTCCCACCGACAATAATGCTCGGCACAATAACGTTCAACGGCACATCACCAACAAACGAGGCACCAACACAGGCAGGACTGTGGGTGTTCAGCACAGTTTGGCAGAACGCAACGATCGCATACAACGGTTATGCATACATACTCGGCATCAACGGTACAAAGCACGTGCTCGGCACAATGCCGACATCAACAATAACCAGCGAATTCCCACCAAAGCCAATCATCTACTACGTACCAATTGGCTCATTCGTTAATTACATATACAACGAAATACCACCAGGCACCTACGTAACGCTCACAATGTATGACTGGGTAGTGCACGCTCAATACCTGGCAATACCGCAGTTGGCGAGGGGCACTGGGAGCACCGTGTTCTATAAGCCGCTCACTAACGTTACATGCACAGTCTACGCCTATGTGTACAACTCAGTCAATACAACACCGATCAGTGGTGCGAATGTGATTATGCAGTACGGTGCCTATAAGTACACCGCACTGACTAACTCGAGTGGTTACGCAACATTCACCAACGTGACGCCCACGACGTACATATTCACAGCAACCGCGCCAGGGTACCTACCAAACACGGTGACTGCGTCGGTTACTTGCCCATACACAATAGTGAATATACCGCTCACGACGAACACGACATCGACAACACCACCCATCCGCTATCCAAACGGCACGGTTGGCTACTCAATAACCGTGTACACGTACTACGAGAACGGACAACCAGCAGCGAACGCCGAGGTGCAGGTCTACAACGGGACGCAGTTGATCGCCAGTGGAGTGACTGACGTGCAGGGAGAGTACGTGTTCACGGGCATACCCGCCGGCACGTACACAGTGACAGCGACACTGAGCGGTTACACGCTGAGTAAGACCGTTACCCTGCCGCCGAGCGTGACGGTTACGTTCACATTCCCATTCCTGCCCAACGCCACCGTCAGCACGTATGTGGCAATAACTGTGGAGGGCATAAACGCAATAAACAAGTCAGGCGTTTACCCATTCACGATTGTGTTCCTCGACGCAAGCAACAACACGCATGTGCAGTACACAATCAATCAACCAACAACCCTACTATTCAGCTTCGGACACAAGATTTACTACAACGTAACAAACTGGCCGAGCGGTTACACGCCACTGAGTAATGGTGGTTCATTCACGGCGATACAGAACGGCACGTTACTGATAGAGTTCGTGCCAACAAGCATGCTCGTCAAGCCCAACTGGACTGTAACCATCGTGGTGCTTGACAATAACAACAACCCAATACAGGGCGCGAACGTCACGGTTACCGAACTACCGCAAAACATCACAATAAGCGGCGTCACGGGCAGCAACGGCGAGTTCCAGTTCATGGTGCCTAACGGCACGACAATCCAACTAACAGTCACGTACTACCAAGTGTCATTCAGTGGTACTTACCTAATCACGAGCAACACGCAGATAATAGTCCACTTGAATATAACTAGGATTTACCTGCCGCCCGGCCCGCTTGGGAAGCTTGTGACGACACTAATCCAGTTACCGAGCAATAAACTGCTGAATGTAACGGGTGCGTCGGTATTACTCCAAAACCCAACAAGTGGACAAGTGTACGCCAGTAACAAAACAACCAATGGCGTGGCGACGCTGCCCGTTGCATTGTTTAACTACTACAACGTGAGTGCTAGTTATGACTCGTACACGCAGGTCGGCACAAAGACCATCTACCCAATATTCAGCGTTAATTACTACAATGCGTACATGGTCTCGCCCAACTGCACCGTGTACAGTAGCCCGCAGTACATTGGTAACAACACGTTATTCCCACCGTTGCTCTGCAACGGCACGGTTTATGTACCACTAACGTTCTACGCAACGTACCTGGACGGAGTGCCGTTCCAGGGATTAACAATCACGAGCAACAGCACCACGTTGGAGACCGACGTCACTGGGTTGGCCACGGTTTACTACCCAGTGGGGGTTGTGACTAACAACACCGCGGTGTACAACGGCACTGTGTACTATAGCTCTGTGTACACGATACACAACGGCACGTTAATACTCATAACAATGCCGTTCTACTCACCGATCTATAAGCCATACGTGGAGTTCACAAGACTAACTCTAGTAAGCCCAGGCATAGCCTTCAACGGACACACATCGTTTAACTTCACACTAATACCCGAGTTCCTGACAAACACGCCGCAGGTAATCACTGTGAACTACACCGTGTACATGGACGGCAAACCAATTGAGACGTTCCTAACAAACTACACGCTGAGGAACGGCGTGAACATGTTCTACACAGAATTCACAGTCCCGCCATTCCTCGGCAACCACACATTCATAGTCAAAGGCACGATCATACGCGCCAACACCACGATAATCTCGCCAACACAGTGGAGCAATCCCGTGTTTGCTGTCGGTTACGTAGAGGTGGGGTTATTCATATACCCAGTGTTCGTGAGCACCAAGGCATACCCATACCTCCTGCCCGAGGACACCGTGGCGTTTGACACGACAGTGACAACACCAACACCACTCAACCTAACGGCAAGTGTCATCGTGTTCATCAACTACACAAAACCGTGGGGAGTAACCACGACATACGAATCACTCGAAAAAGCAGTATCACTACTTAATGTATCGAGCACGTTCAGGACACCAAATGTTTCCGTGCCGTGGGGCAAGTACCTACTCGCCAACGCCCTGCCACTAAACAACGAGTTAGTGAACGCGTTTAGCAACAACTCGGCATTGAGACTCGAGATCTACCCAGAGGTTAAGGTAATCAGTGTAAAGGCACCGCCCACATTGACGTTCTTCGGGAGCGGCGATACGAAAATAACAATAACTGTGGAGACAAACATATACAACGGCCCACTCGCCTTCAACGCGGTTGCACAGAACAAGTCAATGCTCGTGGCGATAACCGCTAATGAGGAAACAACGCAGTACACAGTGACAATCACGGTGCCTGTCTCGGTACCATGGTACTCACTAGGCACGAGCGTGCCCGTCGAGATAAAGAACCTGGAGTCGGTGTACTATAACCCACCGTGGGGCGGCGTGTCACTTAGCGTGAACGTGTACTCACTAGGGCTTGTCCTCATACTCGCCGCAGTACTGGCGGTACTGATCGCGATGGTACTGATGAGCAGGACATCGCACAAGAAGAAGGTGATTAGGACGTACGAACCATACTGGGTGTAACTACTGAATAAAAGTAATTAATTAAACTTTAAAAACAATTAATTTCATTATTTACTTGCTATGAATGCATGGAAACTAGCCCTACTCGCGGTGGCGATCTCAATAGTCGCATTAGGTGTCGCTGTCTATGCGCAACAAACCGTTTATGTGAACGGTTCATACGTCGTTTTACTACCAAACACGACAATGAGTTCACTCCTCGAGTGGCTTCTGAACCAAACAAACGCCCCAGTCCCGCAGAGCGGCATATTGATACCAGTGAGCGATTTGCCGAACGTGACGGCGGTCACGGGGTACTCAACGTGGAACGTATACATGAACCTGAACTACACATACATAACGGCCAATTGGGTGACGAGCAACATGCCGAGCAACGTAACGGCAACGTACACGCCGAGTAATGCCACGCTGAAGTTCACAGTGCCGTCAGGCGTAACCGCGACCAACGCCAAAGCCACCGTCAACTTCACACTGGGACCGTGGAACTACATAATACCGAACTCCGTGTACGGCCATGAGGAGAACTACGGAACATACCCAGTCATGTGGCTGCCACTAACCATTTGGGACAACGTGGGTACCTACAACTTCACGATCACCGCATTCATGACTTTCCCAAACGGCACAATAAAGCAGGTACCCGTTATAAGGCCGAGTGAGGGCAGTGCCGACACGGGTATTTTCCCCGACATGGAGATTTTCCTAAACCCGTGGAACAATAGTTATGACTACTACGTATTCACGTACCAAAACGCGGTGTCGCTCAATAAGTCATACGGTATTCTCGTTACGAGAACAACGTCGTACGTCGACGTAGGAGTACCGATAGGTGCGCTGCTCTATAGCGAGGTGCCCGTGAACATAACCCTGGTAGTCACAGCATTCTACAACGCAACAACCAACGGAACCATGGGGATAAGCCTTTACATGCCCGTCACAAGTATCAAAGCAGGCACCTACACCTACTACTACACATCGGAGTCGAACTACGCATACATTGCCGACGTGGATGCGGGCTTCGATGGTTACGACGTAACATCGCCGCTATACATGCCCAACTTCACGTGTTACTTCAACATCGTGCAGCAATTGTTCGAGTGCTACGAAGGCAACCACTTCGTGCCAGTGGCATTCAGGGGCGGGCTGCTCACGGGTAACTTCTCAGGCAGTAGTGGCTTGTACCCACTGTTTATTGAGTACCCGTATTACTTCTATAGGTTCGGCAATGCGTACTACTACGTATTGTACCCCAGCGGGTCGATCACGTGGTTATTCGGCAACATCGGCGGCTACAACAGTTGGTTCCAGACCGCACCCGCGTACGTGAGCACAGCGGTGGGCTACAGGCTCGTGGAAGCCGTCGGCGTGTACTGGCGCTACCCAAGCGTGCCAGACTACCAGTGGCAAGCAATATACACAGAAGCCGGCGTGCAACTCTTCACAAACGCCACTGTAGGCACGCTGTTCTACGGCAATTACACAAAGTCCGACCTAGCCAACAGGCTAACGTTTAGCATAACCGCGCCGGCGTTCAGCATGTCCTTAGCGAGAGTGGGTGCTGGTGGTTACACGTTCTGGGCAAACGCCGTGAACATTAACGGGAGCGGCTCCATAACGCTTGGGAACAACCTAACCAGCGGTTACTCCCTGGTTGTTGTGCTGAACCCAACGACGCTCAACATCATAAACACGTACAAAGTACCTGCGGGGAGCAGCGTATCAATTAACCTCAGTCCTGGTAATTACCTAGTAATTAATATGATACCGACGCAGTACAACGCCACCGAAGCAAACGCACTAAACCTAACGCAGAACCCGCAGTACTACCCATTCGCGTGGAGCTTCGATCCGGCGGCACAAGTCTACTACATATCAGTGACGCAAGTCACGCAGAACGCAACCATTAACCTAAACGCAACCGCATACCCACTCCTACTCAACGTGACTGTCCACACACCAAGCGGTGCGGTGAATTCGAGCACTGTGAACATGACTGGGCCGACGCAGTTGGTCGTGCCGCAGTACAGTAACGTGGTTATCAATGTGGTTTCAATACCACGCGGTTACAACTTGAACTACACACAATGGACTGTGGTGCTCACAAACGTGACTGGCACAGTGAACTACACATACTATCTACTACCAATCATCCCAATAAACGTGACGTTCATATCCCTATGCCCAAGCTACACACTGTCAATATTCAACACGTTCAACGGCACAACATCGACTCTGCAGCTCGGGTACAACAATACGGTTGTGCTTTACTACATCATGGCGGACACATACAGCGTTACCAGTTACCCAAGCGAGTGCAGGGCAGTCGGTGCCTTGGGCGGCGAAATCACGCCGCTCTTCAATGGGCAACTCGTGATTATACCGCTCGTGAACCCCAACGCAATGGTCGTGCCATGGCACGGCTACTCAATACCACAGCAATACCTAGACAAAATGCTTAGTGCACCACTCGGCTCACAATTACTCATACTCCCGCCACCACCCAGGACAGTGGATTACTACCAAGCAATACCGATAGTGCCGCTTCCATGGAGCAACGCGACCGGCTTCATAAACGCAGACATGGGCGAGTACTTCAACGGCTACATAACCGCGCAAAGCGGCACGTACTACATCAAAAACTCGGCAACCAAAGGCCTGTACTTGTTCCCAAACATATACAGTAGAGGTACTGACTTCCTGGTATACAACACGAGCAGCTTCCCACTGCCGCTCATCCTATCGGTTCCAGAGTCTCCCTACTACATGCCCGCCCAGTTGTCAATAACATATGAAAAAACCACACCAATAACAATACCAATAAGTGCGGGACACCTCAATATTGGCGTGACTATATCCATGGTTGGTGGTGTTGTTAGTTCCTGCAAGATACCGAGTGGTGCCACCTTAATTTACAGCGCCACAACGGACTATGGCAGTTACTCTATGTATTACCTAAACAATGAGTTTTATGAATGCTTCACGAATTTCCCATGCATGGAAATACTCAATGTTACTGAAACAGGGACTTATAATTGGCGTATTTATAGTTGTAACATCCAAGTAAACGATACAATAACGGCAAACGTCACGTTATCCCATGCAGTGGGCTCGCCCAATCCCATACAATTCACCATAAACAAGACTTTTCCAATTACAAATGGGCACATACACATTATTGCGAGTGGAACATTAACGAGCACCACAGTAAGCATAAATGGTATCATTAAGTTGTTCTTATACAGAGTTTTTAGTACTTGGAATATTTGGAACGACTTCACTATTCCAATAAGTATCGCAGCGAACGTAGCCAACACGCCGACGCCGCTGGACATCACTATGAAGCTCGCCACGAAGTATCTAAACGGGACGTCCGTAACTATAACCATAGGTGGAGAACCAGTGAGTGCAATTTCCTACGCATCAGGCGGTACAATGAATGCTGCCCCTCCAGTAATTACCGATGTGGCACTAAAGTTCAGTTGTGGTAATACGACTTATCCAATTCTTGTGAATAGACCATATGGAATAGGTGGTTACGTTCTAAACCCAGTTAATGTATATTCGGCAGCGTACAACTGCAACACAACCACCGGCAAGATCTATAATCTAGATCTTGGGTATGGTTACTTACCCATATCCATCAATACGCACAGTGCTGTTGGGTTTGAAGTACATGCGTACAACGTAGTCGCCAACGCGTTCGTCGGCGGCCCATGGAGCTGGCTGTGGCAGCCGGCCCCGCCGCCCGGCACGGAGGGCATTGGCTTAATAGCTGGCGGCTTCCCATACCCATTCAAGTTCGCGAGGAACCTGACGCAAACGGGGGTTCCTTCGTGGTACAACGTGTACAACGTGTCGATCTTGCCGTTCTATGTGAGTAACTGGACTGTGGTCGATAATGTGCCGAACGTGTACGGGACAGTGGTGATACCCACCGCGTTTGGGAACTCGCCGAACTCGGCAATAACTGCCACGTACACAACCACAATACCACTGTCGTTCAACAATCTCGCAGCTGTGCAGGTAGGCGAGACTGTGCAGGGTCTATTTAATGGCACGTTCACGGCAACGTACAAATACGGCCCGTACACATACATCGTCCAGCTCACGTCAATACCGACATCCATAAGGTACATTATCCAACCACCTGATTTATGTATATATGACGAACTTATTACGCCGAAGGGCAACATACCCTTAGCCATCAACCCCTATTGCTTGGTAATCAACGAAACCGTGATCGCCACGAGAGAGTTCCTCGTGAATGGCAAGACAGTGCTTATGAACACGACAAGACTCACGCTAACCAACATCCCATTCCCATACAGTAGTTTTCCAACTGCTTCTGCAGGGCAGCCACTTATCTATGACTTGTCGCAGGCATCCATTTACTTGGTCACAACTCACTGCGAAGCGGGCTTTTGTTTCGTTGGTCTCCCAACCGATGTGGAGCCCTTGATGGCGGACTCGGAAATACTGGGTGGTAATTACGGCACGCTCCAGGTAACGTACCAACTCACCGAGTACCCAATCACAATCGCACTTAATAAGACACTTGTTTATAGCTGGTACCAAGGCCCCAACGCCTACAACTACACAGTCACGCAGTACCTATTCCCCGCAGTCCTCATTACACCAGGGATATACGCGTTGGTGAACGCGACCACGCAACCAATCAACGCGTTCTACACAGTTGGCTACACAGGCATATACTCCACGGAGCAAAGCACGGCACAAAACACGACAGATTACGCCTTGTCGCTATTGGTTGCACAAGACAACATAAGCGGTGCCGTAGCAACACTTGATTATACGTGGTATACATATTATACAGAGTGGGGGCGCTTCCCTGTGACTTACCTAAACGAATTGGCCGTACCATTGATCGGCCTGTACACACCACCGCACGACTACCCACTCCCGCTGATGTCGCTGCCCGAGGTTAGCTACCCATTCCTAATACCAATAACAGTCCTAGCGGTGGGATCACTACCCATAGTTAGAACACTACCTAGCATACCAGATTACGTCTCACTATTCAATACTATCCCATCTTGGCCATTTATTTATGTGTTATATACTGAGCCGTGGGCAAGCAACAGTTTGTATGCACTACCGCTTGGTTACTATAAGATGAATACCACACTTACAAAAAGTTCCAACATTTACGGCCAGTCGCCTGATGTTTTAGCGGATCATCTTTGGTATTTGAATCACCCACCCCTTGTGAGTCCACCCCCTGTGAATACGACCATCCCTGTGAATATAACTGTCACGCAGTTGAATGGCACGGACTTGATATGCATGAGGAGCAACCCACTTAGACAATTAAAGCCTGTCTTTTGGTACCCAATGAGCATTAGCGAGGTTGTGCCGAGCTTCGACGTGGGCGTTTACTACGTGCTGGGCGAACCAACGAGCGGCTTCTACGTACCGCTGCTTCAGGCTGTGAACGTGACCAACCTGTGCTTCGTGCCTGTAGTAAACGGTACATACATCATCATCGCATACACGCCGCCCCAGTCACTACTTAAGAGCGTGTACTTGAAATTGCCATTATCACGCATAACCATAGCGACTTGGATACCCTACCTTATAATAGGGTCTATTATTAACGCGTCGGGCACCGCCTACACACCCGTGCTGATTTCCCTCACGAATAAGTCTTTCGCGATGGATTACAGGGATGTTGTTAATCCGATGAGTCCCGACGTGCTTTGGCTAAACGTTGTCCAGACGCAGTATTTGAACGTGACTGCGAACCTAACGGCAATCAAGCTGTTATTCCCCAACGTGACGATTACGCCGTTTAGGGTGAATGTAACAAGCAACGGTACACTCACGTCGAGCGGCACGGGTGTGG
>Ga0080004_1224273_pt1 | contig 15983 bp, 17 predicted proteins | sample WasSprMetagenome_FD_69207 | JGI IMG/M metagenome (GOLD analysis project Ga0080004, IMG submission 69207) | Sulfidic aquatic microbial communities from Washburn Spring, Yellowstone National Park, USA - WS (SPADES assembly) (version 2) | ecosystem: Environmental > Aquatic > Thermal springs > Hot... | reverse complement strand
TGAAACGTGTGGTCCTCAGGGACCGCAAGGAGTAGCTGGCCCATGTGGCACCCGCCCTAAAAAGCGGGTGAGGATTGAAACAGCGGTGCGACTGCTGACATACAGCAGGGTGTACAGGTGGCACCCGCCCTAAAAAGCGGGTGAGGATTGAAACAGCAGTTGGGCTCTGACAATACTCGATGAGGTATTGACGTGGCACCCGCCCTAAAAAGCGGGTGAGGATTGAAACCAGCACTGCGTATCCACCGGCATGTCACTACATATAGCCGTGGCACCCGCCCTAAAAAGCGGGTGAGGATTGAAACGCACTGCTAGTACCCGTTTGCGCCGCCTCAACCGCGTGGCACCCGCCCTAAAAAGCGGGTGAGGATTGAAACACTGATGAGGAGATAAAGCGATTAAAGGATTTGGTGAGTGGCACCCGCCCTAAAAAGCGGGTGAGGATTGAAACATCGCGCAAATAACAACGGCAGGAAATCTGCCGTTGTGGCACCCGCCCTAAAAAGCGGGTGAGGATTGAAACGCAAACAGGATTTTGAAACGCCCAACGCCGGTTGTTTGTGGCACCCGCCCTAAAAAGCGGGTGAGGATTGAAACCGGGAGGGTATACCCCAAGGAACGGAGAATTCCGTTTGTGGCACCCGCCCTAAAAAGCGGGTGAGGATTGAAACCATGTGACTGTGTAGTGGACAACGCAAGCAAGCAGAGTGGCACCCGCCCTAAAAAGCGGGTGAGGATTGAAACGATGGGATTCCGCCAGCCCTTGAGGAGGGCTATCCGTAGTGGCACCCGCCCTAAAAAGCGGGTGAGGATTGAAACGAGCCATGCAATTCTCCGCTCACGTTCTTTACCTGATCGTGGCACCCGCCCTAAAAAGCGGGTGAGGATTGAAACGAGGTTCCCGCAGCTTTGGCCCTGATTGGAGAGCCGTGGCACCCGCCCTAAAAAGCGGGTGAGGATTGAAACGCAGAACGCTGTGGTGGTGGACGAAGACACCGCCAGGTCGTGGCACCCGCCCTAAAAAGCGGGTGAGGATTGAAACTAGGGATTATCACAAACTTCGACATACAACAACATGCAAGTGGCACCCGCCCTAAAAAGCGGGTGAGGATTGAAACAATCCGCCTGGGGCTAAGACTTTTACTCTTGCCATGTGGCACCCGCCCTAAAAAGCGGGTGAGGATTGAAACAGCTGCAGCTTTGGCCCCCAGAACAGCCCAAGCAGGTGGCACCCGCCCTAAAAAGCGGGTGAGGATTGAAACTCAGGACTATACCCTAGGTCTTTGTATCTGCGTACTAGTGGCACCCGCCCTAAAAAGCGGGTGAGGATTGAAACAACGTCACAATCGTGACGCGTTACATACAGTTTCGGTTCGTGGCACCCGCCCTAAAAAGCGGGTGAGGATTGAAACCGAGAGGAGGAAGGCGGCGCGGTGTTGCGCCGCCTCGTGGCACCCGCCCTAAAAAGCGGGTGAGGATTGAAACTTTTGAGAGGGTGTACAAAGCTACTGTATGCACGCGTTAGTGGCACCCGCCCTAAAAAGCGGGTGAGGATTGAAACCGATAACTCAACCCATGGCCTCAGCCTTTCGGCTGGGGTCCTGGATAAAGCCGAGTGCGGTTCTATCATGGTCCGAACCGGAGCTTGCCATACATGTCCAAACTGTGGATCAACTACATCATGTGGATAAAGGAGGTTTGAAATGAGTTGGGAAATCAGTGAAGAGGAGTTGGAACAGATTAGTAGGGAAATAAACGAGGATATGAAAAAACACCCCAGAAAGTACGCAACAGTAGCACTTAAACAGGAGCACATACCATCCCTGTATCTTCTTCTTGCATCCATTAAAAGTGGAACTTCCCTCCTCCCAAAGAGGGACCACGCAAGAGTTGTCTTTCACAATATAGCACAGGATACAATGCGAACAGCTTGTAAACCGAGGAAGCTTGGGAAAAAACTTTCCAGAATTCTCGGTGTCCCGGAAGAAAGGGTCTCAAACCCAAAGTTTTGGCTCCCGGCGATTATGGAACAGTTCCCACACTGCTTCAGATATACAATACATAAAATCCGGGATCTGTACACAATTAGAGCATTAGCCTTCCAGCCGGGTGAAGTTGAGGATAAAATCTTCGCCCTGCTCGAACCTGAGATAGTCGCAGGTGCCGCGTTCGGTGTCGCATCCATCGCAGCCGCGGTACTCAACGAGGAGTTGAGACAGACAACCAAACATTACTTCGATGTCGTCTCAATCATGAAGGAGTTCGACCTGGTGGCAGAACAGCTCGAGAAGATACCGTCAGACCCAGTAATCGATTGGTACAAGTCGGTGTTCAATGTCTACACTATCTGGATGCAGACGAGCAGTTTCAGGAAGGTGTTCCTTGATGAACCGTCTGTACCTCCTCACCTCGAATGGACCAGGTTCCATGCACTTGTTTCAATCCCGAACACCATCTATAACTTCATCAGGTACGTGGTTCTCGAACCGAGAGAGGAAGGGTTCTACGGCCCTCTGTATGATACATTGAGGCATGAATTTAAGGATGCCGTGAACCTCGGCATCAAACCCGTAGAAAATATCGAAAGAATGTTCCCAGAACCACCGGAAGATGTCGTTCAGAGACTTAGATCACTTAGCACCGTTTGAAAGAGTCCTGGGACCGGGCAGGAGAAGCGGCCACTGTGTCGTCTTCCCCTGCCCCAACCCGGGGTGCAACGGAGAGATCTGGGTCGAAAACGAAAAGCCCGGGAAACAAGGAGGGGAGGAAAATGGAACCATTAACCACGAAGGAAATCATAACGATTATCGTTCTCTTGGTGGGAGGGACCTACATCGTGTGGAGATGTAGGCTATTGGCACTGTTGGCAGCCATCACAATGGCTATGCCATCTGTACCACCAATACTAATCGTGTTATTGGTACTCGCGATAATCGTGAGGTTGTTCAAGTTGGACGAATGAGGTTAGTGGGATTCCGGGCTCTCCGCGTGGCACCCGCCCTAAAAAGCGGGTGAGGATTGAAACGCTGTTGACGGAACTGGGAACCCATGGTATAATTCCCAAGGAAAATTTACCAGCGCTTTTGGTGGCGGGTGTGGCGCAGCTGGTTAGCGCGACAGGTTGTGGCCCTGTAGGTCAAGGGTTCGAATCCCTTCACTCGCCCCATTTTCTTTTTGCCCCTCCCAAAATGCGTGTTGCCCTCCTTATGCCAAGCCGGATGTTTCACTCCCCCAGTGCTTCCGCAACTGCAACGCTAGTTCGCCGCTTTCGCCAGCTTGACAAGCATACAAAACTTCCGGTGCTTAATTGACATGCTGAGAACTGGTGTGGTAAACTGATGCGGAAACGCGTGGTTTTTGTCTGCTTTGTTGCAGCGGAACCGCGCTGTTGAGCATTCTTCGGAGGTTTACAAAACCGTTCGGTCGGAGGGAAAGCCTGGCTTCGAGGCGCTGACGGCCAAAAACCACGCTGTCCTTTCGCCGAAAGGTCTTGCAGAAGGCAAACAAGCGGAAGCAAATCGCAAACTAGCTAAATCGCCTCGGTTGGTTCTGGCGAGTCGAGGATAGGCGCACAGTGGTTACCCCCAGAACCTCGGCGGGGTGTCGCCGGGGTTTTTCGACAGATTGGGGTTGCAGGTCGCGTGCGTCCGTTCAGGATGAGGTATCTGGCATGCTGATAAACGTCAAGGGCAAAAATATCGAGATAACGCCTGCACTGAAGGCGTATTCAGAGAAAAAGCTGCAGCGGCTGCAGAAGTACTTCAATCACATTCAGCTTATGGAAGTTACACAAAGCCTTCAGCGCAATTGGCATGTGGTGGAAGTGCTGGTTGAGGGAGACGGAATCCTCCTAAGGGCAGAGGAAAGAGCCACCGATATGTACGAAGCCATAGACCTGGTATCCAAAAAGCTGGAAGAGCAGATGCGGCGCTATAAAGAGCGCTTGGTGCGCAAACACCGAACGGCAGCCGAGGAACCCCTGCCCGAGGAAGAAGCTGTGGAGGAAAGCGAAGAACCGCGCATCGTGCGCATCAAGCGGTTCCCCATAAAACCGATGGCTCCCGAAGAGGCGGCACAGCAAATGGAACTGCTGAACCACAGCTTTTTTGTTTTTCTCAACGCTGAAACCCAGCAGGTAAACGTGATATACAAGAGGCGCGACGGCAACTACGGCCTTATCGAACCTGCCGTGTAAAATAAACCGAATAAAACTAAAAGAATGGAGCGTGGTGAACCATGAGAGTTGGTATCCTAACCGGAGGCGGCGATTGCCCAGGCCTCAACCCGGCGATCCGCGGCGCTGTTATGCGCGGTTTGGATTTCGGGTTCGAAATGATAGGCATCTTGGACGGATGGAAGGGTATTCTCGAGAAAACTACCGTTCCACTTGGTCTTAACGACGTTCGCGAAATCATACATTTGGGCGGAACCATTCTCGGTACATCCCGAACCAACCCGTTCAAAGATGAGTGCACAGCCAAGAAGACAAAAGAGAACTTCAGGGCTTTGGGCTTGGATGCACTTATAGCAATAGGTGGAGACGATACCCTGGGCGCCGCACTTAAGCTGACTAAAGAGGGCTACAACGTTGTTGGCGTTCCCAAGACCATGGATAACGACTTGTCTGAAACAGACTACACGTTCGGATTTGATTCGGCCGTTTCGGTGGCAATGGATGCGGTCGACCGCCTGAGGGATACGGCCAAATCCCACCGCCGTGTGATGGTTATGGAGGTCTTCGGACGCCATGCTGGGTGGACTGCGCTTTTCGCTGGAATAGCCGGCGGCGCGGATTGGATACTGATACCGGAAGCTCCGGTCGACTTGGATGCCATGTGCGCGCACATAAAGGCCCAGTTCGAGCCGGGTGGAAAGCAATATGCTGTGGTGGTGGTTGCAGAGGGCGTGGAGCTTGGCGAAGAGGCTGATACCGGAGAGAGAGACCAGTTCGGCCACGTTATTTTGAAACATCGCCAACTTGGCGAGCGAATAGCATCCATCATCAAGGAAAAAACGGGTCTGGAAACGCGCGCTGTGGTTCCAAGCCATATCATGCGCGGCGGCTCTCCCACTTTGTTCGACCGCATGCTGGGAACCCGGGTTGGGGTTAAAGCCGCCGAAATGGTGCGCGACGGCCAGTTCGGTATGATGGCGGCGCTGCGCGGCTTGGATGTGGTTGCTGTTCCACTGGAGAAAGCCGTGGGCGTTTACAAAACCGTTCCGCTGGAGTGGTACGACCTGGCCAAGATATTCTTCAAGTAGGCTTCTGGGCAACCCAAAATAGGTATTTGCACCTGCGCTGGATAAGCGCGGTGATGAACACCGTAGGTTGTTGATTACTTGGGGCCTAAAGCAGGAAGGTGCAAGCCCCTTTCTGGCGAAGTATAGTTTGAAGCGCAAACCGCGGTACCCCACCTTGCAGGCCGGGGCTAAGCGCCGCAGGTGAAGGTACCTCGGTTGCGGGTTTCGGAAGCTTGGAGCAACCCTTGCGGCTAAGTGAGTTCAAGCAGCGAATCCGAGAGCAGTTTGGGCCAAATCTGGAACATGCAACTCCTGCCAATGTTCGGGAGTTCTTGGACCAGATGCAGTTGGCTCAATTCAAGGCGCCTTCCGGGGGCCGATTTGTGCTTGACGAACCTGCTATAACTTATGAGGAGATCGTTAAGGATTTCTTCTCGCGGGTTCTGGATGCACCGCTGGAAGATGCCGTAATCCTGCTCTGGATGATAGCGCTTGAGCTCTCTTTCGCCGCCATCGAGTTTCAATATTCCGAGGTATTCGAGAGCCTGCTTTCCGGAAGTTCGGAGTGAGGGTTGAAGCCGCGGGGAGTATGCATCCAAGCTGTGTCGCCTGCACCATCTGAGTGTGGAGGAGGTGAACAGATGAGCAACGGAAAGGGCGGGGAGATCAGCACCGGAACGGCCATAGCGGTTATAGCTGTGGTGATCATCATCATTGGCTTCTTGGGCTGGTTCTTCTTCTTCAGGAAGCCAACTCCCAAGGCGATTAGGCCCATAAATAACATGATGCCTGGGGTGCCCGGGTATCCCGGAACGATGCCCAAAGCACCAGGCAAGTAAGGTCAGGTTCGATTGATTTGGAAGCCCGGGGAAGTGGAGCTTCTCTCCTCTTACCCGGCTTCTTTTTGTGAACGATCTTTCGAAAGCTATGATACCTTCATTTCAATTCACAACTGCCGGCAAAATTCGGTTTGGCCACGGTTGCCTCACAAGCCTCGGAGAAGAAGCACGCAATCTGGGGCGCAGAGCTCTTCTAGTAACGGGCGGCAGGTCTTTAACCGCATCCGGCAAACGCGACGCAATCCTAACCCTGCTTAAAGACGCCGGAGTGGAGGTTCTGCTGTTCGATAAGGTTGAACCGGAACCCTCAACCGATACAGTTGATGCGGCTGTTCAGGCACTGCGCGATTTCGGCGGAGATTTGGTGATTGGTGTTGGCGGGGGAAGCGCGCTGGATGTGGCGAAGGCGGCCGCCGGCCTGGCGCATGCGGATTCCCCGGCGCGCGAGTACGTGGCGGGCAAAAAGCCTCCAGAACGCGAAGTAAAGCTGATTGCCGTGCCCACCACCGCTGGAACCGGCACCGAGGTTACCAAGGTGGCGGTGCTTTCCGATAAGGCCGCTAACCTTAAAGTGGGCGTGCGGGCCGAAACATGGGTCCCAGATGTGGCTCTCGTGGACCCAGACCTCACCCTGGGCCTGCCTCCGGCACTTACGGCGCAAACCGGCATGGATGCGTTTGTTCAGGCGGTTGAGTCGTACCTATCGGTCGGAGCCAGTCCCTTCACCGATCCTTTTGCGCTGAAGGCAACCCAGCTTATTGCGGGAAACATCCGCGCGGCCTGCGCAAACGGCAGCGATCGTGAAGCGCGGGGCGCAATGGCCTTGGGAAGCCTGATGGCCGGGGTTGCATTGGCCAACGCGCGTTTGGGTTTGGTCCACGGCCTTGCCCATCCGATCGGTGCGCGTACCGGTGCCCACCATGGACTTGTGTGTGCGCTTCTTCTGGATGCCGTGCTGGAGTTCAATCTGCAGACGTCCGAGCGCCGCCTTGCGGAGCTTGCGTGGGCCGTTGGGGCGGCTAAGAAGAACGTTTCGGTGCCGGAAGCGGCGCGCGCGTTCATCAGCTTCTGCCGAACGCTTCGCGAAGATATTGGGATTAAAAAAACGCCCGAAGCGCTTCGCGTGCCCGAAGATCAGCTCGACTCCGTGGTGGCCGAGACGCTGGCCTCCGGATCCACCAAAAGCAACCCGCGGCCGGTGTCGCCGGAAGACGTGCGCACAGTTCTGGAGGCGGCTATGCGATGAAGCTTGGCGCCATGAACCACCCGGGGCGCAACTTGGCGGATGAAATAGAGTGGATCGGCAAGCACGGCTTCGACTTTATAGACCTAACACTTGAGGCGCCAAAAGCTAATCCTGCAAGCGCCGATCCAAGCCTTATTGCGGACTTGTGTGCCCGGTACAACCTTGAAGTTGTGGGGCACACGAGTCCTTTCATCCCAATAGGGTCCGCTTCGGAGGCAGTGCGCTCTGCGGCTGTGGATGAGCATATTCGCTCTTTGGATTTCTTTGCCAGCGTTGGCGCCAAAAAGGTCACTTTCCACGTGGATCCCCGCCGCGGCGCCGAGCCAATCTCCGCAAACATCGAAAACAACCTCAAAAGCTTCATACGCCTTGCCGAAGAATCAACCGCCCGTGGCATAGCCCCAATGCTGGAGCATTTCGAGGAGGCCTACAACAACGTGGCAAACCTCAAATGCTTTTTCGATGCAGTGCCGCAGTTGCTGTTCCACCTCGACATTGGCCACGCCAACCTCTGGGTTTCCAAAAACTGCACATCAGAGCTTCTGAAGACTTTTGCGGGCAGGCTGGGACATGTCCACGTTTCGGACAACTTCGGCGGAAAAGACGACCTTCACCTGCCGATTGGGGCCGGCAAAATCAAGTGGAAGAAGATGGTTGCCCTGCTGAAACGGCACGGCTACGACGGCACTATCACCGTGGAGGTTTTCAGCAACGACCGCGCATACCTGCTTTACAGCCGGGATAGACTGCGGGCGCTTTGGGACGGCGTCGACGTAGCTGCAACTTTTGCCCCTCAGGAGGAGGAATACGAAGAAGAATAGTCCGCAGAGTCCCAAAGGCGCCCTGCACCTCACTTCTGGCGCAGTGTTTTTCAGTTGGCCGCTGTGCTGTCAGCCGCTTATGCGGTGGCGCCCGTCCTTGGCGGCAAGCGAAGATTGAGACAAAGCCATAAGGCCCAGCTTGGCAACGGCAACTCCCGGGGACTGGTGGGCAACAAGCAGGCTCGCGTTGGGATATTGCTGTTTCAGCGCCAGGCGTATCGGCTCAATCAGAAGCGGACCGGCGTTGAACACCCCGCCAGACAGCACAACGGGGAAAGCCTCCTCGGGTTGAAACAGTCGCCCAGCCACAAACAGCACATCATCCGCCAGCGTTCTTCCTGCATCTGCGAGGATTCCGGTGGCAACCTCATCACCTTCGCTGGCCGCAGCGGATACCTGCGGGGCGAAATCGGCGATGGTTGTGCGCGGCAGGGGACCGCCGTAGCAGAGGCGCACCAATCCCCAAAGCTCCGGGATGTTGAAGTGGCGCAGCGCTCTTTCTAAAAGTTGCGTGCGCGGACCGCGGCCATCATGCGCCCGAATGGCGGCTTTGATGGCGCGCAGGGCTATATCAAACGCACTGCCTTCATCGCCCAAAAGCGCTCCCCACCCCCCAACGTGGCAGGCTGCTCCATCACGGCCATAACCGCAGACGTTGGAACCTGTGCCCGCCACAACTGCAATGCCGTACTTTTGAAACAAGCCCGCTCTGGCGAAAGCCACCTCGGTTTCCGAAAACCGAAAAATCTGACCGTATGAAACACCGCGCGGCAAACCCGCCGTGGCGTCTTCGGTGGAGCAGAGCACGCAGAGAGCCAGTGCGTCAAAATGCCGAGATTTGGCACCTCCGAGCGCCTCCCTCACCGCCGCCCTAATCGACCTCCTGGCCTGCGAGCTTGACACAAAAGCAGTGTTAACAGGCCCGCCGAGACCAACTGCGAGTACCGCGTCGTCTTCGCTTACCACTGCGGCCTCTGTTTTTGTGCCGCCGCCGTCAATTCCAAGTGCCAGCATGCACACCTCGCTTTTTTCAATCCGCGGTCGGGCGGCTTCCATCGGACGCCTTCTGCACCGAATTGCCCGCGCCGCCGTGCAGAGTGTAGCACCTTTGGTGCAGTTTGCAAAGGTTCAAACGCAGTCCAAAATAACGAGCAAGCAGGGTTGTTTTTCGCGAAATATGGGTGTAATATGGTTGTGGCGGAAAGGTGTCCACTGAGGGGCTCCGATGGTGTTCGACCGCGAAGCCACTTCAGCGCGGCACCACAAACGGATTGCTTCCGAGGAGGTGCCTGCAATGAGACGCCGTGCATTTACGCTTATAGAGCTTTTGGTGGTCATCGCAATCATTGCGATTTTGGCGGCCATTCTTTTCCCGGTATTTGCCAGGGCCCGCGACAAGGCAAGGGCTTCCGCATGTTTGTCCAACACAAAACAGCTTGCCGTGGCAATGCACCAGTACATGCAGGATTGGGATGGGGGCTATCCAGCCTCCACTACATACCCGAGTCCAATCCCGGCTTACGGGTATTCCTTCTGGATGGCCATGATACAGCCCTACGTGAAAAACGAATCCATTTACAAATGCCCCAGTGCCACCTTCGATAAAGGATGGGCTGTTGGCCCGGGTGTTGTTTACGCCACATACGGCTTCAACGAGTACCTGAATTACATTGGAAGGTACAGCCGCGATTACAACAACGAATCCGATATACCCAACCCCTCGCTAACCGCGCTTATTGCGGACAGCGTTGCCGGCAGCCATTTCCACGATTGGGATGGCCCAACCAAAGGCCCTGACGGAGTTACCCTGCCCGACGGCATGCTGCGCATCAAATACGCCAACGGGAGCGAAGACGGCGGCCGACTGAGGTCTCGGCACAACGGCGCAAACATCGTTTACGCGGATGCACATGCCGCCTTCATGCCGCTGGAGCGGTTCTACCACTCGGGCCCGCTTGGAGATGTCAGCCCCGAGAAGAAGCTTCAAAGGCCCATAATTCACCCGCTGGCGAAGCCGGCCCCATAACGCGCCATTTTCAACTGCAGAAGAGTTAACTTCAGGAACCCAAAGGTTCGGACGCAAAGGTTTCCAAACCCAGGCCGTCTTCGCCGTGAAGCGCAAACCTGTATGCGCCGGCGCAGGCTATCATAGCTGCGTTGTCTGTGCACAGCGACGGCAGTGGCCAGGATACTTGCACGCCGCGTTTGTTTGCCTCCAAAAGCATCTTCTCCCTGAGCCTGGAGTTTGCCGCCACCCCGCCCGCCAAAAGCACCCTGCGAACCCCGGTGCGCTCGGCGGCGAGCATCGTATTGGCAACCAGGGGGTCAACCACGGCCTCTTGGAACGAAGCCGCGACGTCGGGCATATCTTCCTCGGAGGGGTTTTCTCGCTTTAGGAAGAGAAGCAGGGCCGTTTTCAGCCCGCTGAAGGAAAAATCGAGAGAATCGCCCAGATTGGCCCTTGGGAATGGGAAGCGCGTTGGGTCGCCGCTTCTCGCCAGTCGATCTATGATGGGGCCGCCGGGGTAACCAAGATTCATGGCGCGCGCGCTTTTATCGAAGGCTTCTCCGGCGGCGTCATCGCGCGTGCGGCCCAGAACTTGATACTTTCCGTGGTCGGTCATAAGCACCAGGTCGGTATGACCTCCGGAAACGATAAGCGCAACCAATGGAAACTCCGGCTCAGGCAAGAAGTTTTGACTTTCGGTTGGTGCTTGCTTGTTTGCCGAAGCTTCTTGATTGTTGATGAAATTTGCGTAGATGTGCGCTTCAAGATGGTGCACGCCCACAAGCGGAAGTCCGCGGGCCAAAGCTATCCCCTTTGCAGCGGCAACTCCCACAAGAAGCGCGCCTATAAGTCCCGGCCGGTTTGTAACGGCAACCAAACCGATATCCGCAAAGGAACAGCCGGCCTCCTCAAGCGCCGAGTACACCATCGGGGTTATGGCTTCAACATGCCTCCTGGCGGCTATTTCCGGCACCACCCCACCAAACTTTGCATGAAGGTCGGTTTGGCTGGATATGAGGTTGCTTAGAATGCGACGGTCCTCGGTTAATACGGCAACGGATGTTTCGTCACAGCTTGTCTCTATCCCAAGTGTAAGCTTAGGCATGCTGGCTTTCCCGCAAGCGCGAAATCATCTTGGTTATTTCCGGAGTCCACAAATCCTCCAGCCACATCACCATGGCGTCCTCGCCGTTGTCGGTATAGTAGCCCTTTCGGATGGCCACGGTTTTGAAGCCGTATTTGGTGTAAAGCTTTATGGCGGCCTCGTTGCTTGGGCGGACCTCCAGCGTGGCGCGAGATGCTCCCCTGCGCCTAGCTTCGGCCAAAAGACCCAAAAGCAGTCTTTCGCCTATGCCGCGGCGGCGCCACTCCGGTGCAACGCCAAGGGTTGTTATGTGCACCTCGTCCATAACTGTCCACATGCCGGCATATCCAACCACCTTGCCATCGGCTTTGGCCACCAGGTAGCATGCGGCCCGGTTAGACAGCTCGTTGAGGAACGCGCTGATCGGCCAATGGGTGCGGAAGCACCGTTTCTCGATTTGCGCCACTGCAACCACATCGCTCGGCTTCATTGCTTCTATTGATATTGAGGGTTGTGTATTGGGAGGCACGGTATTCATTGGGAACCTCCAGATGCTAGTTCGCGCAGAACCATCAACAACCCCTCCAGTTTGCGCGTTATTCGGACAAAAGGCGCATAACATGTTCTGGAGGCAGAGCCCCCTTTCTCAGTATGGCAGGCGGATCCACGGTTAGGTCCACCACTGTGGATGGCACGCCCCCCGGGCATTTCCCGCCATCGAGCACTGCATCGATGCGGTCGCCGATCTGCCGGAGCACTTCGTCGGCGGTGGTGGCTTCCGTATGGCCCGAGAGGTTTGCGCTGGTAACCGCAAGCGCGCCGCCGCACAGCCTGATCAGCTCGAGGGCCGCTTGGCTGTTCGGCATGCGCACCCCCACGGAGCCGGTGCCGGCTGTAATCTCCGAAGGTATCCACTCAACTGCGGGCAGAACAACCGTCAGCGGCCCGGGAAAGAAGGCTTTGAAGAGCTTTTCTGCGCTCTCCGGCACAGCTTTGGCGAGTTTGCGTGCATCCTCCACGGAGGCAACCAAAACGGGAATTGGGCGGTTTTCAGGGCGCCCTTTCGCTGTATAAAGGGCCTGCACTGCCTCCGACAGGCCCAAGCAAGCCCCCAAACCGTACACGGTGTCTGTGGGGAACGCCACCAGCTTTCCAGCGTTCAAAAGTTTGGCGGCCTCCAGAACACCCTGCATTGCATCTCCAAGTGGAATGCGCTTGGCTTTCATGCCGCTATTCCGCTTACAACCCTTGGAATTCCCGCCAGGTCCGGGGTGATCTCAATCTGGCTTATCCCGGATTGGGCCAGCATTTCCGAAACCCGCTCGGCCTGACCAATGCCAACCTCCAGGGCTATTAACCCGCCGGGTTTCAAAAAGCGCCGGGCGTTTTGAGCTATCTTCTTAATGAATAGCAAACCATCTTCGCCTGCAAAAAGGGCTATTCGCGGCTCGTAGTTTGCAACCTCCGGGGGCAGTTTACCGGCTTCGCAGTCTGCAACATAGGGCGGGTTGGAAACAAGCACGTCCAGACAACCGGCTATATCATCCAGGCCGCTCGGAAAATCTGCACAGCGGAAGGATACACCACCGCCGCGCTCGGCAGCCAGATTTTGCGGGATGAGTGAAAGCGCATTCTTCTGGGCCACCGCCAGTGCTTCCGGACTGATGTCGCAGGCGATAACCTTGGCATTCGGAAGTTCAAGCGCCAAGGTTACCGCTATGCATCCGCTGCCGGTCCCCACATCCAAAATCAGCAGCGAAGCACCTTCGTTGCGTTTCGGCACTCGGCGCAGGACCGTTTCAACCAAGGTCTCGGTCTCCTGCCTGGGTATAAGCACGGCAGGCGAAACAAAAAACGTGCGCTTGAAGAACTCGCGCTTTCCTGTGATGTAAGGCAGGGGTTCGCGCATGAGCCTGCGCGAAACGCAGGTCTTCAGCTCATCCTGTTCGCGCTGATTCAGCTCTTGGTTTGGGTGCGCAAACACGTATGCCCGGTCTTTGCCGAGGACGTGGGCAACGAGAAGCTCTGCGTCAAGCCTTGGGGAGTCCACTCCTGCTTTAGCCAATTCGCCGGCGGCCCATACCACAGCCTTACCCACCGTCATACCCGTTCGTGATGGAATGCTCAGCGGTTCAACCAGGCAGTTTGGCGGCGGTGTTACTCCAGCGCCTCGTTTTTCAAGCGTTCGGCCTGATCTGCCGCGGCCAGTGCCTGTATAAACTCTTCAATATCGCCATCCAGCACAGCATCCAGCTTATAAAGGGTTAAGCCGATGCGGTGGTCGGTTACTCGGCCCTGCGGGAAATTGTACGTGCGTATCTTTTCGCTTCTATCACCGCTGCGTATCTGGCTTCTGCGCAGTTCGCGCTGTTGAGCTTCCTGCTCCTGCTTTTTCTGTTCGTACAGTATTGCGCGAAGCATGCGCATCGCCTTCTCGCGGTTTTGGGTTTGACTGCGCTCGTCCTGGCACGCCACAACGGTGCCGGTTGGAATGTGTGTGATGCGCACAGCGGTTTCGTTCTTCTGCATGTGCTGACCGCCGGCACTGGATGCACGGAAAGTTTCGATCTTGAGGTCGTCTGGATTGATTTCGATCTCGACCTCATCCACCTCGGGCATAACCGCCACGGTAGCCGCTGAAGTGTGGATTCGTCCGGCGCTTTCGGTTACTGGAACGCGCTGTACGCGGTGTGTGCCGCTTTCGTACTTAAGCTTGCTGTACGCTCCGCGGCCCTGCACCGAGAAGATAACCTCCTTAAAGCCCCCGATGCCGGTTGGGTTGCTGCTGAGGAGCTCTGTTTTCCAGCCGTTGCGCTCAGCGTAGCGGGTGTACATGCGGTAAAGGTCGCCGGCAAAAAGAGCCGCCTCCTCGCCGCCAGTTCCCGCCCTGATCTCCATGATAACGTCTTTGGAGTCCATCGGGTCCCTCGGGAGCAGGAGTGCGCGCAGCTCTCTTTCCACTCTTTCTTTCTCGTCCTGCAGGCGCCGCAATTCGTCGGAAGCCATTTCCTTGATTTCCGGATCTGTGCCGTCCTCAAGAAGTTCGCGCACTTCTTCCATTTCCCGCTCAACCGAGCGGTACTCGCGGTACTTGGCAACGATTTCCTCCAGGTCGGCCCGCGCACGTGCCAGCTTTTGATACTGCTGTGGGTCAGACAGCACAGCGGGGTCGGCCATCTGGGCCGTTAGTTCTTCATATCGGCGCTCTACCTCCTCAAGCTTGGCAAACACCGTTCTCCACCCCCGACTTTTCCCGTTCCAAAACCGTTTGCAGGGCTTGGATTGCCACCTCTATTTGGTCAGGCGTTGGTTCTTTGGTTGTTATGCGCTGGGTCCAGAGGCCAGGAGCGAGCGCCATTCGCCACCACCGGCTTTTGCCGTGTTTGCCTGCAAGCCGGATCACTTCGTAGGAAATTCCCGCCACTATCGGAAGAACCGCAATTCGGCTCAGAAGCCGCAAGTACCAAACGGGCCAGCCCATCACCATGTGCGTAAGGGTTGCAATAATAAGCACCACAATGAGAAAGCTGGTGCCACAGCGCGGATGCAGAGTTGTGTATTTGGCCACCCGGTCAACAACCAACTCCTCGCCGGCTTCGTAGGCGTTTATGGTTTTGTGCTCGGCTCCGTGGTACTGGAACACGCGCCTGATGTCACGCATCATGGATATCAGGTAAACGTACCCGATAAACAGACCAAGCCTAATTATCCCTTCCGTCGTGTTCAGCCAAAAACTGCTTGGGATTAGCGACCGCAGTATACCGGCTCCCATGCTCGGCAGGCCTATAAATATGAAGATGCCAACAGCAAGGCCAATAACCATGGTCAAACCAACTGCTACATCGTTTACGGATTTGGCCTTGGCAGAACTAAAGCCCTGTTCCTCCGAAGCATCTTCCATCGCCAGATTTGCCGAGAATGCAAGGGCTTTCATCCCAAGCACCAAAGCATCGATTATGGCCAAAGTGCCCCGGAGGAACGGGCGGTTCATCCAGCGGAACCGTCCGAGGATCGACTCCACCGATTCGGTGCGCGTAACAATCTCGCCGTTTTGCCTTCGGACAGCAACTGTGAAAAAACGAGGGCCGCGCATCATAACGCCCTCGATAACAGCCTGCCCGCCGTAGTATACTGTGCGGTTCATCCTGCAAGTTTTCTTACTTCTTAAGGCCCCACTTCGAGAGGAACTTGTCCACGCGGCCCTCGGTATCCACCAGCTTCTGCTTGCCGCTGTAGAACGGATGGCAAGCAGAGCAGATCTCCACATGGATGTCCTTCTTGGTGGACCGTGTGTGAATAACGTTGCCGCACGCACAGGTTATGGTGGTTTCGAAATATTCAGGGTGTATTCCGGACTTCATTTTGTTTCTCCCTCGCTTTGGAATCTATAAATGTAACCCTCAAAAAGGTGTACTTCGCACGGCGTGCTTTGCGAATTTGGGAACCTCTTAGGTGCGAAGCACGGAAATTATACCACACTGACCGGCGGTATAGCAAGTATGCTTGGTTGTCAACCCAAAGCTTTTTAAAGTTCTGAACATCACCAATTGCCCCCTTTCTCTTGACTCAGCAGCCAACATCCCAGGCTCTTCTCTTGGCTTGCCCTCATCCCCAACCCTTCTCCCATCCAAGGGAGAAGGGAGCATACGCCTCCCCTCTCCCGTGCGAAGCTTACGGGAGATGGGCCAGGGGTGAGGGGGATTCTGGAAATGGTTTGGAAATGAAGAGCCGTGTCGGAAGAAGG
>Ga0080004_1136795_pt1 | contig 15984 bp, 26 predicted proteins | sample WasSprMetagenome_FD_69207 | JGI IMG/M metagenome (GOLD analysis project Ga0080004, IMG submission 69207) | Sulfidic aquatic microbial communities from Washburn Spring, Yellowstone National Park, USA - WS (SPADES assembly) (version 2) | ecosystem: Environmental > Aquatic > Thermal springs > Hot... | reverse complement strand
GATTTGGAGGATTTGGTTAGGCAGTTGTATGCTTTCTTTAAAATAACTAGGTGTGCGCTTGGTTATTTGAGGGGGCTTCTTGGTAGGAGGTTTTATAGGGTTGTGAGGGGTGTCTCTGTTTACTGTGTGGATTATTTTATTGGTGGTCATGGTGTTGGTTTGTTTGGTAAGGGTAGGTCGCTTAAGCGTCCTCTTTTTAATTTGGAGTACTTTTATAGTCTTGGTGTTAAGCCTAGGGAGATCGGTATAGATGTTTTTGCGGTTAGCAATGTTGTTAAGCCTAGTGTTAAGGCTTACTTTGGCTAGTGGTGTGGCTGCTTGGTTTTGTGGCTGGTGTGTGGCCTGCTGTTCTTTACTGTTTTTTGTTGTTTGTTGTGTGTATAGGTATAAATACTCTATTTACAGTTTTTTTGTAGTGTGGTGGTTCGTGTGGCGCAGCAGGAAGAGTATGTTGTTGCGGAGAAGAGGGTTAGTGCTACTGCTGCTATACTGGTTATGCTAATGGTTATGGTGTTTCTATCTGTTGCTATAAACATCTACTATTGGCAGCAGGTTCAGGAGCTGAATACAAACATTAAGCTGCTTACGCAGCAGCTAAAGAGTATGCAGCGTGATATACAGGACCTTAGCAGGGGTCTTGAATCTTATAGAGCTATTAACGCCTTGCTGGAGCTTCAGATGAGGTCAGTTGTGGTTAAGAGTCTTAAGGACATGGGGTTCAGCGATTATGAGATCCAGCAGTTCTTAGAGAAGTGGTACAACATGACGAAGGCGACCAGCGGTTAGCGTAGCTGTTGAAAAAATGTGTGCTTATTGAGCTGGTGTGCATCATCAATTTTTTTCAATAGTTGTGTAAATCAATTGTTTTTCCTATTAATGCCTCTGCAACTCTCTTTAGGTACATTTCAAAGTACATTTTTCTCTCGTACTCGTTTCTAGCGCTCCACAGACCTGATGTTCTTGGGTAGGTCCATGCCATGCTGTCAAAGCTGTCTCCTTGTTTTAGTGCTCCTAGCTTTACTGCGTCTCCTACTGCTTTTACAGAGGGTCCGAATATGTGAAAGCTGCATTCTGTGCAGAACTGCCTAGCTATGTAAATTGTTTTCACTATTGTTGTCACGTTCTTTGATGTGCATAGGTTTGCCAGCGCTATTCTGTATTTCTTGTGCAGCCTGTGGCTCACGTAGACCTCCAGTGGTATCAATATTGATTCAGGTGTGTTTTCATAGCCCTGCGCAGGTAGAAGCCATTGAACCTTTTTATCCTGGCTTAAGATGTAGAAAACGTTGTCCAGTGTTCTGTCTATATTGGTGTAGCTGTCTATCCATAGGCAGTGCTCTTTTTTCCAGTACTTGCTGTAGTCATCTGGGTAGTCGGGTACTGTAACCTCTAGGGCTATCCACATCTCTTTTGCTATGCTCTTCAAGTAATCTATTGCACTCCAGAATTTTTTCCAGTACTCATTGTCGTAATCAACAGGTGTGCTGCTGCATGGTTTTCTCCAGTAGTAATCAACTGCAGCGTCTAGTATTACTGCAGCTATCTTTAGGTCCTTGTCTATGAACCTGTTGATGTCTCTGTAGCTGTGTACGTTAAGCAGCAGGTAGCTCCAGGTAGATGTCACTGGCGGGTAGCTGTAGAAGTATATCTTAGAGCGCTCTATGGCTGTTAAAGCTGCTGTGTATGCTAATGGGTAGCTGTATGCATTGTATTTTCTTATATAGTAGTACACCATTCTTGGGGAAGCATCTATGAGTTGGGCTAGGTACTCTACAAAGGCTTTCCTCTGCTTGGATCTGTTCAAGGTTCTTTCACTCTCCAAATAAGTTTGTGAAAAGACCTTTAAATGTTTATTCGGCTATTGTGTATCTGGGTGCCCAAGGCTCTATATAAATATTTATTTCTGGTTGTAGTATCAAACTGTGGTGAATGGGTGTGATTGGTAGGATATTGGCTTACATAGCTCTCTACGCTGCTGTAGCTCTCATGCTAGGGATCTACATACCTGATGCTGTGGCTGCTGCTGCTATGGTTGTTGGTGCTGCTGTTACCTATCTTGCTGCCAGGTATGGTAGGAGGTTTGAGCATGTGGCTAGTGCCTACGGGTCTCTGGCGTGGTCCAGCGGCTTGTTTCTGCTGTTCCTATTAACTCTGTATGCTGTTGTGAGTGGTGAGCCTGTATGGGCTTCTGCTCTGTATGCTATATACACTGTTACTGGTCTTGCCACTGTTGGTATTATTGGTGCTAAGGAGTATAGGGCTGTTATGCAGAACACTAGGCTTAGGGATGTGCTCTTAGGCGCTCTTCTTGGTGTTGTGGCTGCGTGGCTGGCTTATGCGGTGCCTCTTCAGGTAGCTCCTTTGATAGGTCCTACTACTCAGATACTTAGTGTGGATGCTGTTATGGGGCTGTTCATAGTTATGCTGTATATAGTGGCTATACCTGAGGAGTTCATGGGCAGGGTGTTCGCTTTTCACGCTGGTGCTACTACAGTTGATTTGATTAGTGCTAGTGTGGCTGCTGCGGTTCTAGGCTATGCTCTTCACGCTGTCTCTAGGTATCCTAACTTTGGTGTCTTAGCTGTAATAACGCTGGTGTGGTGCGCTGTGACAGCGTACTATGCTTTGACACGGTGCCTCTTTGGCAGTGTTTTGATGCATGCTGTTTACAACACTGTGATTGTGCTTATGGATGTTTATGGCGCTCTAAGCGTGTTTATACCTAGCCTTGTAGCTGCTGTTGCTATAGCTATCTATATAGTTAGGAGCGGTGCTTTGGAGCATGGCTAGGAGAAGAGCTGCTAGGTACGTGGATGTTGAGGCTGGTCCTGTTGAGGATAAGGCTAGGGTGTTTCTATCTGGTTTCATAGCTAGCCTGGTTATTGGTGGTGCTGGTTTTTATGCTGCTGTTGGCGCTCCTTGGGCTGCTCTGCTAGTTGTTGTTGGGTTTATTGTTGTAGAGGCTGTCGCTGTCTTGCCTATGTACAGGAATAAGGCTGTGTATGCTATGGGTGTTGGGCTTGGTCTTCTGGGCGGCTTTCTAACCAGGGATGTTGTTAAGTGGCTGTTTGATGGGCTTGCCTATGCAGGTGTTGTTATGGGTAGGGCTGTGGCTTTTATTAGCCCTAAGCCCTATGACGCTGCTGCGCTAATGATGTTTCTAGTTGTTAATACGCAGTATGCTCTTATGCTTGCTGTTAGCACTATCTTGATGTCTCTGTTCATATCAATGCTGCTTGCGTGGTGGATGTATCCAGACATTGTGTTTGCTCTGAGCGTTATTGCGCTCTATCCTTTTTACACCATGTGGATGTATATGTTCACATGGGGGCTGCTGTACCTGTTGCTCTCTGGATCCGTCTATGTGTTTTGGCTGTCTCAGTTAGCAACATTTTACCTTGGTGTGCTTGGCTTTGTAGAGGTTGCGCTGCTCTTCCTGACTGGAGCCACTGTTATTCCAAGGCTTTTTGTAGAGGCTGTTAGTAGCGCTGCCAGTACTATTAGCTCTGCTTTTGGCTTGTATGTGTCTGCTGCTGATCTTGATGCGTTTAGTAGGAGCGCATTGATGTATTTCATAGTGTATGGCTTTGGGGCTGGTGTTAGTGGTTTAGTGGCTCAGTACTATCAATACTACGCCTCTGTGTTCATGGCTGCCTACATGGTTTTTGCTCTGGGTATTTGGAGCACATTTGGTGTGGCGCCAATAGCTACACAGATTTTGCCAGCAGGTAAGCTGTCCTGGATGCCTATGTCACGTGCTATTAGGTCAGGTAGTTTAGCCCTTGCCCTGGTGTGTGTTGCTCTATTAATAGGGTTTAGCCACTCTAGTGCTGTGGCTGTAGCGGGCTGGGATTTCATTGGCTACTACGGTGCGGAGATAAGGAGGTTTATAGGGGATGTTATCAAGTGGATTCTAGCTGCTTAGAGTTGAGAGCAGAAGTCCTCAGTATGCTGCTCTAAAGTATAAATTTCTTTTTTTACGCTACTGCTCTGTGAGGTGTTTTGTTTGGGAGCTGTACATCAAGTTTTACAGGTATTTAGACTCTCTGGAAAAGAAGCTTCGTGGTGGTGAGATTGGGTAGGGCTTTGGCTGGCTTTATACTAGGTGCGCTACTTGTGCTGGCTGCTATTGGCTTTGCTATGTACTACGGCTTGATTCCTAGGGGCATTCAGATAGTTAGCACTGCTACAGGTTCGGGTGGTGCTGCTAGTTCTGTTGATAGCTCTAGCGGCTCTGCAACCTATACTGGTGCTGGTAATAGTACTGCTAGTGATTTTGTTGGTGCTGCTGCTGGCTATGTCTTTGATAAAATTGGCTCATATATTGCTGGCTCTAAAGCTGTTGTTTCAGGGTTCTTTGCATGGCTTCTTGGTAGCAGCTTAGCGGATGCTATTGCTAATCTTATTGTGCTTGTTGTTGTGGCTGGGGTCATTTATTGGCTTATGAGGTTCTTTAAATGGATTATAATGACTGTTGTGGCTATTGATGCTCTGCTTATAGTGCTTAAGTATATTCTTATGGTGATTTGATGAAGATTGTCTTGGTGTCTCCTAGCTGCTCAAAGTGTAAGGAGCTGTTGGAGCGCAACTCTGTTTTTAGGCAGTTTGTGAGTGAGGTTAATAGTGGTAAGGGTATGATTGCTGTTGGTGAAGAGGGCTATCTCTACGGTTTTGATTATTCTGATTCCAACATATTTTTTGGTAGGGTTGGGTTTAACACTCCTAGTGTCATGGATTTGAACACGTTTGATATTGTGGCTGTTCCAGAGTTCTCTGCTAGGGAGTTTGTGGCTCTTCTTAAGAAGATGCCTAGGGTTAGGACCTCTAAGAAGTCTGAGGGAGAAGAAGAGGCTAGATCAAGCAGCAGAGGCTCTGGGAGAAGGCGCAGCAGGTTTGTAGAAGAAAAGCAGCTTAAGAAGGATCTTAAGAAGGCTTTGGAGGGCTGCCTAGGAGATGTGTGTGTAGAGCAGTGATGTTCATGGCTCAGATGTATGAGTGTGACAAGCTGGTTAAGAGTGTTGCTAGGTTCTTGGCTGGCTTTAGACCAGAGCATGGGCGTATCTACTACTTTGAGAAGCACAGGTGTAAGGATAGGATATACAAGTTTTTTAACAGTGTTAGTAGCAGGGTTGGCTCTAAGCAGTGCCCGTTTTGTGGAAAGAGGTTTGTGCGTAGGGCTGCTATGGTTACACACATTATATCTATTCACTATCACGATGTTCTCCACATTGCTGGTAAGGAGTGAAAAATATAAATAGCTTTTTTACAGCTTTTTACAGTGTGATCCACTTGACTAATAAAATGGTTAATAGCAGGGATACTAAGATTGAGAGAATTAAGATGGCTATGCAGCTGCTTGCCAGCAGGGGCTATTTCAAGCCTGAGGACCTGGGCGTTAGGGGTGTTTCAGTCTTTGAGTGGTACTGTTACCAAGCTGGTGGTGTTGCTATAAAGAAGTACGAGATGTTTAAGAAGGTTCATGTGTGTGTCTCAAAGGCTTCACTTAAAATTTAAATCCTTTTTTATTATTATAGTTTTCTGAATGGTGTGCTCTATGAGAAGATCCTACTTAGCTTTAGCTGTAGTGGCTGCTGTGCTGTTATCTGCTGTTGTTGCTTATAGCTATGCGGAGTCCACTGTTGTTCCTGCTAGCGTGCAGTCATGGGGGTGGAGAAGACCTGTTACTGTAGACGTCTATGCAGATATGTATGGTGCGGAGATGCTCATTGGCGTGAAGCCCCTGTTTAGGGCTGAGATACCATGGTATGACTTTATGAGCCCCGACTTTAGCGATGTTGTGTTTGTCAGTGGCACGTATATGCATGGTGTTGTATGGGAGAGCATTCAGAGCGGTACTAAGGCTGTTGCCAGCATTGAGCTGCCTACTGGCGCTACTGGTGGTTATACTCTGTACATGTACTACAACAATCCATCTGCAACAAGGTTTGGGATTAATATGCCTGCTGTTGGGTTTGTGTGGAGGTCTAAGGGTGGCATTGACCCAGATATCATTGGTATGAATGGTGCTAAGGCTGTGGGTACATATGGTGGTGTTACACTGGTGGCTCTGTGGGTTTACTTGCCTAGCACAACTGTTAGGATCTACATTGCGAGGTATGCTGAAGTTCCTGATGAGGTCATTAGCCTTTACAAGGCTAAGCTTGACATATTCCATGTTGATGCGGCTAAGCTTGACTTCTATGATTGGGTTAAGGCTAGCTATCTTGTTGTTAATGCATCTAGTGCTGGTAAGCAGTATATTGACCTTAACGTCCCCAGAGAGGGTTGGTACACAATTGCCTTGCGGATGTCTGTTACTGGCGGCTTTAACTACATAACTATATACAAGGTTGTGGATCTTTACAGCGGCTACACGTTTGGCAATGCGATTGACTTGGTGCCCATTGATAGCACTGGTCTCAGGTTCTTTCAGGTTCCTGTTATTTGGGACTCTAGGTATTACAGCTACAAGATTGGTGGTGCAGAGCCTGTTAGCTATGTTGCTCCTGTTAGACCTACTGTTGTTTGGAATGAAACAGTTGGTAATGTGTACTACGAGTACCTGGTCTATCCAAGGACTGTGACGGTTACTGTCCCGATTTTCACAACTGTTGTTAGGAATGTAACGGTTACGCTGCCTCCAGATACAACTCTGACAACAACTGTTTACATACCTGTAACCACTGTGACTACTTATGTTCCTGTTGAGCCTACAACTATCACAAAGACTGTCACTGTCACGGAGCCCAGGTTCACGGCAACTACTTACACTACTACTGTTACAAAGACTGTTACTAAGCCTGTTACGGAGACTAGGACCGAGACAACAGCTGCCCCTGTAACCACTACAACTACTGTTAATGGTACTCCAACAACTACAACAACTTACATTACAACAACAACTGTGGTTACAACAACATACTATACAACAATCGTGGAGACAAGCCCCTGGAGAGTAACAAAGATTGTTCCTACTAAGACTGAGACAAAGACTATTACAACTACTGTTCCTGTTACAACAACTATCTATGCAGAGGTTACTATGCCTGTTTACTACACAGCTACACTGACTCTCGTGAATAGAGATGCAACATCTACTGTTACAACTACTGTTCCAGTGACGGCTGCTGTTGATGTTGCTACTGGTGAGTATGCTGTTATGCAGCCTCTCGTGCTTGGACCATATGGTGGTGCTACTACTGCTTACTGGGTTGTTAGAAGCATTGTTACAGAGACTGTTACGGAAACTGCTACTGCTCTGCCTGTTCCAGTTGAGCATGGCTTGGCTATTCTGGTGGCTATGCTTGGTATAATTGGGGCTGCTATGTATCTGCTGGTGAGGAGGGCTAGGCGCTAAAAAAATTGAAAAATGTTTTTTTATGTTTTTCCAATCTCTTCTGCTACTCTAACTAGTATGCATAGGAGCACTGCCAGTATTATTGCGTAGCATATTGCTAGGAGCACGTGGCAGCAGCTAGTGGCTATGTGCGTGAGGCGCTCTGTGAGAGGCATTGTGATGTTTACTGCATTGATCTCTTTGTGTACTGTGTGGATCTCGTGTATTAGCAGCAGTGTTGTTAGCGCTGTTAGCATTACTATAATACACCACACTATCATTAGCACTGTGAACTTGGTCCAGTTACTCATTTTTAGCGCCTCTGCTTAGTATAATTAGGGCTTCAGGTATCTTGCCCTCATTGATGCATATTATTGCTACCTTTACTTTTCTGTTGTTTCTCACAGTGACGGTTTTTGATACTGTTATTAAGCCTGTTTTTTCAAGCATTTTGACGTATGCGTATATTCCTTCTGCATTGTGTGTGTCTTTTATCAAGTCTTTCAGTGTTTTGTAATCGGCGCACTTTTTTCTGAGTAGATACCTTAGTATTGTTTTTGATACTGTGTAGCGTGGCATGTTTTCACACTCTAAAGCATTTATTTAGATACACAAATAAGCTGTAATGCTGTTTGGAAAGCCAACTCTCTAAAGAACTGCTTTAGACTGTTTTAAGGTTTCTTTAGAGCACTATGATGCTGCGGGCGCTTGGGCTGGCTCTCGCAATAAAGGCTCTCATTAGTGTGTGGCTCTAAAGCAAGTGATTGTGTGCTAATAAAGCTATTTACACTATTTAAAGCCCTAGTGTGTTTGGGGTCTAAAATGAGTGAATCAAGTGGTAGTGACCTTGTGGAGCTTAAAGGCTCTGACAAGGTGGTGGCTATAAATGAGCTGTACATGTTGATTAGGAAAATTGTGGAGCTAGAGCTGGTGCTAATGGACTTCAAGATGTGGCTTATTGACAGGATCGCAGAGATTGGAAAGGATTGTGTGGTTCCTAAGGATATTACAAACGTTATTGAGTACTTTACAGATACAATTAGAATAAGGTACGGTGACCTCAAAAGAAAGCTGGATTACGTTACTAGCGTGTTCAAGCCTCTCAGAGAGTAATGTATATTAGCTGCGCAACTTAGACAAGCAAAACAATACAATCTTTTTTCCCCATAATCTGTGTGTAGCGTGTGGCCTGTGCAGCTCAACTGTTTTGAGATGTGTGTTGATAGGTATGTTAGGGCTGTTAGGTCTTTGGGTAAGAGGGTTACTAGAAAGAGGCTTAGCATTATAAGGTCCCTGTGTCTTATCAGTTGCTCCTAGTTTTTACTTTTTATAAGCAGTGCTGTTTTTGGGGTCTGAAAGTATGCGCATCTTTGCGCAGCTTGTTAGAGCGCATAATGACTACAAGTGTGGCAAGTGCGGCTCTATAATAAGCAGGGGTACTCTGCATATTGTTTGGAGGCTGAGGGATTGGGGCTATAACGCTACAGAGAGGTTCTGCCTGAAGTGCGCTTCTTTAGAGGTTAGGGAGATGCTTAAGCACAATGTTAAGGCTCTGTTGATATATGTTAGCGGTGGTGAAGACTATTGTGTGGCTCCTGTTAAGTGGATGCCACTGAAAAAGGAGCTTAGAAGGGCTTTAGAGTCCTACTATATCTGAATCTGAATAAGTTTTTTACCTTCTTTTAATATATATCCTTTGATGCGGTATGTCTAGGAGAATTCACTCTGTACTAGCCCTTGTGGCTGTAGTTGCCATAATCATTGCTGGATTTGCTATAGTATATCTAGCCAGCCCCAGCGTGGCGCAGCAGCAGCCCAGTGTTATAGTAGCTAGGTTTAGTGTTAGCCCTAATGATGCTATTGCGCCGCATCTATACATGTGGTATTTCAATGGCTATGACGCCTATCTCAATGTTCCGTACTCTGCTGCGTTACCCGACAAACCATGGACTATAGCGGGCTGGTTCATGTTTCCATTAGGCGCCCCAGCCGATAGGTTGTTTGTTCAGAAGAATCCAAGCGCATCGGATTACGACTATGGGCTTAAGATAGACAGCTACGGCTGTGTTGCTGTGTGCTTCAAGGATACTTATAATATTGATAGGTGTGTTAAATACAGTGTTGATATTAGGGATGGCAAGTGGCATCACTGGGCTGGTACTTATGATGGTGTAAACTACCTGAGGCTGTATGAGGCTGGTGGCTTGATTGCTTCTAGTGACGTTACTGGGCTGCAGATTAAGACCTCTACAACAGGCTTGTCTATAGCGTTTGGGCTTAACGGGTACTCAAAGTTTTACTCTAGGCAAGTGCTCCTATACTCTGCCGCTCTTTCAGGTACTGAGCTTATGGATGTGAGCGGCAGCAATATAATTAGGTCCAGCAATCTTGTGCTGTTCCTAGACCCTACGTTTTACAATGGTTCTCACTACAAGGATCTATCCACTAAAAACCATGTTGCCATCTCCTTTGGTGGTGTTGCGAGGCTTAAAGACTCCAACATGTGGCTCTACCTGATTGTTGGCAGGTTTGATGATAACAAGGTTCACTTTATGTTCTTCCCATTCGGAACAAAAATCACAATTATAGATGCTGCAACAGGTGCGGTGGTAAAGGCGTTCACAATTAATGCTACTGCTAATAATGCAGACCTTGTTGAAGACTATCCAATTGACCTTGCTTCAGGTACATACGATATCTATGCAGAGCTGCCTCCTACTACTGTTACAAGTACTGTTACCTCTACTCAGACTGTTACAAGTACTTCTACTGTTACAGAAACCCAGACTGTTACAAGTACTTCTACTGTTACAGATACTGTTACGGTTACTGCTACAAGTATAGCTGTAGAGACTGTGACATCTACTGTTACAGAAACCCAGACTGTTACAGAAACTGTTACTGCTACAACCTATGTAGAGCTACTTCCTACTACTGTTACAGAAACCCAGACTGCTACTACTACAACTGTTGTTGAGGTGCCTGTGACTTTTACTAGTACTGTTACTAGAACTAGCTACTTCGCTGTGTATAGAACGGCTACTGTTACAGAAACTCAGACTGTTACTGCTGTAGGTATGGCTGCGGGTTGGGCTGTTATAATAGTTGCTCTAAGCGTTATAGGGTTAGCTATAGCGTTTCTAATTGCTAGGAGTAGGAAATAGGTGATGTGATATGAGGCGCTACTTGCTTGCTTTGGGGCTTGTTGTACTAGCTCTGGTTTGTGTCATAGCATATGAAAGCTATGGCTCTGCAGCTGGTCCTACTATAACTACTGTTACTACTACAGCTACTGTTACTGCTGTTCCTAAGGCTGTGTCTGAAGCTGTTGTTTATGGTGTTGCTGCTAATGCTGGTGGTGTGATGGCTTTTACAAGGGGTGGTGGTCTGCTGTACGGCTACTACAATGGTACTCACTATATTGTTGTTGATGTTGCTAAGAATGCTGTTGTTAGGAGCTTTTCATGCAGTGCTAAGACTGTTGTGGCTGGCTATCACACGGGTTATGTTGTTTGCGATAGTAGTGTATATGATGTTTATCTGGGTAGCAAAGTGTATGTCTTGCCTGATGTTCCGAGCTTTTTGATCTATGACTACTACAGTGATAGAATATTGGCGTTTATCAATGCCTATCCTGCTATGGCTATGGTTGTTGTTTTTGATGCTTCGGGTAGGACTATCTATAGCGGCACGTGGACTAATTTCATGGTTTATGGCGCTGCTGCTAGCTCTAGCTCTTACTATATATTAATGTATAGTGCTGCTAGTGGCTGGTGGCTTGCTAGGTTTGACAAGGGTTTTTCAAGGGTTCTGGCTAACATATCTATTCCTACTCCAATGAACAACAATGTCACTGTTGCTAAGTACAGCGCCTTTGCTGCTAATGACTATGGCGTGGCTCTGGTGTTCAGCAATGGTACAGTGGCTGTGTATTCAAGTGATCTCAAGCCTCTGTTCATGGTTTCAGGCAGCTTTACAAGGGCTGCTGCCTCTAAATACCACTTCTACCTGATGGATGGCAGCAGAAGTGTTTACGCCACTAGTGCCAGTGGTGTTGTGTATATCTATGGGGTGGCTGGTGATGTTCACTACGCTAGGGTTTCAAAGGAGTTTTGGGAGAGTGACAATGGTATTGCCTATGATCCTAGCGGCAGCCTCTACATACTTGATGCTCCTAGCGACCTAGTGTTTGTAACCACTACTAGTACTGTGTATGTGCCGCACTACATCACAAGGGTCTCTACAGTTACAGAGACTACTACTGTTTATGGGTTTGCCCCAGCAGCTTCACAAGTGGCGATATTTATAGCACTAGCAGTGCTGGTTTTAGGAATCTACTACTTTCTTAAGAAGAGGTAAATAAACCTATTTACATTTTTTAACCTTGTATACTGCTTTGGGGCTGTAGCTTGCTTAAGCTCGATCAAGCAATAGCTGTGACGATTAAGGAGCTCAAGCCTAGGAGTGTTATTTACCTGTACAGTGGTGGTAAGGATAGTAGCTTAGCATTGCTTCTCACTAGGGATTTCATTAAAAGTCTTTGCGACGAGATAGGATGCAAGGTTTACGTGGTTCACATTGTTGTCACAGGAAACTCATTACCTGCTAACACGTTTTGTTCTCAATACGTTCTTAAGTGGCATGAAAAGAACTATGGGTTTATACCAGCTGTTCTAGCAGCTCCAAAGAGTTTTGCAGATTTGATGTGTAAGTATGGATTCCAGATTATGTCTGGCAGGTGGTGTTGGGCTGAATTCAAGGAGAAGCCTTTGCGTTCATTTGAGAAGGTTTTGCCCAGACCTATACTAGAGATTGACGGCATGGCTAGAAGCGATTCAAGGTGGCGGGCAGAGGCTATGAAAGGAGAGTTGGAGAGGGTCACAACTAATGAGGGTAGAGACTACTGGGCTTGGCATCCACTATACTCACTTGATATTGATAGTGATAAGAAGCTAGAGATATTGAAGCAACACAAGGAGTTTGAATGTGTTGTTAAGCTATACGAAGTATATGGGGACTCGATGAACTGTACAATATGTCCTTACAAGTCTAAGGAGAAGTTAATGAGGTTAGCGGGATCGGATCCAGCTACAGCTATTTATTGGAGTCTTATTGATGCGTGTATTAGGAGTGAGAGGTGGAGAAGCAAGTTTAGCCTTCTTGGCAACACCAAGAAGATTACGGATTACCTAAAAGATTTATAAATAAGCTATTTACAACTTTTTCTGGTGTAATCTATGTCTGAAAAACAGGAATCAAAGCAATCTAAGATAATAGCTGGGTTGCTGCGGATTCTTGAGGAGCTTGAGAATAGAATAGAAGATGTAGAGCATCAGATTAGAGTGGATGCTCTTGGCGATGTTCTAAATACTGTGAGTGAGTTTAGGGAGATTATGAATGATTTGCGTGCTTTGGTGGCTAAGGATATGGACTACTTCAAGATTAGTGTTAGTGTATGGGGGAGCAGAGATAAGGCTAGTGCTAGTGCTAGTGTACTGGGGCATGCATTGGAGTTTAATGTTGGTGATATTGACCCTAATATGCCTGTATCAAGAATTATTGATGCTGTGTTGAATAATGAGGAGAATTTATATTATGCAGCTTCAAGAGCGTTTGCTGCTTTATCGGATTTTGCATATAAAATAGAGAAAATTGGTGAGATTCGTGAAAGGCTTAATAATATTGCGAAAGAGGTTAATTGGCTAAAGAGGACAATTGAAAGTGTGTGTGAAGAGTGAAGCATAGTTTACATTTTATAAGCCCGTATTTTTTTGGGATCTGAAATGGTTAGAGTTGCGTGCTACGCAGATAAAGATTGGAATTGTAGTGTTGAAAATAGCACGTTAGGCACGTTTAAAGCAACTATTAGAATCCATGTAGAGGGTAAGGAGACATATATTGTGCCACAGGATCAAGGAGAGTTCATAGCTGATGCTAGAGCTGTCTATATATCAAAGGTTGATAGTGATAGAATGGTTGTAGAGGTTTGGCTATGAAATGCAGCTCTTTCTATGAATGTGTTAAAGATGCGTATCTCTTAGCTAATCAGATAGCTGATAAGCTAGCTGTGTTATTAACAGCTCTTGAATATGGTGTTGATGGTAATGAGTTTGTTATGGCTACTGAGTTGCTGTTTAAACATATGTATGTTGATATGTATGATCTTGTTCAAAGTGTTAAAGAAGCTGTTAAGATGCTTAGAATCGGTACTGAATTTAGTGAATACTATTAAATAGATTTCATTTTTTTAGTTTCGGTTCTTCTGCTACATGTTTTTGTTTTCTTAGTGCTTTGCTTCTGCTGTGTATAGTTTCGGCTATCTCAATGCTTATTACTCTCTAAAGCAGTTATTTAGAGTGAGGTGATACATGTGAAAATCTTAATTGATTTTGAAGATTTAGAAAAGATAGCTAGTAAGCTAGGTGCTAGGTTCAATCCAAATAACTACTTTATCTGCTTTGATATAAAGGGTAATGCTGTCTTTGTTCCTACTAGGACCTCTAGGCACACTCACACCATAGTTGTTTTAGCTAGTGATAGTGAGGTTGGTAAGTTTAAGGAGTGGGCTAGTAAGCACGGCTTTGAGGTTATTGAGAACTGCCTGGCTCTGCCTGAAAGCAACTAAAACAGTTGAGTAGCGCAGGCCACACCTGTAAACACACTTTTTAAAGCCCTCATATTTTTGGGGTCTGAAATGGAAATAAATGAGGAGCTTGTTGAGAGAATAGCTGATGTTGCTGGTAGGAAGTTCATAAAGTACTATACTCTGTGGATGCTGGTTAGGATAGGGCTTGGACTGCTTATACTGGGTATATTTGCTGCTGTGTCTTGGATAGGGCTGCAATGGGTTTTAAACAATGCTCCTATTCCAAGGTTGCCTTAAACCTAAAACAGTTTTTTTGATTTTTATTGTTCTCTCTTTTTTGGACTCTATTACTACATACCTCTGTATCTACTACAGGGGCTACTACGAGTTTAATCCATGGATCGCTCCTTACATATACAAGTATGGGCTGCTCTTCTTGATTCCATACGCTCCTTTAGAGGCTGCTCTGTTTGCTGCTGGTTACTATGCTATATATCTTGTTAGAAGGCTTCTAAGATCCAGAATACCATTTGAGCTATATGCTGTGTTCACGCTTGCCTTTGTTGTTTTTCACAATGCGGTTCTATACCTATTTGATGTTTATATACCTATTCCACAGGAGCTACTACTTGTTAGGTGGCTATATGGGGTCTAAAAAGAGTTTAAAGATAAGATATAGAATGGATGGTGATATGTTAAGAATTACTATTGTAACTAGGGATGCGAAAAAGGTTGTAGATGCTCTTAGGGAGGCTCTGAAACCTGGTTAGATTTTTTCAATTTCAAGGCTTGCACCTTCTGGTGTTTTTAAATGCTCTACAAATGTTCTGAGTATCTGCTCTACTAGCATAGACCTGCTAATACCTAGCTTAATGGCTATTTGGTCTAGCTCTGCTACTAGTTCTTTGTTTAGTAGTATAACATAGGGTTTTCTCTTTGAGAATTTCCATGTGTTTCTGCTCTTCTTTTTCTTTTTTGGTGGTGGTAAGGGTCCTACTCTCTTCTTTAGATATGTGAGTATATCGGACAAGGTTCAGCCCTATAAATATATACATGGTATCTATGTTTATATACATGTAGGTCTATATTTATAGGTATAAAAGGTATATGTTTATATGTATTTTGATGTTCTTGGCTCTCCTAGGCGGTTAGGGGGTTTTTTGCTATTGGTGCTGTATGGTAAGCTTATTATCTTTTTGTGTAAATCTACTATTTACAGGGTTTTGTTATTATGGTTGGTGATAATAAGTTTAGGCTAGAGATGCCTGATAATAGGCTGGAGAAAGAGGCTCTATATAATTTTGTTGTTAAGACTGAGTTGCATAGACCTACTACTGCTAGCAGAGAGGCTATGGTTAAGTATTATGATTTTGTTATTGCTGTGTCTAGTGGTGCTGTTAAAAGTGTTGTAGAAGAGTTTGATGGTCTTGATAATGATTTTCATGTTTTGGTTTTAGCAGGTTCTAAGCTGTTTCTTTGGATGTATAAAGTGTTTATATGTTCAGCTGCTTTATTTAGGAGAGTTATACAGTATATCATTGGTGTTAAGGATAGAGTTGAAAGGCGTGTGTCTCTAAAGAAACAGAAACCTAGTGAGTGATTGGCGTGGCTACATACATAGTCTTTTATGATCTTGATGGGTCCTACTGGATCCTTAAGGTGCTGCAACGCATTAATAGGATTGGTGCTGAAGAGATTTTTGGTGTGGTTAGCTATTGTGTGCCTAGAGTTATGTGTGGTAAGTTACTTGGTAAGGCGGTTAGGGTTTTAGCTGTTGATTTGGATTACCACATCTTTATGTATATGCCTTTTGGTAGGAATGAGGTTATAGTGGTTAGTGGTGGCCTGGTGCCCAGGCATGGCTATCTTATATTTGTTAAGGGTTTAAGACCACAGGATGTGATTAGTAGACTTAGTGGTGATGGTAAAGAGGTTTTCTTCAGGGATTTGTATTACACTACATTAGCCTCTATTGGAGAGTATGAGAAGAGTTGTAAGGAGACTGTTAAGCAGATTATGGAGAGCTATAGAGATGCTGTTAAGAGTGTTAAGGAGATTGCTC
>Ga0080004_1166155_pt1 | contig 15986 bp, 11 predicted proteins | sample WasSprMetagenome_FD_69207 | JGI IMG/M metagenome (GOLD analysis project Ga0080004, IMG submission 69207) | Sulfidic aquatic microbial communities from Washburn Spring, Yellowstone National Park, USA - WS (SPADES assembly) (version 2) | ecosystem: Environmental > Aquatic > Thermal springs > Hot... | reverse complement strand
GGAACCTACTGGATCGCCATAGCATCAATGTGGCCTGCCCCCACATTCAACGGTTCAGGCACCGTGTTCACAATGACCTTTAGAGTGAAATATCATCCCGTACAGCCAGAGCCAGACGCAACCATAACACTAGAACTATACTCAACAGAATTGGCAGCCATCGGAGGAAACCCGATACCCCACTACAGACAAAACGGAAAAGTAATATTATACGCATTACCCGCACCCGTGCAAAAACACGACATAGCAGTGTTAAGCGTTAACCCACTAAAAACAATTGTGGGACAAGGCTACACCATGCAGACAAATGTTACGGTAACTAATCAAGGCGATTTTACGGAAACTTTCAATGTTACACTTTACGCAAACACAACAACAATAGAAACAAAACAAGTTACGCTCATAAGCGGCGCATCAACAATCATAACCTTCACATGGAACACTACCAGCTTTGCTAAGGGAAACTATACAATTTGGGCTTATGCTTGGCCAGTTCAAGGCGAAACAGACACTAATGATAACACTCTGGCATCCAACATTCAGGTTCATGTTGGTGTTCCAGGAAATGTTTGGGGCAATCTTAATCCACCACCAGCCTACGACAGCGTATGCAACATGAGGGACGTTACATACCTAATCTTACACTTCAACACCAAACCCGGATCACCAAACTGGGACCCAAACACAGACATAAACAATGATGGAGTATGCAACATGAGAGATGTAACCATAGCCATATTAAACTTCAACCAAAGAGAGGTATAACCATCCAACCCAATTTTTCTTATACGTGTAAAGTCGAGTTTGGTGTTGAAGTTGATGCCAACCGATACTAGAACATTGTTCAACACAAGATTTTTATAAAGACTTTTTATTACTATCAATTGAGTTCGTACTTTACTTCTTGAAAATTAGAGGGAGAGAATGGGATGAAAAAGAAAATTGTTGGCACTTTCATGTTAGCACTACTTCTTACAAGTATGTTAGGCTTTACGTCTATCATGAGGTCATTTTCGGCATACGAGACTGGAAGCAACCGTTTCAGCGAAAATTCTGCTGTAAAAGTTAATGAAACTAACTCAGCAGATAAGATAACCTATTCAAGTGCTGGTAAGAGTAAAGGTTCTAATGCTTCAAGTGAAATTATGAGCAGATGGAACTTTAATGGAACAAATGAGTGGAAAAATTTCACTTACGCTAATGGCGACAAGACCAGGCTGATAGTTGGATTAGATGGTGAAAGCTTTGAAGATATACTTAAATTGAAGGAGATAGCTGCAAAATACAAGTCTCAAATTGTTAACACGGTTTCTTTTGGGGGAATTGTTAAGGCTGCTGTTGTCGAGATTTCCTTTGAGTATGTAACTTCTTTTGTACAGGAGGTAAAAGCTATGGAATTAGCCAGTTATGTGGAGCCCAACATGAGGGTTCAGGTCCAATGGGTTCCCAATGATCCGTATTGGACATACCAGTGGGGTCCAAAGAAGATAATGGCGGACTGGGCGTGGAACACGACGATAGGCAGTTCCGCAGTTCTCGTAGCGGTCGTTGACACAGGCATCTACTATTATCATGAGGACCTTGCTATAAACTATGCACCCTTAGGGCGTGACTGGGTTAACATGGATGAAGACCCGCTAGACGATAATGGACATGGGACCCACTGTGCTGGCATAATTGCCGCAGCAATCAACAATAGTATAGGCATAGCAGGGCTTGCTCAAGTTAGGATTATGGCTGAAAAGGTTCTGGACAGTGGGGGCTATGGCTACGCTGACTGGGTTGCTAATGGAATCATTCACGCCGCAGACAGCGGAGCAAAAATAATCAGCATGAGCTTGGGCGGATATGGCTACAGCGAACTTTTACATGAAGCTGTTAAATATGCTTATGACCATGGAGTTTTAATTATTGCCGCAGCCGGTAATGACAATACTAACATGAAGCTGTATCCTGCCGGCTACGACGAGGTCATAGCCGTAGCTGCAACAGACCAATATGACAAAAAGGCTTGGTTTTCAAACTGGGGTGACTGGATTGAACTGGCAGCTCCAGGCGTTGACATCTACTCCACCGTGCCTTGGGGCTACCAGTCTTGGAGCGGCACTTCGATGGCTACTCCCCACGTTTCAGGAGTGGCAGCGCTTGTATGGAGCTTACACCCAAATAAGACAAGGGACTGGGTTAGGCTTTGGCTGAGGTATACCGCCGACGATCTGGGCGATCCGGGCTTTGACGTTTATTATGGATATGGAAGGATAAACGCGAGAAAAGCTGTTGAGCAAACTCCACCAGTCCATGAACTAATAGCTTATGAGTGGGCAACTCCGCCCTTTGTAAAACCTGAAGCCATAGGAACCATAAATGCCACAGTGCTAAATTTTGGAGAGAGCAATGAAACTGACGTGACAGTGCAGCTTCTAGCAAACAGTACTGTGGTAGGATCCGCGTCGATTGAGTTTCTAGAGAGTGGAGATACAGCAACGGTTAGTTTCGCTTGGAATCCGATGGTTGAGGGCTTATACAATGTTACCCTTTACGTAGTGCCTGTGCCTGGTGAGACTGGTTTGGAAAACAATGTGCTTTGGAAGTACATTTATGTTGGATTTCCAGTGAAAGCGGTTGTATTGCATTCCGCAGGCAACGTTTACAGTGAAATAATTACTAACTGGCAAGTGTTGAGCAGCGAGTGGCATCTTTTTGGCGACACTATGGTTTACGTTGACTATACAACATTAAACAAGAAGGATCTAACCTATGAGGATATTGCCAACACCGAGGCAGATGTGCTAATCATTTCATGTGCTTACGACCCATATGCTGGTTGGGAGTTCACAGACTCTGAAATAGAGGCCATCAAGCAGTACGTTTATGAAGGGCACGGATTAATCGTCACGGCCGGAACATTTTACTACATGGTTCCAAACAATAACAAGCTGGCTCCTCTTTTAGGATTGAACGAAAACGTAATGTGGACTGCGACCGGAACGGATCTTCTACATTTAATAAACACCACACATCCTTTGTTTAACAAAGTTCCAAACCCCCTCGTATTCCCGCAGGTTGGAACCGCGCTACCTTATGATAGAAGATGGGACCAGAACGAGTTAGTGGACGGTAGATATCTTGCACTTGGACATTATCAGGAAAGCGCCATAGTGGTGTGTCGAGGTTTAGTGTACATTTCCCCATGGCTTGAGGTTATCCCAGCGTATTATCACCACCATCTGCAACTCCTCTATAACGCCATCTTATGGTCCCGCTACCAGAAACCACAACATGAGCTTATCGTGTCGTTGGAAGCTCCAAAGTCGCTTAAACCTGGCAGATTAGCAATCTTAAACGCGACTGTCTACAATATGGGGTTGAACAACGAAACCGATGTGCAACTGCAATTGTTGATAAACAGTGAAGTTGTTAACTCAACCGTTGTTTCAGAGCTTTATTCAGGAGGCTACTATACAATTAGTTATCTTTGGACGCCAACTGACGAAGGTATATACAATGTAACAGCTTATGCTCCCCCTGTGCCGGGCGAGGAGAATCTAATAAATAATGTTAAATCAGAAAAAGTTTTGGTTTCAGCTTTACTTGTGGCTATATTCCAAAATTATGATCCATGGGAATATCCAGCGAATCAAGAATCCCTGAATCGTTATGGTGTTCCCTACGTCTTGTTCCGTTCAAGTGATTTTGGCAAAGTCGACTTGAGTGTTTTTACAAAAGTTGTTATAGCCTCTGATCAAGATCAAGCCTTCTACAACAGTATGGATACTTATCGATGGTGGTTTGAAAATTATGTAAGTAACGGTGGGGTGTTGGAGATTCATGCTGCAGACATGGGCTGGCATGGAGGTAGATGGATTGGCTTCCTTCCAGGCGGTTTGCAATGGACAAGTTATTATGGAGAATGCGTCACTGTTGTAAATTGGGCACATCCCCTGTTAAATACTCCTAACATGATTACAGAAGCAGAACTTGACAATTGGAATTGTGCAGTTCACGGATACTTTAGTGCTTATCCTGCTGATGCCAACATCATAATAATTGAGGACTACACAAGGATGCCGGTATACTTAGAATTTAGTTACGGATCTGGCTTCATTATCGCCTCTTCTCAAACGCTTGAATGGGCTTATAAGCGTCATTTTAGCCTGATACTTGAAAACAGTTTGCTATACATGCCTAAAAAATATGAACATGACCTTGCAGTGTCACTGGATGCTCCTGCTTTTATGGAGCTAGGAAATTCCATAGTACTAAACGCAACTGTTAGAAACAGGGGATTAAGCAACGAAACAGATGTGGAGCTTTACTTGTTGATTAATGGCACTGTGGTTAGTTCTGTAATGATTCCTGAACTTCTTGTAGGCGAATCCTACACCATCAATTACGTGTGGGCTCCTACCAGTACTGGAAGCTATAACGTAACGGCTTATGCTCCACCCGTATTTGAAGAGGAAAACACGGCAAATAATATTGTAGTCAAGAGAGCCCATGTATTCTTTTACACACGGCTTTATATCCCCCATGAGTGGGTTGGCGCTGGAAATCCTATGGGTTGGCATGCCGATGATGCTTGTTGGCAGTACACTTTGCCCTTTGACTTTCCATTTTATGGCGTTAACTACAGAACAATATACATTTCAAGCAATGGGCTAATAACTTTCCTTGGTCCAGACGTTAATCGGAGTAACAGCATACCAGACTTGGCGGGTAAATTGGCGATCGCGCCAGCATGGGATGACTGGGTAACATATGCGCCCTACGACATTTACATATGGCAAAACTCCACTCACGTGGGCATCCGATGGTATGTGCGCGCCTACGGCTCAACCACAGTTGCCAATTTTGAAGCAATCTTATGCATCAACGGTACAATTCAATTTAACTATAATTACAATGATGGACCCGTATCAGCTACTATAGGCATTTCGAACGGTTCAGGCCATATCCTTGCAGAAAATGCGGCAAACCTCAACTTTATCCACACAATAGTTTTCCTGCCGTTCCAGCTGCCTAAACATGACGTGGCTGTAATAAACGTTACACCTTCTGCCAATGAAGTTAGGGCGGGCGATACTTTGGACATTAATGTTGTTGTTAAGAATGAAGGAGAAGCTGCAGAAAACTTTACAGTCACAGTTTACGCTGCTTTTCAGGGTAACACATCTTCGACAACTTTACACTCGAGTTTAATAACTTCTGCAAGAATATACTTGGACCCATCAAACTACATATTCAACACAGATACGGTTTCTGTCGGCTACAAATTTAACGTGACGGTTAAAGTAGAGAATGTACAAGACCTTTTCGCGTGGCAGGTGGGAATGTACTACGATAACAGTATAATAAATGCGACCCGATGGTTCGAACCATTATGGGATCCAGAATACGTCTTTTATGGAAAGACAACCCTCAATGCTTACGGTTTTGAGCCGGGCTTCGTTTTAGGCGGGGCTGTTTTAATTCCTGGACAAACAACTTTTAACGGTTCTGGAAAATTATGCATAATCGAATTCGAAGTGATAGCTGTTCCTCCAGAAGGCGAAGTTTACAGCTGTTCTCTTAATATAAACAACTATGATACATTTCTACTAAATTCAAATGGACTTGACATTCCAGCGGTTGTAGAAAATGGGTACTATGAATTAAGCTCGCGTTTACCCTATCCAATCGTTTATGTTATAGGGGCGTTAAACGTGACAAATCTACCACCCAATGAAACAGTAACCTTAACATTCACCTGGAACACCACGGACGTAGTTGCTGGCGATTACATAATCTATGCGGTTGCTTCAAGGGTCCGCTATGAAACCGAAGTGGAGGATAACACCTTTTACAATGGGGTGGTCAGCGTTATACCTCGGAAAGTATTTGTCCACGATGTTGCCGTGATAGGCTGTGATCTTCCATTCAACTTTGCCTATGAAGGATGGGTCATAAACGTTAACGTGACTGTTGTTAATCTTGGAAACGCAACTGAAACGTTCAATGTAACATTATATTACAATAACACTGTCATAGCAGCTAGTAGTGTTCAGAGCCTAGAGCCTAATACAACTTTGACGTTAAGCTTTAATTGGGATACGAGGGGCGTTCCATGCTGTGAAAACTACGTTATAAAGGCTATTGCAAGCAATGTTTTCGGAGAAACAAATGTGGACAATAACATTTATGTATGTGGCTTGGTTAGGGTTAAAAAAATGGGCGACGTTAACGGCGACTGCATAGTGGATATCAGAGACCTAACAACCGCAATTTTAGCGTTCCGCACATTTCCAGGGCGCCCAGGATGGAATCCTGAAATGGACTTAGATAGAAATAACATAATCGACTTGCGGGACTTCGTTATAATTATTTTGCACTTTCATAGATGAAGCTTGCAACACCCCCTTTTCTTAATTCTTTAGAGCATTGTGAATAATTAACATGTTTGTGTGGAATGTTATGCATCGATGGGTAACCATTAATGTAATTTTGAAGGTTATAGTTAAACTAATATATCGTTAGTCCTTATATATTATTGGAAAGGAGAGATATTAGTGAAGAATATTGCGTCTTTTGTTGCGGCAATGTTGATTTTAACAGCTATGATGCAACTGTTTAATGTGATAAGGTTTTCTTCTTATGCCAACCCTGGAACTATTTTATACGTATCTCCATCTACAAAAACCGTGCACACCGGCAGCATTTTCTCTGTAAATGTTTCTATTCAAAACGTCTTTGACCTATACACGTTCCATTTGTTCTTGGGTTACGACACAACCGTCTTGGATGCTCTAAGCGTTTATATTTACCCGCCTTTCAATCGTGGTCCAATCCCCTTTCCAATAATTAATGATGATGACGGCTATGTTGAGTTTTCAGGCAACGTAGGAATTCCAGGTCCAGGTGTTTCAGGAAGCTTTCCTTTGGCAAAAATAACCTTTAACGCCACAGCCCTTGGTAACAGTAAATTAGACCTTTACAACACCGATTTGTGGGATTCCATGTCAAATCCGATTGCACATTCGGAGGTTGATGGCGAAGTTACAATTTACCCACGTATAGCATGCAGCGATTTTGTACTTGAGGTTTTACAGGTTCAGTGTGAGATTTCAAGGGAAAGTGGTGTAACATATTTCAAATTGCCAACATGGAGTCTCTTTGGTCCAAACACGCCTGTTTATGATCATGCGAGGCAAACGGTTTGGATGACTTCAACAAACATTACTTATGGCGATTTAGGCGGAGCTATTGAAACATTTAACGGCAATATGATAATGTTAAATGTAAATGATGGTTCAGCGTTACTCTACGAATTTCCACTAGATGTTGGTGGAGGCTTCAAGGGTTTAGGTCCATTCTCTTGCACATTAGATGATGATGGCAACCTATGGATGGCCATAGAAGAGTGTTTCTGGGTTCCGGAAGAACTTCCTGAAAGCATTCCTTCCCTCGCAAAGCTGTGTCCGGATAATAGCACTCTAACTGTTTTCTGGCTTCCCAAAGAGTTTGGGTGGGTAAATGATGTAAAGTTCTATGATGGATATATCTGGTGCTTAAGCGATAAATATTTAATTAAAATTTCTGGCGGTGATTTAGAAGGGTTCTGGAAAATTTCAGACGCTCCATCCTTTGGCTGCTTGTATCTGGGTGGCGATTATGTATGGATTACAAGATACGACGCTAACGAGGTGAAAAGATTCAATAGGTTAACGGAAACCTTCGATGCTAATTTTACTGATGTTAATAAGCCTAAAGGCATTTGCGGAGACTCCAACCACATATTTGTGGCCGAGAGCGGCGGCACCTCCATCATAGCGATAAACAAGGAAAATCTGGCGTTTTCGCGAATATCAGTGGATAAAACGCTAACCTATCTGTGCATTACTGGTAAAGGCAGTCTTTGGTGGACGAGTATTAACAGTTCTATTGGAATGTTGAGCAAAATCTACAATTACACTTATGGCATAAAATGCAGGTCCAGCGGTCCAATAACTACAGGCCCAAACAATACAATTTTGTTTAGCGGTCGTAACATCTACTATTACCTTGGACCGCCCTATGTTACATGTGCCATTTACATATGTATGAGAGGCGACATTAAAAGTCCAGACGTAAATGGGGATGGCATAGTAAACATGAGGGACATTACAGAGGTAATTCTTGATTTTAACGCGAAGGAGGGGATGGAAGATATAGGCCTCAATGCGACATAGATGGCGATGGCATCGTTAATATGCGTGATGTTGTCATAGCGATATTAAATTTCAATAAACGAGGCGCATGACCGTTTATGAGAAAAGCATAATTATCAAAGAAGCAATTGCCAGAATAATTCCTACTGTTAAGCATGGAGAAAATAGCCAAGCATATCGGCGAATCAACGTCTTTTTAGTCCGCCAATTGGATAAAGTTCAGGTCCTGGAAGGTCAAAAACATCTCCGCGAGGAGATCTTATTGGAAATATTTTATAAATTTTTATTATCATGTCTACGTCTAAAAACATAACATTTACCGCTGTTGTTAAAAATAGTGCCGAATCGAATATGAGAGCAATTGAAAGTGCACGCAGAGATATTAGCTTTTTAGGAAGCAATTCAAGTTTAATTAAAAATTCGGACATCAACGAAATTGTTTTAGGTAGGCAAGATCGCCAGTGCTTTGAGGACAGACTTCATATTTTAGTTAAATTTATAGGTTGAATTTTGTAAACTAATATATAGTGTGTTTAATGGAAAATTGCATTTTATTCTCTCAGATTACTTTAATTGTTTTTAGCTTCGCATCTTTTGCTTTAGCGTTTTTCTTCCTTTCAAAACTTAAGAGTTTAAAGAATGTGTTTTCTAATAGTTTGTCGCCTAGTGTTTTCGATAGAAGTTTTGTGGTGTTTAATCCTTACTCTGAGCGTCAGAGAATTATTCATGGGTTCTTGTTGTTTTTGCCGGCGCTTGTATTCTTTTTCAGTATGTTTTTGGCTTTTTCTTTATTGTTTGTAATTGAGGCTGGCGTTATATTGAGTTTCTTTGTGGCTATTATTGGATTAAATCTTATTGTTGTTGAAGATGCGTTCGAGGTTTATGAAAGTTCTAAGGTTTTTATTGAGAATTTGGGGCGTAGTGATGTTAAATTGGGTGTTGGTGACTTGGAGGCTTTGCGTTTGGTCTATGTTTATTTGCCCAAGCTTGTTAAGTATTATCTGATTTTGGCGTTTGCTTTTCTAACGTTGTCTGCCTTTTTCCCTTTTCTCGTCTCTCCTTTATTGTGGGGTTTTTCTGGCTTTGTGAGTTTAATATTGCAGGCAAGCGTTTTGGAAGGGCCTGTATGTTGGGTGGTTGCTGTTTTTCTTTTCGCCGTACCCACTGTTCTTGTTCAGCTCCTATCTTCTAAGGTTAAAGGCTTCATTTTTAGGTATTCTGCTGAAATGCCTAGGTTGAAGGTGAGTGAAGCTGAAGAGAGGCTGGTTTAGGAATTTGATGCTTTCGTTTTTTGTGTGATGGGAATTTTTATATTCTCGGCTGTTTGATGATTGTTTGAGGTGTTGGGATGAGGAAGAATTGGCAGAACGTTGATGTTGATTTGAATTCTTTAGCTTCATCTATTCAAGGGTTTTTTGATGAAAGGGGTTTTTTGACAACCGTTGATGGTTCTGGTTCATGCGGATTTGTCGTCAGGGCTGAGGCTTCTGATGTTTATGATGTTGACGGTGGCGTTATTGTAACTGTTAGTGGCGGTTCTAATGGCATAGCAATCTCTTTTGATTTTGAAAGGAAAAGGAACAGCATTAATTTTAGTCCTTTGATGATGTCGTTTTTTGGGGCTGGTGCCTTCTTTGTTAGGCGTTTAAGGTCTGATGAGGATAGGGCTTGTTTGGAGAGGGAGTTCTGGAAGTTTATTGATGGTTTTTTGTCTCGTTCTTTGAAGAATCCTTAGCTTTTCTGTCTTCTTTCCACGATTTTTCTTAGGATGATTAGTGTTATGTAGCTTATTGTTGTTATTAGCCATGCTATAAGGATTAATAATATTGTTTCTGGGAATATTGTTGTGGCACACAGTACTAATGTTACCATTATTAGTGTGGCAGGCATTGTTAATGATAGAAGTGTTAAAATTAGCTTTTGGTTGTGAATTATTTTTCGTGGTTTTTCAAGCCATGCCTCGGCTTTGTCGCTTTTTTCAGTCATTTTTCCACTTGATGGCTTAACTGGGCAATGTAGTAATTTAATCTTTAAAAGAGTATTTAATTTTGTCGTTGCGTTGTCCTTAAATATTCTTTTGTTTCATTTTAGTTTGGTGGTGTATGGTGTTTTCATTTGATGATTTCTCTGATTTTTTGAGGGAGAACTTTGGAAAATTTTCAATGGTTTTAGGGGTTATCCTTTTCTTTTCCGGTTTGCTTTTATTCAACACTTTTGGTTCTTTTTGGTCTGCTTTAAGCCTTTTTTTCGGCATTGTGCTTGCCGCTTTCGGCTTATTCCTTCAGCTTGAATTTTTTGGTGATTTGCGTTCTGTTAGTGGTTTTGGAAGCATTTTAATATTTGCCTCGATAGTGTTCTTTGCTCTCTCGATTTCTTTTTTCCAATTTTTGGAGATAAGCTCCTTTAGGGTTATTCAGGAAATTTTTAGGGGAGGCGCTATGCCTTTTGGCAGGGTTATAATGCACACTGAAAGGCCTTATTTGTGGTTGTGTGGTTTGTTCTTTTGGCTCGGGATTTTCTTTTTTGTTGGCGGTTTAGTTTTTAAGATTGTTCGTTTATGGCTTTAGATTTACAGCCCTTTACAGTTGGAGTCTTATGTTTAGGACCCTTTCCATTAGTCCTGTTTCGTTGAAGTATCTTATTAGGTAGTCTGTTAGTTGGTTGTATTGCACGTTTCTTCCAACTATTAGGCTGCTTAGTTCGTATTTTGGCCTTGTTCTGAATTTTGGGGTTATCTGGTCTGGTTTTATGTTGTATTTTCTTATTATTTTCACTTTGAATCTTTCGAACCCGTGCTCTGGACAGGCGAGTTCTATCCAGAGGGTTGTCATTGTAGGCCCCTTTCCCCAATTAATAATTTGGTTTTGGTGGAATATTTAAGTTTGTTTCGACTTTTTTAAATTTTTGGTTGGATTTTTGACTGTAACTTTTTTCTATAAAAGCTTAAATATGAGTCGAAGTATAGTTTTTTAACGGAAAATTGGAATAGGGAGAAGGAGATCGGGAATTATGAAGAAGCTTAGTTTAGTTTCGTTGTTTGCAGTTGCAATAATGCTTGTGACACTGCTTGCTCCAACATTTAAGCCGAGTGCTATGGCTCAACAGCCGCCTGTTGACACGACTACAATGTATGTTGGCACTATTGGCTGGGGTCCTCGAAGAGCGGATTCTGTTAGGGCTTACGATACTGGCAGCGGCGAGCTAATATTCAACGTTTATGACACGCTGATATTCTTTAAACAGGAGGCTTACTGGGACTTTGTTCCGTGCCTTGCCACAAATGTTCCAAGCAAAGCTGAAGGCACGATTGTTGATGTTACGAAGACTGTTACAAGCACTGATGTTAATTTGGAGGATCCGACTGGCTCAACTTGGAATGATGGTTCAACATGCATAGGTTGGGTTGACAACCACGCTAACGGCGAGTTGGACGTCACCGACGTTATGTATATGATTGAGGCTGACGGTTCATATAGGTCCTGGCAGGTTCAATCCATCTCAGCTGGCCCACCAGTCTCTGTAACGCTGTTTAGGCAGAAGTGGATATTCCACATAAGAACAACAGATGCTGCTGGAAACCCGATACGCTTTGTTGATGAAGGCGGTAGCATAGTCGACACCTTCGACGTTTATGACGCAGAATACTCCTTCAAACGTGGCCTTGTTCAGGACCAGATTGGAAGCCCCATGTGGATGTTCTACAAGCCACTATTCGACCAGATGGACAGCGACCCATTCGCCAGCAACACAACCCACCCAACAGCCATGGACCTAGCCCACCTAATAGACAACGCCATAGAAGTCAGCGGAAACGACCTAATAATCAACCTAGGCATAATCTTCCCAGAAATAGCCTTCAAACAGATCCTAAGCCAGACATGGGCATCCATGGTAAGCAAGCAATTCTCAATAAGTATTGGATGCTGGAACGGAGACCTATACACAGACAGCGACGGCGACGGATATCCAGACTGGTGGACAACTGTAAGGCGTAAAAGCCGATCACCATACGACGCCACAGCCACCATACCGAGGCCTCCAGGCGTAACCTTCACCAACGGCTACCGCTACGTTGGAACAGGACCATACCGCGTAATAACCTTCGACGCAGTAACCTACAAGGTTGAACTTGCAAAGAACCCATACTACTGGGGCGGATGGACAGGCAAACACTTAGACAAAATAGTCATAAGATACATCTCAGATGACGATACAAGAATAAACGCCTTCAAGGCAGGCGAAATAGACGTATGCGCAGTGCCACGCGCTAAAATGTTCGCACTCCTAGACCCAGTTACAGGAGAACCAACAATACCGGGCATAATAACAATAAAGAAGATCAGCCCAGCTCTCAGCATGGACGCACTACACTTCACATTCACACTTGACCCAGAAAGCGCCTACGTGCCCGAGAGAACAGACACACACGAACCATTGCCAAACTTCTTCAACAACACCCATGTTAGAAAGGCCTTCTGCTACGCCTTCAACCACACAATGTACATTAAAGATGCATGGTTCAACGAGGCCATATGGAGAAACAACATGCTAGTCTATGGGCTTGTTCCAGACTACTACGACCCAACCTGTGGAGGGTACGACATAAACCGCGCCAAAGCCATTGACGAACTGAAAGCGGTAGTATTTCCAGACGGTAAAACACTATACGATACAGGCTTCACAATAACATTAGCCTACAACGAAGGAAACACCCAGAGACAGATAGCATGCCTCATGATTAAAAACTTCTTTGAAAGTCTAGGCTCCCAGTTTGTCGTAGATGTCGTTTCGATAACTTGGGATGATTACCTAGACATGTTTGAAGCGTTCCAGCTGCCAATTTGGAGCATAGGATGGCTTGCAGACTTCGCTGATGCAGACAACTTTGCAAGGCCATACATGCACAGCTACGGAGACTTCGCATTCTTCCAAAACTACACAGCAGACAACGGATACGGAACCCGCAAAGACGAAATAATAGACATGGCGCTAAAAACGCCTGACGGTCCAGCAAGAGCAGCCCTATACAAAGAACTACAACAAATATATTATAATGACGCGCCGTTCCTGCCAATTGACATACCAATAGGAAGAAGATGGTGCTGGTACTGGGTTAAAGGCTGGTACTACAATGCGCTTTATCCAGCCCAATACTACTACAGCATGTATAAGGAGGACACATGCTGGTACAACATAAGCGGACCAACACCAGGCGTGCCAGACGACGTAACAAACATGAGAGACGTAACATACCTACTACTCCACTTCAACGCAAAAGCCCCAGAACCAGGAAAGGCGCCTGACCCCAAGTGGGTAGGCACATACGGAGTAGGCGGCGTAGACCCATACGGAGACCGCGTCTGCAACATGAGAGACGTAACATTCACAATACTACACTTCAACCACCGCAACCAGCCATAAAAGTTAACCTCCCAAACCTCCCTTTTTTATTTCAATAGTAAAAGATCGGTTTTTAAATCGGCAAAGTTATAAATTGCTCATAAGTTTCTAATTTAGGGAGCTAGATGGGCTTAAGAGAATACATAATTAGACGTTTAATTCTCCTAATTCCCGTAGCGTTAGGGGTTATAGTATTAATCTTTGCATTATTGCAGGTTGTTCCCCCAACACGCCGGGTATTCGTATTTTTATCTGGAAACCCGAGGGAGCTGAATCCCGAGGTCTTAAAGTCTTATATTCATATGTATGGATTAGACCAACCAGTATGGGTGCAATTTGCAGTGTGGCTCAACCAGCTCCTTCATGGAAACCTCGGATTTTCAGAAATTACAGGTCCTGTGCTTGACAATCTATTAAGAAGGGCTCCGGCAACAATAGAAATTGTGATATATTCTGCACCCTTAATAATACTAATCGGCATATGGGCCGGAGTAAATGCAGCTGTAAAAAGAGACAAACCCTTCGACCACGTTTCAAGAGTTTTATCAGTACTTGGCACGTCTATGCCGTCGTTTTTCTTCGGAATAGCCCTATCAGCCATATTTATAGCAACCCTAAAATGGACGGGAACTGGAAGATTATCGCCAAATTTGGACAGCCACCTGACAACTCTAAGAGGTTTGGGACAATGGCATGACTACACAAACATGGTGACGATAGATGCGCTACTCAACGGAAGATTAGACTACTTTATAGACGGTTTAAAACATTTAGTTCTCCCTGTAACAGTTCTAGTTTTCATCAACACAGCGACGCTTGTGAGGGTTGCAAGGTCAAGCATGCTTGAAGCTTTAAGTAAAACCTACATTATAGCGGCTAGAGCTAAAGGTTTATCACAGAAGGAAGTAGTTTACAAACATGCAAGAAGAAACGCCCTCATACCTGTTGTGACGCTTGCAGGCTTAATAGTTGGAGGAATGATGACTGGTCTTGTGATAACGGAGACTGTTTTTCAATTTCCAGGTTTGGGAAACTGGGCTGCATACGCAGCTCAACGTTTCGACGTACCTGTAGTAGCGGCCTACGCGCTTTTCTCGGCAATAGTTTTTGTTTTAGCTAACCTGATAGTGGACATACTATATGCTTACATAGACCCAAGAATACGGTTAGGGTGAAAAAATGAAATTTAAGGTTCCAGAAAGACTGCAGCCGACAATCAGGGAAATAAAATTTATCTTGAGGAGAATAAAGGATACACCACTATCACTGTTTGGAATAGCTATTGTCATGTTCTTCGTCGTCATCGCGGCATTTGCACCTTTACTTGCCCCACCAGTGCCGGGTCTCAACCCCTACCTAATTCCGTCAGATCCAGCATTAGGCTTCAGAGTTGAACCATCCCCACCTTCGCCTAAACACCCATTTGGAACAACACTGCTTCAACGGGACATATACTATGGCTGTATATGGGGAACAAGGTGGGCCTTTCAAGTAGCCTTAGAAGTAATAATACCAATAGTTGCTATCGGTGTAGTCCTCGGCTTAATTGCAGGATACTACGGAGGTGTCATAGACGAAATTTTAATGCGTTTTACAGACATAATATTGGCTTTCCCAGGCCTCATATTGGCCATGTGCCTAGTAACAGTCCTAACTCAAGCGAACTGGACAACAATCGACTCAGTGCTCCTATCAATAATCCTGATAGGATGGCCGGGCTATACAAGACTTATCAGGGGTGAAACGTTAAGAGTTAGAAATGAGGATTACATAGAAGCTGCAAGGGCTTCTGGAGCATCAGACCTAAGAATAATGTTTCGGCACATACTACCAAACACAATTTACTCGATAATTATCGTGGCATCCCTCGATTTTGGAGGCATAGTTTTAACAACAGCCGCCCTAAGCTTCCTAGGGCTTGGAGCTCCAACAGGATGGGCGGACTGGGGAAGACTAATTTACGACGGTATGGGCTTCGTTTCAGGTGGCTTAAGATGGTGGTGGTCATGGGTATACCCGGGAGTGTTCATATCACTCTTCGTTTTAGGCTGGAGTCTCCTAGGCGACGCTTTAAGAGACGTGCTTGACCCGCTTTACAGGAGGAAATAGGCATGGAGAAAGCTGTAAGCGAAGAAATAATTAGGGTTGAAGACCTCTATCTAAACTTCTACACATACGAAGGCGTAGTGAAAGCACTAGACGGAGTATCTTTAAACATAAAAAGGGGCGAAATTCTAGGGGTTGTAGGCGAAACAGGCTGCGGGAAAAGTGTAACAAGCCTCTCAATCCTAAAAATAGTTGTTCCACCAGGAAAAATTGAGGGCGGCCAAATCAAGTTTAATGTTAAAGGGAAAACCTACAACATGCTTGAGTTCAACGAGCCAACAATGTCCAGGGTTAGAG
>Ga0080004_1111493_pt1 | contig 15997 bp, 21 predicted proteins | sample WasSprMetagenome_FD_69207 | JGI IMG/M metagenome (GOLD analysis project Ga0080004, IMG submission 69207) | Sulfidic aquatic microbial communities from Washburn Spring, Yellowstone National Park, USA - WS (SPADES assembly) (version 2) | ecosystem: Environmental > Aquatic > Thermal springs > Hot... | reverse complement strand
AAAGGACCCCGTTTATTACGTGAACATTAGGAGAGAGAGGACAACTCCTTACATGAGACCAACCAAAGATGTTGAGATTATACAGTATAGCGGTTGGATATGGGATGTAACTCTTCCGAGAAATCATATACTATATGTTAGAAGGAATGGTAAGCCTGTCTGGAGTGGGAATAGCTTTAATTCGATATATGGGTGGCAGTACATCGGGTGGGCAAGAGCCCAGGAAGTACTAAACAAAACGGGCATGCTTCTACCGCTACCGACGAGTGTGTACGGCTGGAGCAAGGCTTCGGCAGAGCTCCTGTACTTCTCGTACGCCATAATGCACAAACTCAGGGTGTTGATAACACGAATTGGCTCATCCTACGGACCAGGCGGAAGGCTTGATGAGCTTCCGCACAAATTGATTGTTTATTCAATAAGAGGGTTGAGATTTAGGTTGAGGAGCCCGAGGGCTACTAGGCTGTGGACCTATGTGAAGGATGCGGTTGACTTTTATAGGGAGTTGTTTAATGAGCATATTTATGATTACGAGCCGGCGTCGCCAGCAATCATCACAAATGCTGGGAATGCTGGATACATGGATTCATCAAAGCCAAACTACATAACAACCAATGAGGAGGTTGCACAACTAATCAAACGCATAGCCCGCGAGTTCGGTAGGGACTTGGACTACGAACCAATTGATTATTACGAACCAGGGGAGTACACGCCGGTCAGCATGTACTTGGACTACGTAGATAAGCCAATAAAAATAGACTTAGACGTAACCTCAATGCAACCAACCTGGTGGAAGCCGAAGTACACGCTGTACGATGGATTAAAAGAGACATATAATTATTTCTTAACAATATTTGGCAAGAGCGGTGAGCGTGGCAAGCAGTAATCAACCCAGGAAGAAGCTGTACGTGCAGGGTTTGGTCTGGTTACCCCAAAACAGGTGGTGGATGGTAACCGAGGTTAGAGAACTCAGCAAATACTTCGACCTGGTTCAGTCACCGATGGATGCGGACGTCATATACGCCCTCGACCCGCTACAGCCAGATATGCAGGTGGTTACTACGTACATCTCCTCAGGCGCCAGCAAACCAATTGTTTGGAGGATAATCGCTGGGTACCCAACTGGTATAAAGACGCCTATTGATGACGTCAAGAACCACGTAGTGCTGGCCCTCGTGAATTCCCTAACCACAAAGAGCGATTTCTTGAAGTCGTACCCATACCAACCACCTCCAATGGAGCTTGCATACCACCCGATCAATTACGAGGCTATGCAGGTGCCGAAGTGCCAGCAACAAGTGATTAGGTACTATATATACGTCGGCGCGATAGAAAAGAGGAAGAGGAGTGATTGGATTGCGGAGGCTACGTTTAGGTCGAGGACGATAACCCGCATGTACTTCCCATACGCCGAAAGGGACGTGTATGACGAGGTGTACAGGATAGCGCAGACATATAGGAACGGCTTGATAGTGACGCTAAACGCACCACCACAGGAGGTCTACCCGTACATGTCGTGCGCGTTGGCACTGCTCAGTGCCTCGTCTTGGGAGACATTCTTCATACCTGGGATAGAAACCGCATACTACGCCAGACCGCTGATAAGCACTAAATTGCCCGTCCTAGATGAACTGTGGGGAGACACCTACATAACGTACAGCACAGTTGATGAGCTGGCGCAACTAATGGCGAAGTACTTCAACGACCCAACAGAGCTGAACGCATATGGCGTAAAAATGAACGATAGACTGACAAAGGAACTTTGGAACAAAGGAGTGGGTAACTTCGGCGAATTAGCAAGTAAATATATATACGAAGCTATACAGCGTTGAAGCGGGACTAGTCGTTCAGGGAAAAGTTTAAAAATAGGCGCTTCACCAAATACTTGACCTGTATGAGCTCGAACATAGGGTACGTGGTAGGACTGGTAGTACTCGCGGTGGTGGCGGGTGTTCTCGGTGCGATGTTGTTCATAACGAACCAGAACTATGTCGCTTTACAAGCCCAGTACACTGGTTTGCAGTCAATGTACAACTCACTTAAGGGTAACTACTCTAGTTTGGAGTCTCAGTACAATAACCTGCTTGCTATGTATGCGAAGTTGAACAGCAACTACTCACAGCTCCTGAGTAATTACCACAACCTACAGGTCCAGTACAATCAGTTGCAGGGACAGTACCAGCAGTTACAGAGTCAATACTCCTACATCTACAGCCAATACAATACACTCGCTACTAGTTACAACCAGCTCCAGAGCAAATACAACAAATTAGTCAGTACCTTCAGTAGTGCCGAGTCATACTATGAAACCGATTACGTAGACCCAGGCGGGTCGCTCATGTACGTCGTCGTGGTACCCAGCGGGTACACCGCTACGGTGAGCATCTATGTGTCATCAAGCGACTATATAGGCGTGCTCGTAACCACATTGTCGAATATGAACATAGCCATGAGCGTTGTACCGACCGGGACGCCAGCGACGCTCTATACATGGAGTGGTTACACAATTTCTCATCAAATCACGTTACAGCCGGGCATCTATATAATTGGTGTGTACAACTATCCAATTAACACGGCAGGTGCGTACATTACGGTGCAAATAAGCACAACACTAAGCGGTTAAGAAGTTCATTAGAGCACAATTTATCAAAATTAAAATTAGTATTTTTCCTTCAATAAACGAATAATTTCTTTCTTAAGCAGTTTTTCACCGGCATCGTGCACCCGTATTAGGTGCCAGGCTGTGGTGGTTGGGTCTACCTTGTAGTATATCTTCTTTTTTCTACGTTCGTATATACCGATGAAGTTCTCATCAGCCAGCATATGCAGTATTCTTGCTGTTTTGAACTTCTTATCTAATGGTAATTGCTTAGTATCCACACCTGCGTAATACAGTAGCTTCTTTGTGTCAAATACGACAATACTGCCTTGTGCAAACTTAACTAATGTCCACAAGCCACGTGCTATGTAATCAACCAGTTCCTCATTGAGCATTACTAATTGTTTTTCTTCTGCCTTTAAAATATTATTGGTTTGTTCCAATCGTGGTCAGCGTACTTTTTGGGATGCCCATTGGGACTTACGCGCATGTGTCGCCGCAAACCATGAACTGGCTGAGCAATGAAGTCGGCTTACTTCGTAGTTCTGGAGTTACTGCCAACGTCTTCTTGATGCGTGATGTACCGCTTGAGAGGGCTAGGGACATAATTGCCGAGACGGCGATTAGGGATAACTGGGACTACGTCTTTTTCATAGACTCAGACGTAATACCAAACCCAGGGATAACATACCAACTGCTGATGTATAGGGCGCCAGCAATGTGTATACCGTACCCGCTGAAGATCGGCGTGCTCAGTGTGTATTTCTTTGACGAAACAACAAAGATGATAACGCCACTGGATCCGGCGATGTTGAAGCAGAACATGTATTCGCCGATACCGCTACCAACAGATGCATGCGCACTCGGCGCCGTACTGATTGATACTTATGTGTTCAAGCGGTTGAAACCACCATGGTTCAGGTTCAGCGGTGAGGAGGTTGTGCAGATACGCACGCTGGATAAGGTGAGGGTTGAGTATAATGAGGATGTCTACTTCTTCCTAAGGATGAAGAGGGAGTTAGGCGTGAAGCCATTGTACGTACCGATACCAGCACTTCACGAGTTAATAACAGGCATGTCACTCGACCCATATGACCCAACGAGGACGATAATACCGATGGAGAGGATGGACTTCGTACCGCTACTACAACAAATGAAACAGCAACAGAAGGAACAAGGTTCGATATAGAAGGGTTTTTAAACAAGTTATGCATTTTATCGTGATGGTTCAGCTAAGGCTAAGCGAGGAAAATCTGAGGTTGCTTGTGGAGTTAAGCAATAGGCTTGGGATTAAGGTTGATGTAGGTAATGAAGACGATGTGAACCACGTTCTGAACCAGTTCCTCACGTGGTTATTGAGCAACTACAAGATGGTAATGTGGGTACAGGCACTGGACAGTAGGACAAATGAGCTGAAGGATAAAATAGATAGGGTAAAGGGTGAGCTGAGCGGCATGTATAACGATTTATTAATAAAGATAGAGCAAGCAAAGGCATCGCTAAGGGATTTAACAACATCAGCATACGCATCCCTTGAGGTTCTACATAAGGATGTTGATAGGATAATAAGTGAGATAAACGCGACGGTCTCACCACAAATAACAATACAGTGCAGGCACTTGGGCCCAGACATACTGAGCGCATATGCTTTCTTAACATCAAGCAAGTACATAACTAAGGCAGTGGGCACAAACCACTACAGGGAGTTGCTCAATGCGGTATCGTTTGCGAAGACCGTGTGCACAGCGCAGATAGGGCATCAACAATAATTCTTTTGTTTTTATTTTAAACCATTAAAATAATGATGTGTTGATTTTGAAGCCATTGCGTGCAGTTTTGGGGAGGAAAATGAATAGGTATAGTGAGGAAGTACTGTACATGGGTAGGGAGGATATCGCAGAACTAATAAATGCAGAGGTTGAGGGGGACAAATACGTTGAGTGCCATGAGAACCCATCATTCATTGCCGTGTCTTGGATTGCCACATATATGGTAAATAAGGACAAAATACTCAACGCAGTTCAGAACGCCAGAAATAGGGGGGTTAGGGGTTTATGCTTTGAGTGGAGCCAGTTTGAAGCCATGCTACTCGCGCTGGGCAGGCTCATACACAGCGACTACGCCGAGTGGGTTGAGGCAAACGGCGGCGCTGCGGAGGTCAGGATAAGTGCGTCATTAAACGGGGTACCGATAGGCGGCACGGCGGATGTTGTTTATGATGACGGTGAGTTCGTGTCGGTTGCTGAGCTCAAGACTAGGCGCTCAGCTGTTGCGGACATCCAAGCACTAATATATGCATACCTATTATCAGAGGAATTGGGTGATTATGTGAGACCATATGTTGTAAATACATCGACAGTGTCGATTATAAGGCATGACAGCGAATTAATAAAACATGCCAAGGAAGTCGCAAACGAAATATGGAAAATCGTGAATAGCACATGAAAAGAAAAATTTATAAAACACCAAATACACAGCAAGCATGGTATGTCTTCTGCATCAGTGATTGTTAAGCTGAGGACGCCGGAAATAATAGACTTCATAGAGAACATGTACATGTACAACGGAAGCCCGCTTGGGAAGCAGTCAATAATAATGCTGGGGCCGCCTGGCATAGGTAAGAGCGAGGCGGTTGCCCAAGCTGCGGAGAGGATCGCAAGGAGGTTGAACAAGAAGTTCATCAAGTACGATGATGATAAGTATAACGAAATAATGGAGCACCCGGATGAGCACTTCGTACTTGTTGATGTGAGACTTACGGAGGTTGAGCCGGCAGATTTGATGGGTATACCGCGCGAGAGGAACGGGACTATGTTCTATACACCTCCATCATGGGCGAAGGTGCTGAGCAAGGCGCCTGGCATATTGTTCCTGGACGAGCTGACGCAGGTGCAGCGCGACGATATATTTGCCGTGGCGCACAAGATACTGCTGGACAAGATGGCTGGCTTCACGAGGTTCCACCCAGACGTTATGGTGGTCGCGGCCGGCAACACACCAGAGGATTCACCGATAGCGAGACCACTGCCTACATCGCTGATCAACAGGACGCTCGTGATAAAGGCGGACAAGCCCAGCATCGATGAGTGGGCTAAGTATATGGAGGAGAGGTACGGGGACAAATGGGACAAGAGGGTGTACGCCTTCTTAATGTACCAATCGGATAAGTTCATAGAGCCAATAGACAAGAACGAGCTGGAGAGACTTGATAATTATGCAACGCCGAGGACGTACACGATGGCGGCGGTCAGGCTGGCCGAGCTAGCCAATGCACCGATTACGCAGGAGATGTTGAGGGCAACACTTGTGGGGCTCCTAGGGCCGTCGGTTGGGCAGGCGTTGTTCGGGTTCATCACTACGTCAATCGATGTCGAGAGTATAATAAACAACCCGGACAAGTTCGGCAAGCTAGATATAGACAAGAAGTTCTTTGTTATGTGGGCGGCGGGTGGGTTATACAATAGGGCTGTCAGTATTGGTGATGATGGGTTGAGGGCGAAGGTAGAGGAGTTCGTGGAAAAGGCAGTAATTAAGAAGAAGCCGGAGCACTGGCTGGAGCTAATGACAATGTTCGTAATAGCCCTATCGGGAGAACCAACAAAGGTGGGCGTATCACCACGCCACAAGTACTTGACATCATTATCAACGAGGTATCCAAAGGTAATTGATGAGCTACACAAGGTAGCCGTGCTCGCTAAATCAATAAGGGCGCAGTGATAAAACCGAAAAAGTAAGGTTTTTAAATAAGCTGTCTTTGTACTGTTTGATGTTCAAATCAAAGGATGCTGTTGATGAACTGAAGGAGTACTTTTCAATGGCGGTTTCTGCGCTTATCAGAACTTATCCATTTGTTGGTTCGCTACTGCCTAAGCTACGTGTGGTGTACATGCCAAACAGCGATGCCATAGCCGCTGTGGATGGGACGAGGATAATGGTTGGGAGGCGCTTCCTTGGTTTGCGTGATGAGGAGAGGATAGCTGTGCTGGCGCATGAGGCGCTTCACCTCGGTTTGCAACACCCAAGCAGGTGTTCTGATAAGGATCCAGTCATATGCAATATTGCCGCTGATGTAGTTGTCAATGACATGTTGAGGAAAGAAATAAGGTTGCCAAACGGTGCAGTAACCGTAGATACACTACCACTTGATGCCGTCAGGGATGTGTCCAGAGACGAGATACTACAGATGAACATGGAGGGAATATACGAGCTGTTGATGAAGAAGGTAGCAAATGCATGGAGGGAGTTCAGGTTCGTACCAAACATATTTCCAGGATACGACATAAACGCAAACCACGAGCAAACATGTGAATCAAGCGGAGGGCAAGGTGGGCAATCACAACAGCACGAGAACAAGACTGTAGGTAAGATGCAAGGTAAGAGCGAAAGTAAGGAAAGTAAGGAGGAACCGGGAGCCGGTAGCCAAAGCAAGGACATGAAAGACAATAGTAAGGGACAGAACAGCGGTGGAGGTGATAAAGCGCAGGATGAGGAGCAACAGCATGGGTCGGGCAAGGGGGACAAGCAACGTAAGGGTGAGGGGACGCGAGACAATGAGAATAGTGGTAATGGGGGTGAGGAAGGGAACGAAGAACTGAAGGAGGGTGAGGGTGGTGATGAAGGAACTGATTATGACGGTTCATACATAATAAATAAGGGGAGCAAGGAGATTTACGGCGAAGGAAAGACCCCAACCTCTGAGGATGCTAAGGATGAAATCAAGAGGAAGTTGGTTGATGCGCTTATGAGGAGCTACCTAATGGCTAAGATGGCTGGCTCAGTGCCCGGGCACATAGAGGCTGAGCTGGGCTCCCTCGGTAAGTCGGTCATTGACTGGAGGCAGAAGCTTAGGCGTAGCCTGGTCAGCTCCCTGGGAAGCGTGGTGGAGACGTGGCACAGGCCGAACAGGAGGGTTGATGACTACCCAGGCGTCAAGAGGCTCAGTTTGAAGGATGTGTGGGTCTTGATTGACGTGAGCGGCTCAATAAGCATGGACGAGTTTAGGCAGTTCATGACCGAGGTCTACGAGATAGCAAGGCTTTACAACGCGAAGGTGAACATCGTCGAGTGGGACGCCGATGTGCAGAAGGTCGTGATGAACGCAGACAAGAAGTACATACCACAGGTGGGCAGAGCTGGATTTGGAGGCACGATAATCAAGCCTGCATTAAAGTATGTGCTTAAGGGCAACAAGCTCAAGTACGGGAGCACGGTCATAATATTCAGCGACTGGGTGCTGTATGACTACAACGATGCAGAAACGAAGGAACTGCTCAACAAAATAGCGCATAAGGCTAGGTTGATAGAGGTCACAACATATGACAACCCAATACCAATACCGACAGCAACCGTAATAAAAATACCAATCGAGGCAATAACAAACAACCCAATACCGAAATAGTAGCAAAGATTTAAATATTAGCGGTGTTTCAAACATCTGTGCCCAGGCAAGATCAGTTGGGCACATTCACCGAGTTATTGGATAGATTGCGCGAGTTTGGGTTCAAAATCGTTAAGGCAAAGTACGATGTATTTGATGAAAATGTGGCAGGCTTCGAAGTGCATGCGTTATACAGTGACGGGAGTGCTACCTGGTTCTTCGCATTTACATGCACAAACGACGGTGTGTGCAAGGTAAAGGAGGAAGACATAGGCATGGAAATTGCGCTCAAGAAACCATCGATAGACGCGTTTATCAACAATGCCTTCAGCATCGTCACAAACTTAAGAAATGCACAGAAGGACATGCGTTCACTCGCAGAAAAAATAAAGCAGGCGCTCGGAACAGGCGTTAGGCTTGACGATCTAAAAACGAAGGTTTTCCTGAATAGATACTATGGCAAGTCACCGCTGAACTACGGACTCATGCAGATTACGCTTCTACCGCGTAACGTTAAAATCAACATTGAGGTGTCATTAACAGATTGGGACGAGCCAGAACTATTAACATTGATCATGCAACTCAACAATATATTGCAACGACAGTTACCATGAGGAGAAAAGTTTAAAAATATGCATTCAAATGAGAAAAGGCGGTGAGTGGGCATGGATAGCTCAATGCTTAGGTTCATGAGGACAATCCCAATAATGAAACGCATGCTGTCCAAGGCTGGTAACCGCTATTTCATTTACTTACCGATAGAGTACAACGAGATTTGGGAGTACCTGCATGAAAACAAAATCAAGGTGAACCTCATAATTGAAATACTGATGGATGAACAAAGCAAGTGATAGCTATGGAGGGCAACATTGGGGGTTGGGTATGGTTAACATAATTAGTCCGAGGGTTATGTTGGTGTTTACGTGGGGTGGTGAGGAGTTGGTAGCGGCAATGACCGACGTTGTCTATAGGGCCTATAGTATCGAGGATGCCCTGGATAAGATCAGGAAGAACCCGGACATTGTTAGGCGTAGGATAACCAATTTCCTCAGGGATGGCCACCACAGCGTGTTGGAGTTCATGGGTGCGTCCTGGCTCATTGAGGGTAGTAGGGCGTTTACGCATGAGTTGGTTAGGCATAGGGTTGCTTCGTATTGGCAGGAGAGCCAGAGGTATGTGGACTATGCCAAGGGGCAGTTGCGATACGTCTTACCACCCAAGCTAGCCAGTGAATTGGGGAGTTACTTGGAGAATGTGGGTCATGCTTACGTGGGTGCCAGGAGTTCCATGGAGCCTGAGGACGCTAGGTACATCCTACCAAACGCCATGGCGAGCAGGGTTTGGGTGCAGATGAACGCGAGGGAGTTCTTCCTGAACTTCATGCCCCTCAGGACGGGCTTGGGAGCATTCCATGAAATCAGGCTCATCGCGTGGCTAATGTTCAACACACTACTCGATAAATTCCCCATAACAGCCAGGTGGGTATGGGACAACCTACCAAAACTACACCCAGATTATTGTAGGAATGCCGATAAACTCAAACTGGTTTACAACACCGATGACTGTAGGGTCCTGAGTATAAAGGATGCATTCATAAAATGGGGAATTGAAGTACCAACACCACTCAAGGAACTTATTAATGGTTAATGAGAAAAAGATTTAAATCTCATTATGTGCAAGTATTGTTGATGGCGAACAACGTGAATAGAAATGTGACTAGGCTTAGTGATGAGGATATTAAAAGGATTGAGGAGAGCTATAGGGAGAGCCGTAAGGCTACGCCGTGTCCTGAGCCTAACATCGTCATTGATGTCGATAACGAGTTCGGCAACGTGCTCATAAAGGTTGGCGATAAGGCGCCTAGGAGGTCCAGCGAGGGGATGGCGTTTGTAACCATTGCCGTTGATGAGAATGGCGAAGTAGCATACATAAGCATTGAGCCAGAGGATGAAGAATTGGCTAGGTTTATACAAAGAATCAGGGTGAGATGATGCTGGACAAGTGGTACGTACTTGGAGGAGTGTTGCTTGCGATGGCTCTAGGCATTGTACTTACAATGCTGGCTCCTCCGTATATACTGGTTAAGCCGTCCCCACATGTTCCAACCGCTATTTCGTGCAAGTACACATTGCCTTATGTTGAACAAGTCAACATCTCGGTCATAAACTATGTGAGGTCTTACCTGCACGAGAAGCCACTGGTCTGGAACCAGTGCCTTGGCACGTTTGCCCATCTCAGGTATGAGACCGTTACTGATTACTGGATATCTACAGGCTTCTTTGGTCACTTCTTCCTGACGGACAACATAACTACATTCTTCACCTCACACGTTACGGTTTATGAAGACATGTTCGGGGTACCAACCAACTATGGCGTGCTGATGGTCGTTCCACACTACGTGCTGAACTACACGACAGCCGTCGTCTACGTGAACAACACGGTGGTTGGGAACACCTGGGTAATAGATGTGAACGGGACAAGGCTTGTTGTTTACATTAATCAGCTGACTACCAACGAGACGGCACAGCTTGCGTTATTCTTTGCAGACCCAGGGCACGCCTACCCACTGCTTGACCCAAACATCACATACTACGGCTACTACGAAGCACCAATAACGGTGCCCTTCAGTAACTGCCAGTGGGTATCGATTTACGAGGAAGCCTACTGCTACGGAACAACACCGACAAACTGGATCGTTGGGGTTATGGAGTTAGGATGATATGACCGGCTCAGAAAAGCTTAAAAACTATATTCAAACAGGAAAATTGGTGAGCGGGATGGGCTGTTCATGTGTCCCAGAGTACCTTGGTTCACTGGACTTCAAAATTGAAAAATCGAACGATTACAAAGGGCTTTGTAATAATTATTTCTGCTTGAAGTTCACATATAATCATTGTCTTGAAGCCATAACCGTATATAGTCTAGGTAAGTACAGTAAACCATTGGTTGGATTTAAGGAACCACTTCGAGTGCCACCAGGTGGGGAAGTGGTCGGTACATCAATAACGTATGATCTCCCACCCGGTGAGTATCTAGCTGTTTATGCAAGATACATCACTCCACTGTGTGAGGAAGCTATTGCTGATGCGATGCTACGTGCTCAATTACATGGAATAAATACCACTGGTATGCTACTACGGGATATTGTAGGCGATTTGGCAGTACTTGGTATATACCCGGCAGAGGCTTCAATCAAGAGGTTCAAGGTAGTTGACGCCGGCCATGCGGAGACTATTGATACCTGGACGTGTAACGGCGATGAATGCGAAAAAATCCTATATGTCATAAACAAAACGCGCTGGGGTGATTAATATGCTTAACTCAGTATTGATATGGGTAAACGTTCTTGAGATGATGCTGATAATTATATTTCTTGTAACGATACATCATTTTGAGAAGAAGTTACTGTGTAGGTCGCCACAAGAATGGGGGAAGTTCGTTTTACAAGCTAGCCTGCCAATTTATATACCCATCTACTTCTTTATCCTTATTGGGTTTCACTTTAAGATAACTAATGCCTTTCTCTTTGCTAGCGCGATCCTTCTTGCCGTATTAGACGTAGCTACGGGCCTTGGTGCCCTCGCCGCATACGCGGAGTATTGGGACTACTGCCAATACTACCGCAACTTCAAGCCATGCGCATGTACATGCGGTGGTATGCGATGAATAATGAAGAAGAGAAGTCGAGAGTGCTGGAGGAAATGATTAATGAACTGCTCACTAAAATCCTCGATGAAATGGAACCAATACTTTTTAACGCATTAACAAATAATATACGTAGTGGGAAATGTGATATATGTTATGAAATTGAAACTATGTAATTAAAGGTATCTTGGGTATTCTTGCTGTTCTTGTGGTTGTGGTATTTGTATTCCTTGTTTTTCCATTTCCATTTTATAGATTAGCTTGAGGATTGGCATGTGCTTATCAATGTTCTTAACAACCTCCTCCGCGAACTTGCCTGTATGTGTAGCGTCTGTCGCAAGCATTCTGTGGGCTACCTGCTGGAGGTCGGTAAATAACTCATCAAGTAGTTCATCTGTGATGAACGTCCTAACCTGCGGGCTCATGAGCCAGTTCTTAAAGTCTGTAACGACGTTCTCAATAATACTGAGAAGGTACATCGCCTTCATGATCTTCTCCATCCTATCACCACGGCTATCTAACGAGTCCACATCCTTCATTGTGGCGTTGAACTCATCAACAAATCGACGAAGCCTGCTAACCCACTGATTAAGGTTCATCCTAATTACTTCCTCCTCACTCCTGGGCTGAGGCAGGTCTGAATCCATCGGTGTTGTTTCGGTTCTTGCAAATAAAAATAATTATATTGATCGCTAATAATGAATTTTTTACGGACTCCTTCCCGCCCTTAGTGGACGGTTGCTAAGAACCAAGGAGGACTACTTCTACCTACAAAGACTGATTTCAAGGATTCAGTCCTTGAGGGATACGCTCAAGGATAAGCTTCTTGATGACGCTATTGATGAGTTGAACCACGAGATGAGGAGACTGTACGGGAAATTAGTGAGGCGACTTCTCCATCTCTACAGGAACCTTGCATCCCACTTATTGAAACAGCTTCACGAACTCGGAGTCTCAACCATTTACCTTGGTTACCCCTTCAACATCGCTCAACAGAAGGGTAATAAATTCAACACGAACATGTGGTCATACCGTAAACTCATGGAGGTTATCGAGCTAAAGGCCCAGGAGTATGGTATTCGTGTGTTCGAGGTTGTTGAGTACAATACCTCAAGGTACTGCGCTTATCATAATGTCGAGGTAAAGAGGCAACCGAGGGGAGTAGTCCACTGCCCAAAGGGGCATAAGCTCCATTCAGACCTAAATGGTGCCTTGAACATAATGAGAAGAGCCATTGGAAAGATGCCCCTAACTATCAAAAAGCCTTTGTCCTTTATTGTGGAGCACAACCGAGTAGCCCCCACCAAAGGGGAGGTAACACCCAAGACCCCAGGAAAACCGCCCAAAAAAGGCGGGAAAGGGGTCATGGACAGAAAAGTTTTTAAATAAATAAACCACAACTAATACTTGGTGGCTATGGCGTTTGATTACTCGCCGGGTGGTGTTGTTTCGAGGGCTTACGTATTCGACTTGCTTAGTTACTTCATGGATGCTGGTTACGTTGTTATTTATCAGAGAGGTGGTACCGAGTACGTGCTACCGCTCATGCCCTGGCGCGAAGGCGATTGGAAGTACATACTCGTGTTCACAAGGTGCTACGCAATTTCAGACTCCTCAGTAATGGGCGATTGTGGCGAGCTGAGGGCCGCCACGGATAGGTGCGCGGCTGAGGCGTTGAAGATCCCAGTCGATAAGGCTGACGAAATATATGCCGAGCTCAGCGTTGAGAAGGTGGCGCACCTACCGTTCGGTAGCGAGATGGACGATATTAGGGAATTCGAGAAGCACGTCAACGGCGAGCTGGCGAGGCTCCTCAGGGAGTTCATAACGACGATAGATGACTCGGTGGGTAACGACGAGGTTGAGGAGGTGGTTAAGTACTACCTTGAGAGGAAGACCACGGGCTGGATACCACTCCGCGGCGTCTGGTTTAGGTTCAGAAACGGGTACCTGGAGGTGGTCGATGAGGGCGAGTGGCCAATTGAGTGTTACAAGTGGGAGTTGAGGAGGAGGCTGAGCGAGGAATTTGGGGAGGAGGTGGCGGAGAAGATGGTGGAGAAGGAGCCAGGCGTCCCTGTGAAGAATGTATCACTCAAGGTGTACCCAATGATTATTGAGGCGAGGGTTCCAATGAACATGCCAAGCATCGAGATGGCTAGGGAAGTAAGGAAGGCAATGACCTCACTCACTAAGTTAATTAATAAGTACAGCAAATACATTAGCAAGGGTGAGGGTGGTGGGTGAGGAGCTACAGTGCATGGAGGACAACGGTGAGGCTTGGGTTGAGGTGAGGGGGCTTAGGTTTAGGGTTGGTGTTGGTAATTATGGTAGGTTGCTTGAGAGGTTGGCTGGGCTTGGCTATAGGGTTGAGAGGTCCAGGAGCTACACCTGGGTTGTGGCGAGGAAGCCCTGCGGCGAGGCTGTGAGCGAGGTCGCCAGGGTGGTAGAGGAGGTAATGAGCGAGGAGGGAGGAGAGGCTGGAAGCAAGAATTGCAACCCGGCCGACATAGGGAGTATCGCGAACACGGTCGTAAGTAGGGTTTCTGGCTTGATACCTAGCCTTGGGGATGTTGTTGATGAGGTGGCTGTTAATCTTGAGGCTGGTAATCACGTGGTGCTCCTCGGCGGCCCTGGTAGTGGCAAAACCTTAATCCTCGACGCGATCTACGAGGCTTCTAGCAACCCGCTGTACATAAACATGGCTGATGCTTCGGCGGCTGGTATTGAGGATTTGGTGGTTGAGGCTGGTTGTTTCGATGTCATACTCCTCGACGAGGTTGATAAGGCTAAGAACGTGGCGTTAAGCCCATTACTGCAATTACTCGACCATGGTGGCAAATTAAGAATAACAAAGAGTGGTAAGACCACGGTTATCGAGGCTCCCTGGGTTAGGGCCGTTGCCGCCGCCAATCCGTTTAATCCTAGGCTTAGGGCTAGCAATTGGTGGATGCCCCTCATGGATAGGTTCGTACCAATCGAGGTACCACAACCAAGCGTTGATGAAATCCTAACCTTCATGAGTAAGGTAGCAAATGCGGGAATGCCCAGCTGGGTCAGGGAGCTGGTTGAGAAGTATATTGATGCAATCACGCTTAGGAAGGCTGAACAGTCTGCAAGGTACATAGCAGCCTCACTAAGGAGAGGCAGGGGTGAGGAGGTGATTAAGGCTAGGGTCGAGAAGATTTTACGGTCAATTAAATTAATTGAAAATTACGGTTCGGTAGGATTCAAGAATTAAAATATAGCTCAAAACCTAAGTTTATAAAATTGACTTGTTAAAAGTACAGTGGTGCGGAAGTTCCTGGAGTTAATGGAGACGTTGGATAGGTTTGTGGTTCATAGGGCGTGGGAGGTAGAGGGCTTGGTCTACGGTTTATTAACTGGTTATCCAACGATGTGGATTGGCCCTATCGGTATTGCTAAAACATACGCTATTGATATCCTCACATCATTAATAAAGGATGCTGTATTGTTTAGGTACATGTTGACGAAGTTCACCGAGCCCGAGGAATTATTCGGCGCATACAATATTAGGATGCTTAGGAGGGGGCGTATTGTCAGAGTAACAAAGGGTAAACTACCTGAGGCAGATATAGTGTACTTAGATGAGCCGTTTAAGGCGTCGTCAGCCATAAGGAATGCGTTGCTTGATGTGATACTGTACCGTAGATTCTATAACGGTGAGCAGTATATAGAAACCAAGACGAAGGCTATGTACATGTCGGCGAACGAGGTACCAATACTCACTGAGGACTTGGCGTTCATAGACAGGAGCGCAGTTAGGATGTTCAGTACGCACCTCACGTGGGATGAAATGGAGGACGTGATCGCCACACCCACGATACGCGGGAAAATAAGTGGTAGTTACATGTTGTCAGTTACCGATATAGAGGAGGCGCAACGTGAGGTTAATGAAATAGAGCGAACGGTCGGGAATTCTCCCGAACTTAGGAAATTGATTGTTTCCCTAGCCAAAACCTCAAGCGAGAACGCTGACAAATCGGGTGAGAGGATGGAGGTCAGCGAGAGGAGGTTAAACATGGTCAGGAGGGTTGTGGCGGTTGTGTCGTACGTCTATGACGAGGAGCCGAATGCTGATCATGTCGCTATCGCCACAGCCTATGCATTACCGTCGTCGTGGAACACCTACGTGGCTACACTGACGGCGATAAACCAATTATTGCCAGATTCATCGATAGCGTATATAAACAAAATACAGACGGTCAAGACGGAAATAAAAAATGCGGCTTCCGAGGCGGACAAAGCATCACTAAGCAACAAATTAGCAGAGTTGATAAAGAACGCACCGAAGAGGCATTTTCTCAAAAAGGAGATTGAAACGACAAAGGTTTAAATACATATTGCTTATTGAAACT
>Ga0080004_1128813_pt1 | contig 16007 bp, 13 predicted proteins | sample WasSprMetagenome_FD_69207 | JGI IMG/M metagenome (GOLD analysis project Ga0080004, IMG submission 69207) | Sulfidic aquatic microbial communities from Washburn Spring, Yellowstone National Park, USA - WS (SPADES assembly) (version 2) | ecosystem: Environmental > Aquatic > Thermal springs > Hot... | reverse complement strand
TTTATTGTTGCTATGAGGATAGTTACTAATATAGAGATGATAGCTAGGACAATGATTAGTTCTATAAGGGTAAAAGAGGAAGATTTAAGGAAATTTTTGCTATTATTGTTTTTCATTTATTTTTTATATTATAAGGAAAGATTGAAAAATGTAAAATTGGACTATAAGGACATATGTACGGATAGTGCAAGCAAGATAGAAATTCTTGAATTCTATTTTAGATTATTATAAAAATTAAAACCTTAATACAATACACCTAAAAGTTATAGATAATGATTTTCTTATGGATGGAATTTTTTTGTATAATTTATATATAAACACTTGCGGCGGTAGTTCAGCGGTAGAACGTCTGCCTTCCAAGCAGAAGGTCGCGGGTTCGAATCCCGTCCGCCGCTCATTGTGGATAAAAAGTATTGACAAAGACATTTAAAATAGTTTAAAATCTTTTTAATATGCACAAAGAAATCCAAAAGGAAATAAAAGGATTGATCTTGTTTATTTTGTTAAAGGTCGGTAGCCGGCCTTAAGTTTTGATTTTGCAAAAATATTTTTTGAAAGCTTAAGGCCGGCAAAGCCGGCTTTTTTAAATTTATCCCTGAAAGAATCTTTAAAAAGATTTTTTCAGGGATAAAGCACACTTCAACGAGGAGGTGGACGATATGCAGAAATATGTAATGTGGGAATTACATGAATTAAATGACATCACTGTTGCCATCTATTCCAAAGAAAATATAATATTAAGACTAGAAAGTAGCCCATTTTTACATGCATGGTGGCCATTTATGCCTGATCCTGGTAAAGCAGTTATAGTGACAGGTATATGTCTTTTTGATGCCAGATGGAGGGTTCGCTTTAAACCAGTTAAAATAGGGCAAAAAGGAGCAGAAAGATCATTAGCTCTACCTCGTGAGAGAGAGGAAATATTAGAAATGATATCCAAAGGTAGAGAAATAGAAGCAGTCTATTATCCTCCTTTCCCCACTTTATATGCTAAGAAAATGTTAGAATGGCAAAAATGGGCTTTAGAATTTATGAAAAATTCCTGTAGTATAGAACCTATCAAAGTTTTATATCATGTACCTCTACAAGAATATTTAGTATATTGTAGATTGCTACCGTCAAATATAAAAAGCAAGATGGAGGAAATAATAAAAATAGAAACTGATAAAATTATAGAAACTGTAAAAGAGACCTTAGGTTATTGGACTATAGAATTCCATTTAGGAGAAGAGGATCCTCCTGATAGTTTCGTTAGACTATACTTGTATGCTTTAGAAAGATATAATGCCTCTGTTATCGGCTTAGAAGAATTAGTTGAATTAAGGTTGCCATTAGAAGCTATGAGAAAAACAAATCGTGTAATTACAACATTAGTAGGGGTATTAGGTATTCCGCATCCATATTTCAGACCAGAGGGAAGGAAAGAGGAAGTAATAGAATAATAAAAATGAAATTATATAAGAAGGTGGAGAATCTTACTTCTCCACCTTATTTTTTATGAAAATATGTGTTATGTTAAAATTTTTTTAGATTAAATTAATTTAAGTATCAAAAATGCAAAAATTATATAAAGAAGATATAAAAAAATTGTTATGGGGAAGTGTATTTTATGGGTGTGGAGGAGGATTATCCTATAAAGAAAGTTTAAAAATTGCAGAAGAAATTTTTAAATTTAAAAAATATATTGTTTTAAAAAATATAGAAGAATTCAGAAATAACGAATATCTTATTTCAATATACGCCGTAGGAGATCCATCTAAGGCAAATTTAGATTTTAAATCATTAATCTTCGAGGCATTCAAAAATTATAAAAAATTAACTAATATACAAAAAATTTCGGGCATTATACCAGGTGAAATAGGAGCAGAAATATTAGCTTTTCAAGCATCAGCTTATCTTAATTTACCGGTTGTCAATACTGATTTAGTCGGAGGTCGAGCTGCCCCTGAAGTTCAAATGGATCTATTTAGTGTTTACAAATTAAAACTAACGCCATTTTTGGGTTATATTCCAAATAAAATTTTATATTTCAATGGAGATTTTAACGCTCAAGAAATAGAAAATATTGTTAGAAATTTTTTCAAAGATAAAGGCGCAGGAATTGTTATAGGATATCCTATTAAGGTAAATCAAATTGAAAATAAATGCATTAAAAATACTGTTACAAAAGCTTTAAAAGTAGGAGAAATTTTAATAAAAAAAGATTGGAATGAATTAAAAAAGCTCTTAGGTAAATTTAAAGTTTTAGAAGAAACTTTTCAAAAAGCCAATTTAGAAAGCAAAGGGGGCTTTTTGGAAGGTTTTATTATTTTTAAAAAACATAAAATTTATGTAAAAAATGAAAATATATACTTAATAGACGATAAAAACAGGATAAAATATAAAGCACCCGATTTAATTATTATTTTAGATGAAAAACTAAAACCTGTGCATAATACAGAATGGGCAAAAAGAAAAATAAATAACGTCAAAATTTTATTAATTCCTTCCGAGGGTTATTGGAAAACAAGAGAAGGTAAGAAATTGTGGAACATTCCTATTAATGGTTAAGCCTAATCCTTACGTTTATTCAAGTAAAGATTTCGATAATTTATTTGATAAGGAAATAAAATGGCAAATAATTGGCAAAGAAATAATTACTAAAGATAAAGTTGCTGAAATTTTAAAAAACCTTAAACAACCTAATGTAAAAATATTAGGAAAAAGCATTGAAGAAAAAATTCTTTCTATATTTTTAGATGAAAACATAAGATTTGGGGATAAAAATTTAATTTTAGTTAAAAAAGATTATTGGATAGATAAAATTACTTATTTTACAACAAAAAAAATTACCTGTGAGATTAGCCATCTTAGGTTTTCCTTTCAAGATGCCTGCAAAACTAAAAACAGTTAGAACTTTACCTGATATGGGTGAATTACTATCTTTAGCTAGGTTATTATTTATCGCAAATTTAATTAAAAAATTTATAAACCTGGGACTGAAGTAATTATCTTTACCGAAGAAGGTTTTTATAAGTTTATAGGAGTTGATAGAAAAATGCTTTAGCTTATATTTATGTATGAGTTAAAAAAATGGCTAAAATTTTTAAGATGGAATTCAATTATAAAACTTAAATCTTTGTCTCTTATGGAAAAATTACCAGATTTTGAAAAAATTTTTAATAAAAAACTTAGAGAAAATAAAAAACTTTTAAAAGAAAACGATCCGGAATTTTTGAAAAAATTTAATGAAGCATTTATTCCTATATTTAGAATAGTTAATTCATTATCATTTGATGAAAAAATCTTAATGGATGTATATAATGATCAAATTAAAGATGAAGATTTACCTAAAAAACCTTTAAAAATCAGAAATCTTCTTAAGAAAAAAGCCACTTTAGCCCTTTTGAATTATTTCGCTTATTTACAAACTAGAGATGAGTTAAATTTCATAGAAAAAACAGCTCCTCATGCATTGCTTTTAACAGTCTCTCCTAAGTATTATAGATTACCAATTTATCCTGTTAGTAAAGAAATAGAGATTCTTCCTTATCATGGTGTGCCTATTTATTTTCAGAAAAATAATAAATGGCAAATAGATTATCTTATAAATCTCAATTAGTAGAAGTTTATTTATATAAAGATAAAGATAAAACACCCTTCTTTTATAAAGTTGTTGGTTAAAATTATGTTAAAATAATAAATGTAAGGGCGGGTAGCTCAGTTGGCAGAGCGTCTCGTTGACGTCGAGAAGGTCACAGGTTCGAGTCCTGTCCCGCCCACTTTTTTAAAATTGCGGGGTGGTGTAACGGTAGCACAGCGGCCTTTGGAGCCGTTAGTCCTGGTTCGAATCCAGGCCCCGCAGCAAAATTAAAATAACTTAACCTTATTCTTTATAAAATAAAACGCTAATTGGGAGTACATTTCTATAGTTCTTTTAAGTCCTTCTTTGAATCCGTATTTTTTAATTTTGTGAACATTTCTTACTCCTTTCATCTTTACATAAATAACTCTTAAATTTTTCTTTTTTGCTTTTGTGTTAAGCTCATTTTCGATATTAAATCTACTTTTTAATAATCTTTCGTATTCTTCATTGGTTTCGGGTTCTAATAAAAATCTTTTAAGGCATCTTAAACCGGAAAATTCTTTTTTAACAAAAGGAATATTGCATCCAATAGTCATATCTGCTTTATCTTCTAAAACTGGCTTTATTAATTTTTCTAAATTTTCTTTATTCAAGCCCCTTAAATCTGCGTCTACTAATAAAATAATTTCTCCTTTAGCATATTTTAAACCTTCTATTATTGCGCCACCTTTACCAAGATTATTTTTTAGTTCAAGCACTTTTGTTACTTTACATGATCCAGCAACTTCGCTAGTCTTATCAGTGGAACCATCTGAAACCACTATTATTTCATCTACCAAATTAGAATTTTTAATTGCATAAATAACATCTTTTATCCTTGCTTCTTCATTGTATGCTGGTATAATACAACTTATCATTTTTCCACAATTTTTTAATTATAAAATAAATTTGGGTGTATAATTTAAAAATATGGAAAAGACAAAATATATTTGGTTAAATGGGAAATTCGTTAAATGGGAACAAGCTAAAATTCATATTTTAACCCATGCATTGCATTACGGATCAGGAGTTTTTGAGGGGATTAGATGTTATAAAACTAAAAAAGAACCAGCTATTTTTAGATTAAATGAACACATAGAGAGATTATTTAATTCAGCTCAAGTTTTAAGGATCAAAATTCCATTTACCAAAACTCAACTTAAAAAAGCTATTATAGAGCTTATAAAAATTAATAAAATTGAAGAATGTTATATAAGGCCTATTGTTTTCTATGGATATGGCAAAATGGGATTAAATCCATTAGGAGCAGAAGTAAATTGTGCCGTGATTGTTTGGCCTTGGGGCAAATATTTAAAAGACAAAGTAAAAGTTAAAATCTCAAAATTTATAAGATTACATCCCAAATCGGTAATTTCTTCAGCAAAAGTTTGCGGATATTATGTAAATTCTATTTTAGCTACTTTTGATGCAGAAGATTCAAAATTTGATGAAGCCATTTTGTTAGATTATCGAGGATTTATTGCTGAAGGGCCAGGAGAAAATGTTTTTATAGTTAAAAACAAAATAATTTATACTCCTAAACTTGGTAATATTTTACCAGGTATTACGCGAGATTCAGTTATTAAAATTGCTAAAGATTTAAAAATCAAAGTTGTTGAAAAAGATATTTCAGTTAAAGAATTTAAAAATTGTGACGAGGCCTTCTTTACAGGTACAGCGGCAGAAATTACGCCCATTTATCAAATTGATAATAAAGTTATAAACAAAGGAGAAGTAGGAGAAATTACAAAAATTTTACAAGAAAGGTTTTATCAAATAGTACATGGAGAAGATAAAAAATATAAGAATTGGTTAACTTATGTAAAATGAGCTTGGTCAAAATTAATTTACAATTAGATGAGTTAAAGAAAATATTAGATGAACTTGTTGTAAAAGAAGAAAGGCAATATAAAGTTGCTTTAGGAAAAACTGTAGCTTCAGCTTTAAGTGGCTTTTTAGCAGGTTTTATTGCTGGAATGTTTGTTCTTGCAGTGTATGCAAAAATCCAAGAAATTAAGTGTATGCTCGGTTATTAAATGAAAACTAAAAATAAAAAAATTGTTTATCAAGGAATAGTAGGTTCATATTCTTATTTGGCAGGAATAAAATATTTTGGACCTAAAAATATTTTTATTGGAGTAAATCACTTCAAAGAAATTTTTAAAAACATAGAAGAAAGAAAAGCAGATTTTGGTGTTGTTCCTATTGAAAATTCTATAGCAGGTTCAGTCTATGAAAATTTTGATAATTTGAATAAATTTAAAGTTAAAGTAATTGGAGAATGTTATTTAAAAATAGAACATCATCTTTTAGGTATTAAAGCCAAATTACCTCCTAATTTAAGAATTAAATTTATTAAAAAAATTTATTCTCATCCAAAAGCATTAGAACAATGTAATAAATTTTTAGATAAATATCCTTATATAGAAAAAATAGCTTATTCAGATACTGCCTCAGCAGCTAAATTAGTTTCTGAATTAAATGATATTACTATAGCCTGTATTGCTAGTAAAGAATGCGCTAAAATTTATAACTTAGAAATATTAAAAGAGAATATTCAAGATAATAGAAATAATTTAACTCGTTTTTTAATTATTTCTTCAAAGCAAATTAATATTCCTCATGCTAATAAAGCTTCTTTAATTTTTACCTTGCCCCATATCCCAGGAAGCCTTTATAACGCCTTAAAAATATTCGCTGAATTTAAAATAAATTTAACTAAAATAGAATCAAGGCCTATTCCTGAAAAACCCTTTGAATACTTCTTTTTTGTAGATTTTATATTTTCCAAGGACGTGAATTTAAATTATGTTTTGAAAGAATTTAAGAAAAAAGTTAATAGAATTAAAATTTTAGGAATATATGAAAGCGGAGAAAGAAAATGAACTTAAAAAATTAAGAAAAGAAATCGATAAAATTGATAAAAAAATTGTTAAATTACTTGAAGAAAGACTTAAAATTGCTGAAAAAATTATGAAATTAAAAGTCGAAAAAGGTTTAAATTTAACGGATAAAAAAAGAGAAAGAGAAATTCTTGAAAATCTGACTAAACAAACCAATGATTTATTGCTAAAAAAGTATTTACCGCAAATTTACCAAATAATCTTCAAAATTAGCAAAGAAAAACACAAAAAATTCATTAAAATTTAACCGAACTCAAAGTTATCCACAATTTTAAAATTTGACTTTTAAAATTTTCTTTACTATAAAATTTTAATCAAAAAGGTCGAATTTCTTCTTTTTAAAATATGCCAAAAAAGAACAAGAATAATTTTAAAAATAATCATAACTTCATTCAAAGATTTTTTACAAAAGAAGGTATTCATCCATATGAAGAAGTAAATTGGGTTAAGAGAACTGCAGAAATTCCTGGTTCAGGTTTTAAAATGGAAAATGTCGAATTCCCAGATTTTTATAGTCAAAATGCTGTCAATATAATTGCTGAAAAATATTTCAAAGTTAACAAAGGAAAACAAGAAACTTCTTTAAAAGAATTAATAGATAGAGTTGTAAAAACATTTAAAAAATGGGGCTTAGAACAAGGTTATTTTGATGAAGAAGGCGCAGAAATTTACGAAAAGGAATTAACTTACATAATTTTGCATCAATATGCTACCTTTAATTCTCCTGTTTGGTTTAATGTTGGTGTTGAAGGAAGAAGCCAACAAGCGGCGGCATGTTTTATTTTAGATGTTGAAGATAATATGGAGTCAATTTTGGATTGGATAAAAATTGAAGGATTGATTTTTAAAGGTGGTTCAGGTTCTGGAGTTAATTTATCAAAATTAAGGGCTAAAGGAGAAAAACTTTCAACAGGAGGAACTTCTTCAGGAGTGATTTCTTTTATGAAAGCTGCTGATGCTGTTGCTGGAAGTATAAAGTCTGGAGGAAGTACTCGTAGAGCTGCTAAGATGGTAATTTTGAATGCTGATCATCCTGAGATTATGGATTTTATAAGAGTAAAAGCAGAAGAAGAAAATAAAGTAAGAGCTTTGATGGAAGCAGGTTATGATATGACAGATATGAATAATCCATTATGGCAAAATATTTTCTTTCAAAATGCTAATAATTCGGTAAGAATTCCTGATGCTTTGATGGAAGCTGCTATGAAAGACGAAGAATGGAAAACATATTATCGAACAACAGGTGAAGTGGCTAAGGTCTATAAAGCTAAAGATATTTTATGGGAAATAGCTAAAGCTGCATGGGAATGTGGCGATCCAGGAGTTCAATTTGATGATATCATTCAAAAATGGCACACTTGTAAAAATTCAGGCAAAATCGAAGCAACTAATCCTTGCTCAGAATATATATTCTTAAATTGGACGTCATGCAATTTAGCTTCGATTAATCTTCTTAAATTTCTAAAAGAAGATGGAAGTTTTGATGTTCCTGCATTTATTCATACTGCAAGAGTTATGTTTCTTTCTCAAGACCTTTTAATTTCTAAAGCAGATTATCCTCATCCAAAAATTGCTGAAGAAACTAAAAAATATAGAACAATTGGTTTAGGCTACACTAATTTAGGAGCTTTAATTATGGCTTTAGGGCTTCCATATGACTCAGATGAAGCAAGAGATTTAGCAGCAAGTATTACAGCATTGATGACAGGAGCCGCTTATAAGCTTTCTGCTGAAATTGCAAGCAAACTCGGACCCTTCCCTGAATATGAAAGAAATAAAGAACCAATGATGGAAGTAATGAAGATGCACAGAGATCACTTAAAAAATGTTAAAGAAAATGAATTTAATAAAGAAATTTTAGAAAAAGCAAAAGAAGTTTGGGATGAAGTAGTTGAACTTGGAGAAAAATATGGCTTTAGAAATGCACAAGCAACAGTAATTGCTCCAACGGGATGTTTAGCCGGGGAAAGTTTAATTTCTACAGAAAGAGGGTTAGTTCCTATTCAAACATTAGGCAATCCTCTGGGCGCTAAATGGCAAAATCTTAATATTGAAGTAATGACAGATGAAGGACCACGATTAGCCTCTCAATTTTATGTTAATGGTTTAGCAGAAACAAGAAGAATAAGAACTAAAAATGGTTATGAAATAATAGGAACTCCAGAACATCGAATCAAAGTTTTTGACAAAGAAACAGGAACATTAAAATGGAAGTATTTTGCCGACATAAAAGATGGAGACATTGTTGCTTTGGAGATGAATACAATTTTCGGTTCTCCTCAGCCAATTAAACTTCCTCCTTTACCTGAACTTTATTGGACATCTGATTTTGAGACAAAAGTCCCAGAATTTATGAATGAAGAATTAGCAGAAATTGTTGGTTACTTTATGGGTGATGGCAGTTTACATTCTAAAGGTTTGAGATTTTGCGTTTATAAAGAAGATAAAGATGTTATTGAAAGATTAAAAACAATATTACAGAATCAATTTAATTTGAAAGCGAATATTACGCCCAAAAGAGGCTATATAGAAATTTCAGTAAATTCAGTACCTTTAACTTTGTGGTGGCAAGCTTGTGGTTTTTCTAAAATTAAAAGAAAAGAAGGAAAAGGATGGAAACCACATATACCACTTGCCATACTTTATTCTAATGATAGAAAAATATATTCAGCATTTTTAAGAGGACTTTTTGAAGCAGATGGAACAGTTTGGAAAGATTCTAAAACTCCTGCTTTTTGCACCCACGATAAAGATTTTCATGATCAAGTTAAATATCTTCTTTTAGCTTTAGGATATCCAACAAAATCAAAAATAGATGTTTCCGGTTGGGGAAGAAATAATTTATATGTTCTTTATATTAAAAATAGAGATTATGCCAAAAAATTTAGAGAAGAAATCGGTTTTATTGGGGAAAGAAAAAATAAATTGATCGAAAATATTATTGTTAAAAAGAGTCAAGTAAAAATGGATCAAATATATTTATCAGAGGTTATGATCCGAGAACTTTTACCGGCCTTATCCAAAAGAGAAAAAGATAGCCTTAGATTAGAATTTAGAAGAAAAGGTGCTATTACTCGCGACTTTGCCTTAAGAATTTTAGAAAAAACAAAAAATAACCTTTTAGAATTTTATACGCAAAAAATATTTTTTGATAAGGTTATTTTAAATGAATCAGCCGGAGAAAAACTAACCTATGATCTTTCAGTGCCCTCAAATGTTACTTATATTGCTAATGGCTTTATTAGTCATAATACTATTTCTTTTATGATGGATGCAGATACTACTGGTATTGAGCCTGATTTTGCTTTAGTGAAAATGAAACAACTTGTCGGTGGAGGATATATGAAAATTGTAAATAAAACTGTACCTTTAGCTCTTAAAAGATTAGGTTATAGTGAAGAACAGATAAAGGATATTGTTAAACATTTAGAAGAGACACAAAATATTGAAACAGCACCACATATTAAAGAAGAACATCTTCCTGTATTTGATTGTGCTATAAAACCACCAGGAGGAAAAAGATATATTCCTTGGATGGGTCATGTAAAAATGGTTGCTGCAGTTCAGCCATTTATCTCTGGTGGTATTTCAAAAACATTTAATATGCCAAATGAAACAACGGTTCAAGAAATTTATGATGCCTACTTTACTGCTTGGAAACTCGGAATAAAATGTTTTGCTGTTTATAGAGATGGTTCTAAAGTTACTCAAGCTCTTTATGTAGCTAAAAAGGAAAAGAAAACTAAAGAAAAAATTGAAAGAAGAAAATTACCTATTGTAAGACAATCAGAAACTCATAAATTCTCAATTGCTGGTCATGAAGGTTATCTAACTTATAGTATGTTTGAAGATGGTAGTTTAGGTGAAATATTTATTAGAATGTCAAAACAAGGAAGTACTTTAGCAGGTCTTTTAGATTCATTTGCTATTGCTATTTCTATCGCTTTACAATATGGTGTTCCTTTGAAAGAACTTATAAGTAAATTCATTCATATGAGATTCGAGCCAATGGGAATTACTAATAATCCAGAAATTCCCATGGCAAGTTCGATTGTTGATTATATTTTCAAATATCTTGCCTATAGATTTTTAACTCCTGAAGAACTTAAAGAATTAGGTTTAGAAGTACATGAAAGCAAATATCTTAAAGAACATCCTCAACTTTTTAAAGACGCCACTCCAAACATCAAAGAAGAAAATAAGGAATCACCAGGGAGCTTAGCAGGTCCTCCTTGTAAATATTGTGGTGGAATGACAACTAGAACAGGAAGCTGTTATACTTGTTTAGAATGTGGTGAAAGTTCTGGTGGTTGTGGATAAGTTATAATTAAATTAATGATTTTTTATACAAAGAAAGGTGATAAAGGAAAAAGTTATATAAAAAACAATTTTGTAAGCAAAGATCATGTTGTTTTGGAGGCTTTAGGAGAATTGGATGAGTTAAATAGTTTAATAGGAGTTGTTAAAAATTATGTTAAAGAATACAAAAAGAAACTGCAAGAAGTGCAAGAAAATCTATTTATAGTTCAAGCTCAATTAGCATGGCTTTTATATTCTAAATTTGAAAAACCTAAATTATCTAAAGAGAAAATAGAAAAATTAGAAAAAGAAATTGATGAAATTGAGAAAAAGATTAAACCAGAAAGAAAATTCATAATTCCAGGAAAGGAGGTAAAATCAGCTTGGTTGCATTATTTAAGAGCTGTTTGCAGAAGAGCAGAAAGAAAATTAGTCAGTTTAAGCAAAAAGTATAAAATAGAAAAAGAAACTTTAGCTTACATAAACAGACTTTCAAGTTATTTTTATGCTTTAGCAAGATTGATAGTTTACAAAAAAGGTTTAAAAGAAGATCATCCTAAATATAAGTAATAAATTATTTAACAGCATCATATAAAGCTTTTATTTCACTATCACTTAATGCTCTATTATAAACTCTAACCTCATCTATTGAGCCTCGCCAATAATATGGTGGAGTACCACAACAAGTCCTCCATGTTCGTATTCTATTATCAGTACCATAAGGCATAACAGTGTCAACTTCTTGAGAAAAGGATGGGCTATTATACAATACTGCATTCAAATAACATTTAGCATCTTTTTTAGAGAAAGTATAAACAAAAAAATACCACTGATTTAAATTGACATATTTACCACCACAAGTAATTCCTGTCCATGAACCATTAACTACAGTAGAGTGCTCTATGTATAAAGTTTGTGAATTGCCAGCAAAATCCCCCTTCCATCCATGTTTTGGTAACGCTACCGGAGCTATCCTATTCCAAGTATAATAATTATCAACTTTGAAAAAATAAGCAACAGAAAATTCTTTTTTTGTAAACAAGGAAGCCCATTCGCTCTCGTTTCCTGAGATAGTTAAAGAAGTATTAGTAGCTGTATTATTTTGCCTATAGGCAGCGCCTTTCAAGTCTCTTAAATTATTTTTCTTATCATTCTAAATATTATGACTGATATAAGGATTAAGATAAAAACAATACCAGCGATGAATAAAATTATATTGTATATACTTGTTAATTCAATTTCAAAATTTAATAAATCTCCATCATCTGCTTTAAAAACTTTTGTCTTAAATGGTAAATACCCTGATTTTCTTACTTCTAAATAATAAAATCCTTCAGGAACAATAAAGCTATATTTTCCATTCTTATCTGTTATTTGGGGATTTTCTTGCAAATAATCTTTTGCATTCCATAGCTCGAAACCTTTTTTTTCTTCATTAAACCTATAAAGATATACAAAAGCATTAGAAATAGGTCTTTCTATTATAAATAAAAATTTTTCTTTGATTGCCCCCTTATCTTTTATATTAATTTCTACATCTAATTTTTTACTTGCTAAGTTTTTATAATAAATATTAACTAACAACTTATAATTACCTTCTTGTTTAGGAGTGATAAAATTTGCAATATAATTTCCTTCTTTATTAGGACCTTTAAATTCAATTTTTTGCTTTTGGTTGTTTAAATAAATTTTATCGCTTATTAATGCTTTTAAATAACCAAAAATATTATGTTTGTAAAAAGCTTGCATAATAGATAATTCACCTTCAATTTTTTCTACTTCATATTTAGGCTTTAAAATTAGCATAACTTCATTATCTACAGGCAAATTATAAAAAATTATTGGTGTATAATCTTCCTTTTTAATAATCAAATTAGGCTTAATATCTAAATCAAACTTAATTAACTTAGCAAAAACAAATTCTTCTGGCACAGCCTTTAGTTCTTTAATTGTAGGTAACCTAAAAATAATTCCTGTTAATTTATTTAAAGCTTCTAAGCTTTTAATTTTCAATCTTTCAAATAAATTTCTAAAAGCAGTAAATTTGTTCAATAATTCTTGTATCTTATCTGGAAAAATTTGAAATGTAATTTCGCTAATAGGTTTAATACTTTCTTTAGTTTTTGGCGTAATTTCAACTCCAGGTATTTCAATTACAATTTTAGGTTTTTCCTTTAATTCAAAAGGCGGTTTTATTATTTCTTCTTCTGGTGGTTTAGTTAATATCTGAGATAATAAATTTAATATAGAATTAATATCATAAGAAATAGAAGGAGTAGGAGTTGTAACAGAGATTAAACCACCACCTGTCCCTCCAAATAATGGTTGACTAGGTTGAGCTGTAGTTTTTCTCCAATTTGTCTTTACCTTACAATTTGAACAATCAAAATTAATTTTACTTCCGTCATTTAAAATTAAAGCATAACCTGAAAATTCACCTGTATTAGGATCAATATTTACATTACCAAAATTTATCCAACCTAAATTTTCTCCCCAAGCATAACCAGATAAATTTCCATTTCCATCATTTATAACTCCTGAATTTGTAGGATTTAGATTAATCCATCCATAATTTTCTGACCAAGCATATCCTAAAATTTCATCATCGCATACTTTAACATTCCCTTTAGTTGGATTAAAATTTACCCAACCAATATTTTCTCCCCAAGCAAATTTAAAATTATCATCCATATTTTGACAATTAATTGCACCAAAAACAAATAAAGGTATTAAAAATATGGTTATTAATAAAAAATATCTTTTCATTTATGGACTATTTCGGACTATACACGGACATTTCGAACAAAATTTATGGACTATTTCGGACTTAACACAGACTTTTCGGACAAATCTGCCAAATTGATCTCCCAGTCCCAACCGGTCCGAATAAGTCCGTGTCCAGTCCTAATAAACCCGCATTTACTCTGAATTTGTTGTATTTTCTTGATTTGTATTTTGATCATTTTGTTGTATATTATTTTGTTCTGAAGATTGTAAAAGATTATCATTAGATGAATTATTTTGATTTAAATTAGAACTATTATCTGAAGAACTAGCATTATTTGAAGTTGTAGTTGTAGAAGCATTTTCAGTAGTAGAAGTATTATTAATATTTTCTTGCGTAGTTGTGCTTTGCGTACTTGTACTTTCTAAAATTTGACTATTAATAGTTGAAGTTGCATCACATTCTCCTTTAACTTTTTTCCATTCACCATTTTCTATCCATACACAGTATATTTCACCTGTAGTTTGATCTTTCATTTGTATTTTATTCAAAACTTCCAAGTTTTCAACAGTAGCCCTCTTTGCAACAATCTTTTCTGCAATTAATTCCTTTACATAACTTACAGCATTATTTACAAAATCAATAGTAGAACTAGTAATATTTTGTAATTTTTCAGCAATTGCTTTAACTCCTATACCTATATAAGAAACAAACTTATATAAATCAATAGATTTTTTATTTTCTCCTAATATTTCCTTAGGTGCTTCTTCTGCAATCAATCCTATATGTAAAGATGAACTTCCTTCCTTTAAATATCTATAACTATAAAACTTCATATTTCTAATATTTTCTAATATCTCAGTAGAACTTGTAATTTCATTTATATCTTTCTTCTCTTCTTTTGTAGAAACTACATTAAAACTTTGTGCATATACTCCTCCTTTAACTTTCAAATTACCATATTCATCTATTTCTAATATATTTTCATCAATCTGATTCTTCAAATATAAAGCTAAAGGTGATGAAGTAGTTTCAGTAAATCTAAATTGATTAGCAAATACTAAATCTCCTACAGTTGTTGTTGCTGCATAAATATTTGCCCATCTAAATCCTGGAGCTCCTAAACTATAAACATTATCAGAAAAAGGAATAATATCAGAATTAACATAACCTACAAAATTAATAGGAGTTGAAGTAGAAGCACCTAATGTAGTAGAACCATATACATGTAATTTAGCAGTAGGAGTTGTTGTACCAATTCCAATATTTCCAGAAGAAATTGTTGTTCCTATACCATCTATATTAGTTCCAAAAATAATATTTCCAATGTTTAATTGATAAGAAGCAGTAGAAGAAGGAGCATCAATATCATAGCCTATAATTATATTTCTATTTCCTGTAGTAATATTATCTCCTGCCTGATAACCTATTAAAATATTTCCTGATCCTCTATTTGAATATCCTGCTCGATACCCTATGATTGTTGATGAAGAGTAAGAAGTATTATAAGCACCCCATCCTGCACTATATCCCATTACTACATTTGCTGATCCTGATTGGTTGTAATATAAGGCATAATTTCCAATTGCTACATTATTTTGTCCTGTAGTATTGTAATATAAAGCACTATATCCAATTCCTACATTATTTTGTCCTGTAGTATTGTTAGACAAGACATAATATCCAATTGCTGTATTAGATTGTCCTATAGTATTACTATATAAAGCATTAGTTCCAATTGCTATATTATATGATGAAGAAGTGCTAGATCTTAAAGCAGAATTTCCTATTGCTATATTGCTACCTCCTGTTAAATTTGAATACAAAGCTTGATATCCAATTCCTACATTATACCCTCCTGTAGTATTGCTATATCCTGATTGATAACCCAAGAATGTATTTGTCCCTAAGAATTTGATTAAATCTTTAACTTCTATTAGATTTGAAGGATTATTCGTTCCTATTCCTACATAACCATATTCATTAACATATAGTCCTGTAGTGTTTGTTTCTAATCCTCTAATTAATGCTGTTCCTATAACATCTAATTTAGTAAGAATATTATTATTTAAAGTAACTGTAAATAATGGTTTATTTTCATCATATTTTCTTCTTTTTTCTATCCTCCACTCATAATTTCCTAGTACATAATCATATCCTACAACATATATACCTGAACTATCTACTGCTACTGAATAAGCATAATCATGACCACTACTAGGATTAGAAGTTACACTCCATATTAAACTACCATCATTTAAACTTCTTTTTTCTATTCTCCATTCAGAATTTCCTGGAATATAATCAAATCCTACAACATATATACCTGTACTATCTACTGCTACTGAATAAGCATAATCAGAGCCATTACTAGGATTAGAAACAGTCCACCATATTAAACTACCTTCTTGGAATGTTGTATTTCCTGCTCTTAGTGTTCCTACTAAATCTAAAGTATATTGTGGAGATGATGTTC
>Ga0080004_1110846_pt1 | contig 16009 bp, 21 predicted proteins | sample WasSprMetagenome_FD_69207 | JGI IMG/M metagenome (GOLD analysis project Ga0080004, IMG submission 69207) | Sulfidic aquatic microbial communities from Washburn Spring, Yellowstone National Park, USA - WS (SPADES assembly) (version 2) | ecosystem: Environmental > Aquatic > Thermal springs > Hot... | reverse complement strand
ACAGCCCTTACTGTTATGGCGATTTCTCTGAAGCTCATGTTAAGCCAGCCTCCGATTTTGCAGCGTCAATTGCCTCGCAAATGATAGCCTCAAGCCTCGGCAGATGCTCTTGGAATGCTGGATAAAGGTATGGGCGGGCTTGCATGTAACGTGTGCCAAACTCAACGAACAAAGCGTAGGTGGCTTCTGCGCCTATTTCTGCTGCGCGCGCGCGCATCGAGCCACCTCCCGCAAAGTGCCATCAACATTCCAACTAAAAGTGAGAGTGAAAAGCAGCTCCTCGCCCATGTACGCCTTCAACGACTGAACTGTGCTGTCAGCGTTCCATGCGAACACAAGCCTCGTAACTTTTTTACCCGGCGGCGGAGCCATAAGCCCGCTTAAAGCGCTGTGAATAGCCTTATAAGCCTCTTCATAACGTCCATAAAGCACTTCGCTCATAGGCTACTCTCCCTTTAAGGGCGAATTCTGTCTAGCCGCATCCACAAGTTTCTGAAGCCAAACAGTAACCGCTGTGGGTCCAACCAAGGCGGTGTACACATCAAAGGTCATTCCAGCCATGTCTAAGCCTAGCGCTGAAAAGGCTGCTATCGCCACAGTGCGCAGAAACTTTTTCCAGTTGAAAGGCTTCTCTTGCGCTGAAAAGCCCAGAAAAGCGTAGACCAAAGCTGCGCCTACGCCTAGACCAATATTTAATAGGTCTACCATTCCATTTTCACCTCCACCATTTTAACCCAAAGACGTTGGGCGAACCCTTTCCCGCCATCCCAAAAGGAGACATAAACGCTCTTTTGAGGGGAGAAAGGAGAAGACAAAACCAAATCATGCCTTTGCCTCCTCTGGGATGGTTTCGGGGCTGGGTTCCTCCCAAAGCTCCCAACCCCACTTAACAGCGTTCTTGCGGAACTCCTCACGAGAAATTAATCCCAGCTCCGAAGCCTTCAGCATGTCCAAAATGCTGACCTCGGGGGTTTTAGGAGAACCCCAGTTTAAGCGAACCCTAGCTTCTGCAGGGTTAAAACCAGCTTGAAGCAGGACAGGCGCAAAGATGGCTCTTTCCACCTGCCTCTTAATGTAACGTTGAACTGGCTTGATAAGCATCTCTTGAAGTTCCAACGCAGCCCTAGCGCTTGCTTCTGTAAAACCTGGGGTGCTGAACAGTCTCGGCAGAGGCGTTTCACAACCAAGGTAGAACTGGTTTATTATGTGGTCAACGTAAAATTCAAATCTGGCTCTGGGATCAAGCGTTATTGGTTTTATGTCTCCTTTACCGCTGTAGAATAGCCAAGCGCCCTCTTCCCCACGGCTTTTAATTGCTTTTTCAAACCTCTGAATTGTTGTGTCGTCAGCCCTCTCAAGCAATGCCAAAACGTCTGGTCCAGCGTATTTCTCAAAAATTTTTGGCATTATGCGTTCTATTTTGGCTTTCATCCAAGCGTAGGCTGGTCGCCTATCAGACTGAAAAACAAGAGAGTGCAGCAGAACCTGCAAAACACCTGTTCCGAAGCCGGACAACCCAACACAGTTCATTCTCCAGTGAATCACTGCTTCCGGCTTTAGTGTTTCGCCGCCGTAGGCTTGCCTAAGCTTGTAGCCCTCAACCTTATAGGGAATTTTTAAACCGTTTCCCTCTATGTAGATTTGACCCAAACGTTCTATCGCGTCGACTGGAAGCCTATGTAAGTCAACAAGCCTTTCAGGCGTGATTTTGAGCCAGAAGTCGTTTCCGCAGGCTATAAGAACCCTAGCCATGTCACACAACAAAGCGTCCAAGTTTACATATTCGTTAAAGCCGTCTATAACCCGCTTTGCTTCCTCAGCCCTTTCATACTTCTCATTTACACTAGTGTAGAAGCCCATGCCAACAGTTGAGGCAGCCAACAAGTCAACGCTAGCCTTGCACGCGGGGTCGCGTTCATAAAGCTTCATAACATCCGAAAGCGAGATGCTTGGTGTCTCGTAAATTACGGCGGACTGGGGAAAAGCATAGCTGCCCTTGGTCTTAAATGTGAAAGCCTCAAACAAACGCCTTAAAGCACCCATTCGGCTATAGTCCCTCCAGAAGCTTAAGTCCCCTCTCCGTGATTCTGTAGGGGGCGCGGTGCACCTGACCGTTTTTCTGGATGTAGCCGCCCTCGAGAAGGTAGCGGAATATTCCCTCGAAGGTGGCGTGGGTTCCAAACTTCTTCACAGTGCGTTTTTCGAGTTCAGTCCTTCCCAGAGGACTCTTTTGAAGCTCGCTCAACACTATTTTTGCCAGACGTAACCTTTCATGCAACTTCCTCATCGCAGACAACCTCAACAGGTTTTTGTTTGGAATAAAAAGGGGGAGAGTGAAGCGAACAAGCCATAAGAACGCTTAGTTCCCGCTTGCCATCAACGCCATAGGTTTTAGGCGCAAGGTCCGGCGTGTAAGGCGTCATATTTGCTCCGCATAATGGGCAGAGGTTCCAGCAGTCGCAGACGATGATGTCGCCCTTTCTGTTTGAATGGTTGATTCTTCCGCAGACAGGGCATTTTCCTTTGTACTTAGCCATTTCAACCATAACCTTGGATGAGCTTTCGCCTACAACGAAGTGCTTATGTTAACCATCTTTGCAACGGCTTCGCTGCGTAGAACGCCCAGCCCAAACCTTGTTGTTGCTCTGACGCCGAACTCTCCTGTTCTCGGGTCTTCCCAGTCTTCAACTGTTATGTCTCTGCGCAGAAGCATGACTGCGGCAACGCGTGTGTCTATGGCGTAGACTGTTCCATTTGGCACAAGGGTGCTTGCCATAACCTTCATACCTAGAACGCTGCCACAACGCCGCGCTCCAAATCCACCTGTTCCGAGGGCAAGTACTGCGCATGAATAAATTTGTCGTCGTTTAAGAGTTGGTGCAGTTGAACCTCGTTTAGGGCTAGGACTGTTGGACGCCAGTTTTCGCCCCTAACAGCGTTATGAAGCTTGACAACGCCGCTCCAGTTTAGGGCTGAACCGCCATTGTCTATTGGTGCTCCGCCAGCCAAATCAGAGTTTGCAATCGCCCCGTAAAGGGCTAGTATCTTGTTTGTTTCGTTTTCGCCTAGTGTTCTGCCAACCTTCTCTGTCATGGCGTCCATAACGTTCCATGTGGCATCTTCCAAAAACTCGCGGGTCCAAACCTCTGAGGCTTCAGCCAAAATGTTCGTGTAGACGTCGACTGTGCTGATTTTTTTGCCGCTTAATCGTGTGAAGGCTCCTTCTGCATAGCGATACGCAACAGCCTTCTCGTCTAGGGGGAAGCGTTCCATTGCTTCTGTTGTGGGTCTAACATTAATTATTTCTCTGCCAATCATCTCGGGGTAGGCGGCTTGAACCAGTGTGTCGTGCATGTGTCCTAAAGCGCCTACGGTGTCGCTGAATAGGCGTTCTTTAACGGCTACTTCACAGTACCTTTTTAGAAACGGGTGCGCGGAAGCCTTATTCCTCAAATCTTCCATGACTTGCCTAAACTCTGGGTCTGACTGCATTAGGCTTTCAAAAAGTTTCGGCTTCATGAAAGTTCACTTCCCAACAATTATGAAGATTAGGTCGTCTGCCGCTGAAGCTGATTCTAGGGCTGTTCCAAGCTTTCGGTTGTAGTATATGGTGTATGTGGCTGTTCCACCCTCGTTCACGGCTTGGTCTGTCAACTGAAGGATTCTTTTGCTCGAGTCCGCGCCATAAACAGCCTTGCCCCTTGTTACGGCTCCGCCTACTTTGACCTTAACTCTTCCACGAATCAGAACTGGACACGGGTCGCCTGCTGAAACGCTTTTGACAGCCACGCCTATACAGTCTTGGGCTGAACTTGCAGGGCTTACCTTGTCGTCGGCGCTGAGGTAAACGGGGTCGCCTTTTGTGACTGCTACGGCTGCCTCATAGGTTTCGATTATGGCGTTCGGGTCGTCTGTTTCGCCTATGCTCATCCAGCTTTTGCCAGTGTTATCCGCCATGTGCTTTTCACTCTCCATTTTCAGTTTCGGTTTCAGCCAGTTCAGCCTGGCTTACTCCCCAAGTCACTTTAGGTGACATTGAAGACTCGATTTTTCTGAGGCGCTCCTCCAAATCAATAAGCCATTTTGTCAGCAAACCGTTTGGAAGAGCGCCTTTCTTCGCTAACTCGTATGGATTCTTACCTTCGCTATTACTGGTCATTCTGTTTAACCCTCCCACGCAAATTTACTATGACTCCGCGAAGTTCTTGGCACATCCTCTGAGGACCGAAACCCCAGCTTCTTTCAACCATGGGACTTGGCAAAACCTTCTGAACCATTTTTATCACGTCTTCAACTGGAACAACTGCCTTGGCGTTTTTCACCAAACCTTCAGCAACTTTGGAACCGAATTTTTCAAGCCTATCTTCCCTTTGCGGCGTCAATGATGCTGCGGATGCGCCTGCTGGAGTCGTGTATTGTGGGTGCAGCAGAAGCCAGTCCCTAATCTTGTTTTCATCCCACATTCGCTCCTTCGAGAAAAATATGCTTTGAACTCGGCTGACCTCTGGGTTAGCCCTCAACTTTCCAGTTATGGCTAAGATTCCGTTTTCGCGGTCAAGCCAAACCGTGCTATAATGTTCTGGAAGAAAGGCTGAAGCATCCTGATAAAACCCTAAAAAGTATTCGCCGGCAACTATAGGTTCAAAATTCTGCTCCGCCAAACGCGATTCTTGAAGCCTTTCAAGGATTTGGATATTCGCTTCTGGAACGCCTGGCACTGCCACAAGGCTTAGTTCCGCGTTGTGCAGGCCGTGGGGCGCTTTTCCGTCTAGGATGTCTATTGTCTCGTAGTCTGCGCCTATGCTAACGTGTCTAATCAAGCCTTTTCGGATTTTTTCCGCTGTTTCCTCATCGTATATTTCGGCTTCGTACCATAGGTTTTGTCCGTCCCACTCTGTTTTTGTAATTTTGCCTATGGCGTTGGGCACGGCAACATGCTCAATGTAAACTGGCGCTGAAACAAGCTTCTGCGCAAAGGCTTGAATTTCCTCAGGCGTGTAAATGTTGAAGTTTCTGCTTATGCCAGCTGTTAGGGCTACGCCTCGAATCCGCAGCGGCTTCTCAACAATTTTTTCCAGAACTTTAAAGGGCATTATCGCGCAAAAGTGTTCCCGCCTTTTTCCATCTTTGTGATGTTGACTGAACCAGGCTTTGGCTTTCTCCACATTCCAACCCTTGGCGCGGTTGAAAAGGTAGCTCTGAACCTCCATTGTATCCTTGCCCTTAGGCTTTCCAATAACAGCCTTAATTCCCTCTTCTTCGCTAAGCGTTATAGTGCACAAAGTGTCTGGCTGAAACTCTTCTGGGCTGCGGTGCCCGCTTCGAATGTACTCGTCGCTTATTTCCCAAGGCAAATTCACACCAGCCACAACAAAAGTAGCGCATAAGAAAATGAAAAGACGAATTGTACAACGGGCGGGCTAAAAGAGTGTACACGGTAGGAGACAACGGAGTTGCCCAAACAGCAAATTTTGGCGTTTACACGAGAATTTAGATGCATGTAACTGTGGAAGGAAGAGAAGGAAATATAACGTAACTTTGCTTTTTAGCTGGATTAGACTATTCCCGTCATAATTTCTTCTTTTTTCTTCTGTTTTCGTCTGAGCCATGCTTTTATGAATTCTTCTATTTCGTGTTTGTTGTAGGGGTCTCGCCAAGCGTTTTCTAGGGCTTGGCACTCGTTATATGCGCCTATGAGCCCGAAGTATGCTGTTAGCTCGTTGTATAGTTGTTCAATTTCGATTTCGCTTAATAGAACATTCATTTCAGCCAAGATGGCGGATAAAATGGCTCTGCTCCTGTTGTTCACCTTGGAGCTTTTCTTTTGTATGTTTCGGTTTCCTTCTGCCACTCCTCATATTGTTCAAGAACTTTCTGGATTTGTTTTCGAATGAAGTCTTCGGCGTCGCTGTAAGGCGTGTTCATCTCTTTTACGGCTACGTCAAGCCTTTCATAATCTTCTCTTGGAATTTCTATGTGCTCGTAGCCTTCTGACTCCCATTTAAGCATGAAGCGTATGGCTTGGCGTATGAACTCTTCCTTTGTTGTGTAGCCCCTATGCTTGTTTGTTTGGATGAATTTTTCAACTTCGTTTAGGAGTTCTGGCGGGAGAATAACTGACTGGTGGAGCATTGCTTCTATGGCGTCTTGGTAGGTTTGCATTTTGCTTGTTTGCGCCATTAATTCGCCTAGTAACGCTGTTAGTTTTTGGTGGATGTCTTCTGAAATTCTTAAAGTTTTCATTTCGCATCACGTTTTGTTTGTTATATTGTTGCTGCGAAAGTCTTTTAAATGTTTCTGATATACTTAATATACAAGCTATATAAAATGCAAAACGCTGAGGATTAAGGCGAAGAAAATGCCAAGAAAACGCATAGTCAAAGTAGTCTTAAGCAAAGAACAAAAGGAAATCCTCGACGAACTGGCTAAGAGGTTGGGAACAAGCGAAAGCGAAACCATGCGAATGGCGTTAATGGACTACGCAAAGGAGCTAAGCCTAATAAAAGAAAAAGTCCGCGGAACAAGAGAAGGCAAAGCCTTTTAATGTTCATAATTTTATTCGAATTCCAAATCCAAATCAGCGAGTTTGCTAATTAGATTTAAATCTCCATAACCGTTTTATAATACCAGAGAAGAAAAAGGATTCAGAGGAATTCAACGTGGGAAGCAGGGCGTTCGACAAGCTTTTACTTGAGGCAGTAGACGAGGCTTTGGCTTCCCTCGGAGACTCCGCGAGACAAGCCATATACTTCCATCTTGAAAACAAGTTTAAAGTTTCGAAGGATGAAATCCCAAGCCACGTTGATGTCTTCGCAGATGGACTTGAAAAGATTTTCGGAGCAGGAGCCAAATTCCTAGAAATTATTATCATGAAAAAGTTGTACGAGAGGATAGGTAAACCTCTCGAGTGGGATTCAAGCAAAGAACTTGAATTTGTTGATTATGTGGAAGCTGCTAGACGCAGTTTCACCAAGAAATAAACAAAACGTGGCGCATCTCCAATCTTCTGGCTAGTATGTATTTTTGATTCATAAGGGATTTTTATCTGTTCAAGAGAATTTAATGTCGCACGATTTAATACACTTGAGGAATCGGAAGTGCCAACCAAAAGTTTCCAAAAAGCCCTTCTAACAGCCATAGACGAAGGATTATCTTCGCTCGGAGACTCCCCTAAACAAGCCATATTTTTCCACATTGAACTATCCTTTAAATTAAGGAAGGATGAAATCCCAGAAAACTTAACAGAGTTTTCAAAAGCGTTGGAAAAGCTTTTTGGAACAGGAGCTGTGTATCTTGAGAAGCTCATTGTGAAAAGGCTTTATAACATGCTGGATTTAGAATTCGAAGAAGCTGAGTGCTTGGACTTTTTAAACTGCGTTGAGAACGTGAAAAGAAGCCTCACATCAAAAAAGGACGCGTAAACAATGGCAAACGCGTGGAAACCCGAGTATACGCAGGAGAAGTTCTACACCCTTTTTGACGGATTAGACGAGTCAGTATACGTTTCAGACCCAGACACTTATGAAATACTTTTCGCTAACAAGAAGATTAGAGAAAAATGCGGAAATAAAATTTTAGGCAAAAAATGTTACAAAGCCCTCCAAAACCTAGACAAACCATGCCCCTTCTGCACAAACAAGTACATCCTCGGAGAAAACCTTGGAAAAATCCACGTGTGGGAGTTCCAAAACCTAAGAAACAAGCATTGGTACAAATGCATAGACCAAGCAATTCCGTGGGCTGGAGGAAAGCCTGTCCGCTTTGAGATGGCAATTGATATAACTGAGCGGAAAATGTTAGAAGAAGAAAAAAGACGTTTCGAAGAGAGATTTTCAGCTCTAAATCAATATGCTCAAAACCTGAACAGAGCAAAAAACCTCAAAGAAATGTTCGAGTTAACCCTAGACGCCATGGAGAAAACCCTAGGCTTTGAACATGCCTCAGTTTTAATTATAGAGGGAAACACTCTCAGCCTAATAGCCCATCGAGGATATCATAAACCCCTCTCACTCAAGTTGCCAATGAACGGGGACAGGGGCATAACAGTTAAAGCAGTAAAATCCGGCAAACCAGTCTTCGTTCCAGATGTTAGAAATGAAAAGGCATACATAGGGATTGGGGAAGGCATACTTTCAGAACTCGCCGTTCCGATAAAACTAGGAAATAAAGTTTTAGGCGTACTAAATGTGGAAAGCAAAAGGCTTTCAGCCTTCAGCGAAGAGGACATGAAACTTCTGGAGACTTTAGCTTCACACGCCGCCATCGCCATGAGCAACTTTAAAAGGCAGGAAAAGCTCTCGGCGCTGAACGCTTACGGTCGAAGTCTAAACAAGGCAGACAGCATAAAGGAAATTGCAAGACTAACAGTGAAAGCTATGGAGAAGGCTTTAGGCTACAAATTTGTCGACGTTCTCTTAATTGAAGGAAAAAGGCTTCGATTAGCAGCAACCCACAGATTAAGGAAGACACGGGCTTTTAGCCTACCACTAGACGGAGGGAAGGGCATAACAGTCAGAGCGGCTAGGACAGGCAAATCCATCATTGTCAGAGATGTGAGAAAAGAAAAGGCGTATGTTCCAGCCGGATTTAAAGATTTACGCTCGGAGTTGGCTGTGCCAATAAAAGTGGGCAACAGGGTCTTAGGCATCTTAAATGTGGAAGGTGAAAGAGTTGCAGCGTTCGACGAAGAAGACAAGGAACTGCTTGAGATACTTGCCTCCCACACAGCCATAGCCTTAACCAACTTCAGAAGACGAGAACAGTTGAGAAAGCTTTCAAAGAGAATGGAACACTTGATGAAAAGCTCAACTAAAATCATGCACATAAAGGACATGCATCAAAGGTTGAGGGTTATTGCGGAGGCTATCCAAAAGTTCGGGTGGAGAAGAGTCGTAATCTCCCTTAGAGACGAAAACCTTGAAGAAACAGACCTTGTCGCGGTGGGCCTAACAAGGAAAGAAATGAACCTTTTGATAAAGAGAAAAGCATCTGGACACGTTTGGAGAGAGCGTCTAGGACCAAAATTTGAAAAATACAGAATCGGAGAGTTCTACTACCTTCCATGGAGCGACCCATGGATTCGGGAAAACGTTCACGGCGTTCCGTCCGGAACCCCGCCAGGCATGGCGACAACCTACACAAGTGTTTCCAGCAGGCTTTCAGAAGAGATGGTTGATTGGCACCCGCAAGACTTGCTTTATGCCCCTCTCCGCACGCCCGAGGGCAGAATTGTCGGTATTCTAATTATGGATGACCCAGTTGATGGGCGCAAACCAACACGCGAAAGCCTAATTCCCTTGGAGCTTTTTCTGCATCAGGCAGCCATAACCATTGAAAACGCTAGGCTGATCGAAAATTTGGAGAAGACAAAGAAGGAGCTTGAGGTTTATGCAACTCAGCTTGAGCAAAAGGTTGAGGAAAGAACCCGCGCGCTAAAAGAGTCTCAGGAACAGTTGCTTAAGGCTCAGAGGATGGCAGTTATAGGCGAGTTGGCTGGAATGGTCGGGCATGACCTGCGTAACCCGTTAACGAGCATCGCTGGAGCAACGTATTACCTTAAAAAGCATTTAATTGCAAAAACAGACGGCAAAATAAAGGAAATGCTAGACCTCATGGACAAGAACATAGCTTACTCGAACAAGATAATAGACGATCTTTTGGATTACTCAAGGGAGATAAAGCTTGACTTGGCTGAGAGCAACCCCAAATTAATAGTTAGAGAGGCGCTGTCTGCTGTTGAGATTCCAGAAAGCGTGCATGTTGTGGACCTAACCGAGAGCAAGCCAAAGATTAAGGTTGATGTTGAAAAGCTGAAGCGCACTTTCCTGAACATAATAAAAAATGCCATAGAAGCTATGCCAAAGGGCGGAACCCTCACAATAAAAAGCAGAATGGTTGGGGATGATGTTGAATTCGTCTTTTCAGACACGGGGATAGGCATGTCAAAGAAGACTTTGAAGAACCTTTGGACGCCGCTTTTCACGACGAAGGCAAGAGGGATGGGTTTCGGCTTGCCCATATGCAAACGTTTTGTGGAAGCCCATGGAGGCGGCATAAGCGTTGAAAGCACGTTTAGAAGGGGTACAACCTTCACGGTAACAGTTCCGATTAAGCCGAAAATGAAAGATGGAGGTGAAAAAATATGGGTGAAACCGCAAGAATCCTCGTTGTTGACGACGACGAAAACATAAGGAAGGTGCTCACTACAATACTTGAAGACGAAGGCTACGTTGTCGAGGCGGTGGAAAACGGCAAAAAAGCCATAGAAAAAACAAAAAAGAGCTTCTACAATTTGGTGCTTATTGACATTAGACTGCCGGACATGGAAGGAATAGAGCTTCTAACAAAGATGAAGGACACGGTGCCTAAAACGCGAAAGATAATCATAACAGGTTATCCAACACTCCAAAACGCCATAGAAGCCGTAAACAAAGGCGCAGACGCCTACATACTAAAGCCTTTTGACATGGAGAGTGTCCTCCAAACAATAAGGGACCAGCGTAAAAAGCAGGAAGAGGAGAGAAAATACAGTGAAGAGAAGGTTGCGGAGTTTATAGAGACCAGAGTGAGGGAGCTAGGTTCAGAAACTGTAAAACCCTAATAACCATTTTATAAAAATCAAAAACATCTATTTCTGCAGACGTTTCCCTTCAAAATTGATTTCAACGTGGTTAGTGGAGTTTTAGTTACGAGTAGGGAAGTTTTGAATAGGTGAAGTGTCCAAAGCGCATTGTAGGCTATTTTCAGAATATTTTTGTATAGTTTAAGGCTTAGGATTTCTGTTGTGGTTAGCTTTTCCTTTTTTCTTATCTTCATTTTTAGAGTGGTTTCCTGTGTTTTTAGGTAGTTTATTAGGTTTGTTGTGTGCATCATGTTTTCACCATAATCTTATCGCGTGTATTAAGTTATAATACATTTGTTTCCGAAGCAAAATATTCCAAAACTCGATACAAAAAGGAAAGTTTTAAGCAGTTTCTGGAAAGCCGCAAACTGAGGTTCTTTTTTCGAAAAAGGCATATTTTGGTGCCATTCGTTTTCTGTAATTATGTTTACATAGAACATGTTCCTTCAGCGAGTAGACTCAGCTATTTCAAAGTTGTTGTAGAAACATCTTATATAATTAAACTCTATATTTAGCGTCTACTTTGGTTAACAAAACACTAAATTGTGAAGCACGCGCGAAAGTGAAGCGTATGAAATGTCCATACTGCGGCTCTGAAAACCTCAAAACCCTTGAAACGAGGGATTCGCCAGACAACACCATTAGGAGACGTAAGGAATGCGCCGAATGCGGAAAACGTTTCACAACATACGAGTATGTGGAAACAATTGAGCTTATGGTTAAGAAGAAGGACGGGCGTATAGAACGCTTCGACATAAACAAAATCATCCGCGGACTTCAGAAAGCCTGCGAGAAAAGACCAGTGACAATGGACCAAATCAGGGAAGTAGCGGAGCGCGTAAGACAGGATTTAATGCTGTTGGGCAAGGAAGAGGTTTCCTCGCAGGAGATCGGAGACCTTGTTATGAAGCATTTGAAGAGGGTTGACCGCATAGCCTACATCCGCTTTGCCTCGGTCTACCGCCAGTTTGAGGAGCCAGAAGACTTTCGCCGCGTGCTTCAAGAGGTGAAAAGATGAAGTTTGTTAGGAAACGTGATGGAAGATTAGAGCCCTTCGACCAAGAGCGTATCACAAACGCAATTTGGAAAGCCGCAAAGGCTGTTGGAGGAAAAGACCGCGAACTAGCCAAAAAATTAAGCGACAAAGTTGTTGAAATCCTCAAAAAACGTTTCGGAGAGGAAGGAGTCCCAACAGTCGAGGAAATCCAAGACCTTGTGGAAAAAGTTTTAATTGAGAACGGGCATGCACGAACGGCAAAGGCTTACATCCTTTATAGGAAGCAGCATCAAGACCTTCGGGAGTTAGCCTCCCTCCTAAGCTCCGCAGACCTCGTAGACCAATACTTGGAAATCGAAGACTGGCGAGTTAAAGAAAACTCAAACATGAGCTACTCGCTGCAAGGCTTAAACAACTACCTCTCATCAACAGTCATAGCAAAATACTGGATAACAAGAATTTACCCACCAAACATTGCAGAAGCCCACTTTTCAGGGGATATGCACATCCACGACCTAGGCGTGTTAGGACCTTACTGCGTAGGCTGGGACTTGAGGGATTTACTGTTAACAGGCTTCGGGGGTGTACCAGGAAAAATTGAAAGTAAACCAGCGAAACACTTCAGAACAGCCCTAGGACAAATAGTCAACTTCTTCTATACGCTTCAGGGAGAAGCCGCCGGCGCCCAAGCCTTCAGCAACTTCGACACCCTGCTGGCGCCATTCATACGCTACGACGGACTAAACCAAAAAGAGGTGGAACAAGCCCTACAAGAATTCTTCTTCAACATGAACGTGCCAACCCGCGTTGGTTTTCAAACCCCGTTCACAAATGTCACTTTGGATTTGACTGTTCCAGACTTCATGAAGAATGAGGCCGTCATGTTCGCTGGAAAAATTATGGACGAAACCTATGGGGATTTGCAGGCTGAGATGGACATGTTTAACATGGCTTTTGCCAACGTCATGCAGCAGGGCGACGCGAAAGGGAGAGTCTTCACTTTTCCAATTCCAACATACAACATAACCAAGGATTTCGGCTGGGACTCGCCTGTGGTCCAAAAAGTTTTCGAAGTTACCGCAAAATATGGTGTCCCCTACTTTTCAAATTTCATAAACAGCGACATGAAACCCGAAGACGTTAGAAGCATGTGCTGCCGCCTAAGAATAGACAACAGGGAACTTCGCAAGCGCGGCGGAGGCTTCTTTGGAGCTAATCCATTAACGGGCTCTATAGGTGTTGTGACGCTTAACTTGCCGAGGATTGGCTACTTGTCGAAGGACGAGGATGAGTTCTTCCAGCGTTTAGAAGCGCTCATGGAAACAGCAAAAGACAGTCTTGAAATAAAGCGGAAAGTTCTCGAAAACTTCACGGAAAACGGCTTATACCCATACTCAAGACGCTACTTAAGAAACGTCAAAGAAGGCTTTGGAAAATACTGGAAAAACCACTTCTCAACAATAGGGCTGTTAGGCATGAACGAGGCAATCCTAAACCTCTTCGGGTTCAGCATAGCCACGCCAGAAGGCAGAGACTTTGCCGTGAAAGTGCTCATGTTCATGCGTGAGAAGCTTGCCGACTTCCAAGAGGAAACTGGAAACATATACAATCTGGAGGCAACGCCAGCAGAGGGCACGTCTTACAGGCTGGCGAGAATAGACAAGCGCAAGTACCCAGACATAATTGTGGCAAACGAGAAGTATTTGGCGAAGGGAGCTGAACCATTCTACACAAACTCTACACAACTGCCGGTCGACCACGAATGCGACTTGTTCGAGGCTTTGGAGCATCAGGAAAGCCTCCAGACGCTTTACACTGGGGGAACAGTTTTCCACATATACTTGGGTGAGAGGCTTTACTCTTGGGCTTCAGCAGCTGAAATCATAAAGAAGGCAGCTTGGAACACTCGTTTGCCATACTTCACATTAACGCCCACCTTCAGCATATGTCCAACCCACGGCTACCTAAGCGGAGAACACAAACAATGCCCAACATGCGGAGCAAAATGCGAAGTCTACTCGCGCGTGGTAGGCTACCTACGCCCAGTTGACCAGTGGAATGACGGCAAACAGGCGGAGTTCACTATCCGCAGAACCTTCGACAAGTCGGTAACAGTTGCGACAGCAACGCCCATACTTGCCTAACAAAGCCTTTTCGAGTGAAAACCAATGAAGTTCAGCGGACTACAAAAAACAAGCCTCATAGACTACCCAAATAAAATAGCCTCTGTGCTCTTCACGCCAGGCTGTAACCTCCGCTGTCCCTACTGCCACAACTGGAGAATAGTCGTAGACCCAAAACCGCCATTCCTCCAAGAAGAAGCAGCCATAAAAATTCTGGAAAGCCGCAAAAAATACGTGGATGCAGTTGTCGTTACAGGCGGAGAACCAACGATACATAAGGAAATCCCGAAATTTCTTAAAAAGTTGAAGGATAGGGGTTTCGCGGTTAAGCTTGACACAAACGGTTTTTATCCCCAAGTGCTTGAGGAATGCCTACCACATGTGGATTACGTGGCGTTGGATGTAAAAACCACTTTGGAAAAGTATCCGCTTCTAGGAGCGAAAGACATAACCCCATTGTTCAAGACACTAGAGGTTCTAAAAGCGGGAAAAGTGGAGTATGAATTTAGGACGACGGTTGTTCCGGGCTTCGTGGACGCTTCGGACATAACGCAGATAGGCGAGCTTGTGAAGGGAGCAAAAACCCTAGCCCTACAACAGTTTATTCCAGAAGACACTCTGGACAAAAAATACGGCTTGGTTAAGCCTTACCCGCCTGAAACCATCACACACTTCGCCGAGAACTTAAGAAGATATGTGGATAACGTGGTGCTTCGAATATAAGAAAGAAAAAGAGAGGATGTTATCCGCGTGGTTTTGCGCTAAACTAGTTCGCCTAAGAAGAACGCGTTGGTTCCGGCGGCGGCGCCAGCATTGCAGTCTTTAGAGATTAACACGCTGATACAGCCAAGTGTGCCTTTGCCATTGTATACTTCCAATGTTTTGACGGCGTACCGGCTTGTAATTGTCCATGGCACGCGTACGCCGTCTACTTTGAAGTCTATTGTTGTTGCATTGATATACATTGCTGCCTCTCCGCATATCCATTTGCAGTTTATGTTTAACCCGCCAACGCCAATGAGCATTCTGTGGCTAACCATCCACTCGTAGACCGGCGCGCTAACATCATTTATGCTGTACTCGCCAGAATAAACATCCAAATGACCGTACCCTGGCAGCATTATTCCAGTGAAGTCGGGATTTGCAATTCCATGCACGAAGCGGAACAAGCCAGTTCTGTTTGAAAATAGTCCGCTAGCGAAAGCAAGCAATGGGACATCTATTTCAATGTAATGGTCGTCAAAATCGTATGTTACGTATGGGCAGTTAATATAATCACTTATGGCCGAGCTTTCGAGACTTAACCTTGTAGGCCAATACCTGTCAAAGGTAGACATTATCTCTATCATTACGCTGGGTTTTCCGTATCCCCCATAGATGTTAGTAACTCCTCCAGGTCCCCATGACATGTATAAGCTGTAGGCACAATATTCTGTGATGTTAGCCCATGGTTTTCCAGTTATAGGATTAATCTCAGGTTGAAGCTTGGTCCCCGGTGGATATTCTGCAGGAGCATCAGGATTTGCAAGAGCATACTTATATAGGAATATTGCTCCCACTGCTGGAGCGCCTACTTCACGGGCCCATTGCCTTGTTGCGATCATACCTTCTATTGCTTTGGTCAGATTGTAGGTGTTAGTTTCTCCTCCCCGCTTTCCTCCAGTTCCACCATCTAGCAGTATTATTCCCTTTAGGTCTTGTTGCCAGTATTTTGATGCGTAATTCATTGCTGCTCCTCCGCCGAAACTTTCGCCAGCCAGATAGATTCTTTTGGCTCCTGAAACTTCTTTGGCTTTGTTAACGGCTTCTTTTATGTCGCTTATCCACTGGTCCCAGCCCCATTCAGCCATGAACGAAAGCTGGTCTTGAGTTAAATCTATTGGCACGAAGTGTGTTCTGTAATCTATGGCGTAAACGTCGAAGCCTCTGTTTGCCCAGTAAATTGCTTGGCTGTAGTTTTCGTATTTTGTCCATGGGTCTTCAGGCGGGTTTGAGGTTAGTTGTTCGCCGTTGCTCCATGTTCCCGGCAGAATAAACAGAACGCCGAGCGGTTTAATGCCTTTCTTCACCAGTCTGTGCAAGCCTATCTTGTCATATGGACCGTTTGGCGGCATTATTGGAACTTTTTGCCAAACGGTTTCTTCCAGGTCTGGGTAAGCTTTTAAGCTTCTCACGGCAACTTGCGTCCAACCGTCAGACGCTGCACAAGTCTCTACTGCTGGAGCAATAACGGCAAAGCCGACGACAAACAAAGCCACTAACACAATT